>Ga0208903_1001479_pt1 | contig 13187 bp, 9 predicted proteins | sample AntAceMetag02UKJ_FD_184769 | JGI IMG/M metagenome (GOLD analysis project Ga0208903, IMG submission 184769) | Saline lake microbial communities from Ace Lake, Antarctica - Antarctic Ace Lake Metagenome 02UKJ (SPAdes) (version 2) | ecosystem: Environmental > Aquatic > Non-marine Saline and Alkaline...
ATGATAACAATTTATATTTTCTATAAATACTTTTTACCTACATTATGCTCTAATATGAGGTCGGTATTTGTCGGGCGGAATGTTCGGCAGAATGTTCTACTGTTCGGCAGAATGTTCTACTGTTCGGCAGAATGTTCTTTATTTGGTATTATATTAGTGGGGTTGACATGACTATGTACCATTCCGTTGCCCTATTGGCGGTATTTTGCCCCTCGTTCGGAAACGATCCATTTGAAGGTTCTGCCTTTCAGGCAAGTCTTGATTTGCCCAAAATCCGAAACCTTCAAATGGATCACTTTGCTCTAATTAGATACGTGGAAATACCGGAAATTGTCCCGGATTACATTCTATTTGACATTCCCCCCTTTCGGGGGGCAAAGAAACAGACATTTCTGAAACCCAATATGAGTTCGGTCATATGGTACAGAACCTAACTTTTATACTTTTGATATAAGGATTGAAATTAGATTTGATGAGAGAATATATGTATACAATTTTATAGGATTTATGTATCCGCCTCGAGTTGAGCGTTTTGTCAAACCCTTCTTGCATTTTGTCGGATTGAGGTTGCATATCAACTGTCAACTGTCCTATTTTATTTGGAATGAATAAACTATAAGAGGTTAGGTTGTATAGAAGTCTAATATGTATTTTAATTTAATTTCAAATACTTAAACCGGTCGGGTCGTACACAAGACCCGCTTCATGTGACTAGACTACATCTGAGTTCGCCGGTACAGAACCTAACTTTTATACTTTTGATATAGGATTGAAATAAATAAAAAAGAGAGACTGAGACGTATCCATGGACTACAATTCTATAGGATTTATTTATGGATTCAAATGCTTAATGTAATTCTATTACATTTATAGAGTCATGGCAACCCATGTATGGTCTAAACTATTTTACTATTTTTCATTTATAGAATCAAGTTCAGTACCAAGAGAGATAGGAAACTCTATTTTAATTCGTTTTAATTCATAAACAATATAAAAAACTAATAATCGTATAGACTAGTATGCCAGATTACAAACATGGTAAAATATACAGATTGACTGTTGATAATTTGATATATATTGGTTCCACTACACAACCGATGTTATCGTTGCGCTTGGGACAGCACAAGACTGCATACAAGCGATATGTGAATGGAGCGAAACATTATATTACCTCGTTTGAATTATTTAAATTAGGCGTTCCGACCATTGAATTGATAGAATTGTTTCCATGCGGTTCAAAAGATGAACTACACGCCCGTGAGGGTCACCACCAACGATCAACCGACTGCGTGAATCAACGGGTTGCAGGGCAAACTCGTGAAGAGTATTATAGGACGAATCAATCAAACCTGTGTGAATACCAGAGAAATTACTATTATTCTGACCCTGATAAGCGACTTGAGTACCAAAAACAGTACTATCTAGACCATCATGACAGTCTAAGGGATTACCACAAGCAGTACTATGTTGCAAATAAAAGGAGAATTAGCGAAAATTACCGCATACGGTATGCTAACAACAAACGTATTGAAGTATTGACGCTGTTCATTCAAACCCATGTCAACTCTATTTGAGATATTTGGACTATATCTAATTCTTTTTCAAATGCTTATGACGTTTAATTCAAAACACTACGAACGGAACCCATTGGTATTTTTAATAAACTCATTCCTGACTTGTTCACGATGTCCGTTGCTAAACGTCGTCGCATATCGTCCAAATACATTTGTTTTAACGTTTGGGGACTGACTTTGGGAACTGGAGCAAGACTATCCATACGTTTTTCGTTCTCTGCCAACTTGTCCTGCCGTACAAGTTCCTGCTGGATTTTCACCAATGCGTTGGCAATGTCCGCCTCTGCTTTGGTTCTATTGGCAACATTGTCATGCTGATGCAATGCATTTCGTTCTACGAAACCAGATGTTTTTATTTCCTCCAGTTTTGGTGTTTCCACTTGAAGTACGGTTGAAACGTTTGGTTCATTTTTTGGCGTCTTTGGTTTTGGTGTCTTTTCTACCAACGATTTCCGCCGGAACGGAATACCAAGTAGACACAGAGCAGTTTCGTCAATTTCCCCGTCCCTAAAACATCTTTTCAATCCTGCCACACTTATTTTGTTATCCTGCATCAACTTCTGTAATCTCTCTTTAGGGTCGGATTTGGAGACTGCGTCGTTTGCCAAATCACATTGCTTCACTCTTCCCTTGGCATTTGGAACTCCATTGATTAGTCTTTGCCGTTGTTGTCGTTTCAACAATGTTGCGGGACTTGGGTTTTCCATTTTGGTCTTCATTTAGTATTGGATAAGATTAAAAGACTTTTCTATTGTCTTTTTTGTCTTCCAATACTAATGTGGGCAGTAGTTGGTTCTTCGTTCTTTACATAAAATCCCGCAGTTTGAATAGAAACTATTACAGTACCAAGAGAGATTGAACTGGATTATATCGTATGGTTGCCCAAGAGGGATAGGTTCAATTGTTCTATTTCGGTCCGCAAACGTAATACGTAATTCATACTATCTTCATAAGTATGGACTTCCTCCAACATTAATCCATCCGTGTGTAGCGCCTTTAATCGCAATTCGTGTAATTCGTACTCACTTTTTCCGTCCACGGTCGCTTGATAAAATCGTTCTATGTCACGCATCATGGTCCTACAAAGCAAAAACTTTTTAAACTCCTCTGGAATCGTGCGTATAGTTGCCCTGAGTCCACATTCAATCGCGTAGAATAACATAGGAAATTCTTTTAAATTCTGTTTGCATTCGTGTATCGTTGCTTTGACATAGGAAGCATGATGACATTGGTTAGAGCAGAAATAGGCAGCCGTTCCTTTCGCTTTATCAATACGGCCCATGTAAATATCCTTTGTATTCACCGCTGTATACTTGATGCTGTTGTCGCAGGGTCGGTTGCAGACGTGACACCGATATGGGCCTCTCATTATGATTCATAACCACGTTGACTATAAACCCTTTTAAACTATTACTGTAACGGACTGGTGTGGCCTCTTGGCGAAATTAGCGAATTTTTAACTTCGCCAAACTATGGAACTGGACTATGCTGTGGGTTAGGTTTAGGTACGTCCAACTTTATGCTGTGGCGAAGAAATATCGTTTTTTCCCAAAAGTCATTTGGGTTGAACGACTGCCTACTACACTCCTTGACGAGGAGGAGTGACTTTTAATTTTTCTATATAGGTTTCTTTTTTTTAGATATTTCTTCGCTAAGACCATAAAGTTATAAGTTTTCTAAGATTATCACAGCATAATCGTGCTATAAAGACTGGCGAAGAAATAATTTCGCTTTCTTCGCTTTTCTTCGCTTTTCTTCGCCACGGGTTGTCAAAAGTTCGCCATGGGTTGCCGTAGGCATAGCCTTCTACCAACCGGACTATACGAAGGCGGAATATTGGTGCATATATGGTGTGCGTTGCAAATCTTCACTCATGTCTGGTTCAACTGGTTTGACGACCCGCACCGCTTTCTTTGGTTCGGTCTTCACTTCCGCTTTCTTTGGTTCGTCCTTCAAGACCACTTCGGTTTCCGATTTCTTCTTGACCGATTTCTTCTTGACCGGTTCAATCTGGTCTGGTTCAGATTCTGTGTCACTGCTATCACTGCTATCACTATCGCTATCCGACATGATACCGTCCAACCTCTTTTGAATTAATTTTATTCTATTTAAAAGTTCATCTAATCGGGTATCGTCTTTCTGTACGAGAGAAATTTTATCCCTCATATTCTGGCGATATCGTCTGTTTGCTTCGAGAGACTTGGACGCTTTTAATTCTTTGTCTGTTCGTTCCATATATACTAATAAGATTATAATGAGATTAGTTTCTTTTATTCGTATTAAAATCACATTATAAATGTCCTATAATCGCCTAAAATCGCCTATAATTGCCCTAAAATGTCCTATATTCATATTAAAATATCATATCACTATATCATAAATACGATATCTCGGATATCGTTGTACACCGCTCTAATATAATCTGGGCGGTAGAAGGCTGTGCCTACGGCAACTTTCCGGCGAAATTAGCGAAGAATTAACTTCGCCAAACTATGGAACTGGACTATGCTGAGACTTATCTGAATCTGCTTCCAACTTTATGCTGTGGCGAAGAAATATCGTTTTTTTCTGAAAGTCTTTTGGGTGGAACGACTGCCTACTACACTCCTTGACGAGGAGGAGTGACTTTTAATTTTTCTATATAGGTTACTTTTTTTTTGATATTTCTTCGCTGACACCATAAAGTTATAAGTTTTCTAAGATTATCACAGCATAATCGTGCTATAAAGACTGGCGAAGAAATAATTTCGCTTTCTTCGCCTTTCTTCGCCAAAGTTCGCCAAAAGTTCGCCCTAGGGCCGCAGTGGCGGGACAACCTTCTAACTGTCGTCGTCTTCTTCTTCTGAACTCTCGTATTCATTCTTCTTTACAAGTTTAAATCGTATAATGTGATTTTTCTTATCGTCTACACGTGCCGTTTTAAAATAATCGTCGGATTCCAACAATGCTCTAATGGTCTTAGAATTAATCTCCTTTTTTTCAAATCGGGTCAATAGCGAATAGGGTTTACTCGCCATGACCGTGTTTATAATTTGTTTATGTTTTAGCGGTTCTTTTGTGTTCAAGTCAATGTCAAACATTTGTCTAACGATGATAAGAACCGCATTGCTCTCACGTAAATACGCATCGGTCCGGGAACGAACCTCAGGTGGCATATTTAAATCCACGTTAAATCCGTTGTGAAATAAATCTGGTAAATAATCCAACAACAAACTCACCAAAGCAAGACGATGTCCGTGTAAAAACTCCTTATCTTTTAAAGTTGCATCACAAGCATAATATCCGTTTGCTTCGTCTACTTTGTCCGCACTGACAAATTTGTTGGCAAAATAGACATCTCTAAATCGTTCAAACTCTGCCGTGGTTGGCGTTTCGGTCAAAGACGTGCCACCGTTGGTTTCAAAAAATGCAGTCCAGAACGCCGTCATATGTGTTTCTTTTCCATAGAGAGGACGATAAGCAATGTCATCGCCTCCTGTGATGAGTTTAATTTTTGCATTGGACATCTTGGCGCCCTTTGGAGGTTCTTTCATTACAATGTAGCGTTTATACGCAAGTGGAGTAAGTCCTTCCGTGGCCCCGTTGGCGTTGGCTTTGGACGTATCGGTAATCAACTCGTGACGAAGCGATGCACAAGCGTAATCTCCTAACGATTCCGTCATCATAGAGGACATTAATCCTTTCCCATTCCGTCCTGACCCATTCAACATGAACAATTTTTCAATGGCAACACCCGTGAGTGCTGTGGCATGAATCTTTAAAAAATATTGTAATTCCGCTTCCAATGGTTGGATTGTTTTTAATAAATCCATAATCCGTTTTCGTTTTTGTTGTACCACGTCGGGAGACTCTATGGCAACGGCAGTGAACTCGTAGTCTTTTGGTAAATAACCAACGTCAAAATCATACCCGCAGGTCATGGTCACTTTATCGCTCGGTAGATGCTTTCTAAACGAACGATTTTCCATATCCAACACGCCGTTATTAAATCCTAACAAGAACCTCTTGGTATCACGGTCAAACATGCTCATACGACTTTCACTTTTTGCAATTTTTACAACGTCGTCTTTAAACCCCGCCGAGTGGTAACGGCGTAAAATCGTATCCACCTTCGCAAACAAAGACTTGTCCACGTCGTCTATGAGTTGTAATTTATCACACACGTCTTGCACCTTACGAATGGCGACCGACTTGATTTTATCACGAATTGGAAAATCATTCGTTTCGTATCTGTCTGTCGTATCATTCCAACAATAGAACCGTTTTTCGGCAATGTCATAGGTAATAAACTCTCCATAGTCTTCTGCGATTAAATCATAACACCCTTGATGTCCCATCACGTCCAACCGAGTGAGCCAGTCTTCATATTCGCTTGTATCGTCTTGAGACCCTACGGTATACTCTATAAACGCGTCGCTTGTTTTTTGTGTCCATTGTATAGCATAACCAGTCTCTTCCAACGTCAGTGTAGTCAAATACGCCACCACTGCCTGCACCCCAATTTTTCCGTCGTATTTAAACGTGTCCACCGTTTTAATGGGCAACCGTAATCCATCAAACTCGTACGTTCCCGAGAAATAATTCCGTTTTCGGTGGTTCATAAGCACTGTATTGGTCATAAGATGTTCCATGACTTTGGCCATAATACTGGTTTCCAAATGTTGATTGAAAATGGCAAACGCAGACGCTTCCACGTTGGGTTTACGTTCACGTTTGACGAGGGTGTAAATTCCGCCAATGTGTTTGTTGTTGTCATTGACCGTCTTGCAAATGGTAGAAATCTCACGTTTGAATTGCTCTAAAAAGTCGGTTGGTTCGGCAGACAACGGCAACCCAACTTGTGACGCCCATGATTTAAACCCACCGCAGAACAACGTTTGAATAAATAATTTTTTAATGTCTTGTCTATCCACGCCATAATGGGTCATATGATGGGCAATGATGTCCTCTCGGTTGTTACAATAGTCCTTCAAATAGGTATTGCTCATGCCGTGGTGTTCTGCTAAAATACACATAATAGTGGGTTGTGCGTTCGCCATATCAAAATCGTAATACACGTCGTGGGATAATGTATTTCTAATCTTTGTTCGTAGGCAAGTCAGTCCAAGTGATTTTTTAGGATACGTTCTGCCATAGTCAGTGTGTAGTCTTCCGCCCATTAAATATTTTACTTCCACGCCAAGACCTGCTTTATAGTTTGCTTGATAACGAGTCAACTGTTGCAACTCATTGTCGTGTTGGGTTGTCTTCTGGTTGGAATCGTCGTCGTCGTCCTCCCATCGGTCCAACAATCCATCTCCAAGTTTAATGGCTTTCAAGCGGTCCAAATCAACCTCTTCGTAGAGTACCAAATTCCGTAAATATTCGGTGGTGGTCTTGGAGGCTGTTAGATTAAACAGGGGGTTCATAACTATAAACCTATTATTGTCATATCTTTATATTCTAAATACAATACTATAATTCTATTATTGTAATTAAAAAGTATATAAAGAAATCACTACTATTATACTATTAAATGAGTATCGTACTATCTGCGCGCCAACAACGATACTGCTTTACGAGGGTTCGTGAGCAAATGGTAGCACGTGCCTACTACCAATTGAACAAAGAGTGTATCAATACGAAACACCGATGTTCTTGTGGAGGCGTGTTTACCGTCAACAATCATTCCAATCATAAGAAAACAAAACGTCATATGGATTTTGCTACTCAAACGGGTATATTCCAATACCCACTTTATACCCGTTAGTTTTAATCGTTTTATTGTTTTTTAAAAAACTGGATATTCAAATACTAATTAGACTATAATTAATATACATATGTTTTTAAAATGTATATTAAGTGTATATGAGCAGAACAATCAAGTGTAATCGGTGTCACTCATGGAGATTGCCTACTGATTTTATTTCCAATGACAGAAATATGAAATGCTGTTCTAAATGCAGAGAAGTAGCAACCGCATTTAGAAAGAAATACCGCGACGACAATCCAGACCAAATCGCCTCTCTCGCCGAGAGAAGGAAGAAATATTATGATGACCAAAAAATATCCAATCCATTACATATAAAGTTTAATCGTATGATACACTGTTCTATACAATCAGATACCAACTCAAGTCGTCTGTATGACCTACAAGATTACATCGATGAAGAGTTTTTGAACTTCGTTTGGAACGACCAAGACCAACGTTGTTATCATTGTAACTGTATAATGACTTTGGATTTTTCTGCCAATGCTCGCGTTCCATCACAAATTAGTATTCAGCGATTGAATAACGATTTACCGCACATTAAATCCAACTGTGTACTGGCGTGTCTATCGTGTAATTTCAAACGTAAAGAATTAACCAAAGTAGAGCATCAATAGTAGTAAAAAGGATATTTTTTTATAAACATATCAAATACTTATTTTCTCAATTGAACTAGTTTTTTAGTTTAAACTCTCTATAAGACATATGGAGTTGTTGATTAGACAACCTATATGTATCAAGACGGTGCAAAATCTAGCAGTGTTTCTATACGGGACAGACGACATTGTATTCAAAAATGGTAACATGTTAGATTTTCGGAGAGAAAATATAATAAAGAATAATTCCTACTATAGGTAATGCATTGTCAAAATTGTAAAAAACCAATGGATATAAAATTGTTTGAACGCATCTTCAAAAATTGCGAGTCTTGTCGGGAATATAAACGTATCCGTCGTCCTCCCTACGACCGTGAGAGGCAACAGATGTACAGTCGTGCGTTCTATTTACGGTCCAAAGGATAACTGTTTAATCCTACGGGAAACGATATACATTCACATTCATATTTCTTGTTTTGTGATACCCGCTTTTTTGAAATACTTTTTCCATTGTTTCATCTCCGATTCCAATGGTGGTATCGTGTAATTGAACGTATTGAAGCAATTTAGTTGCCATGTATTCACGTCGATGTAATGGAATTGTAAACACATAGTCTATCCAGTAGGGTTTTTCATATTCTGCCAACGGGTCGCAATCGCATCGTCGTAGTAGTACCACTGAGATTATTACGTCGTTGATATATAGAACATAACAGTGACGGAGTCGCGTATCGTTCGCCCATGTTCTAAGGGCATATCCAAAGTCATCTTTACAACAAGCAAAGTCGCGTAATGCATTCAAATCACAGTAACAACGGATGTCCATGTCCTTAGTATGAATTAGTATTTAACCTCAAATAGACGACGACAGTTAGAAGGTTGTCCCGCCACTGCGGCCCTAGGGCGAACTTTTGGCGAACTTTGGCGAAGAAAGGCGAAGAAAGCGAAATTATTTCTTCGCCAGTCTTTATAGCACGATTATGCTGTGATAATCTTAGAAAACTTATAACTTTATGGTGTCAGCGAAGAAATATCAAAAAAAAAGTAACCTATATAGAAAAATTAAAAGTCACTCCTCCTCGTCAAGGAGTGTAGTAGGCAGTCGTTCCACCCAAAAGACTTTCAGAAAAAAACGATATTTCTTCGCCACAGCATAAAGTTGGAAGCAGATTCAGATAAGTCTCAGCATAGTCCAGTTCCATAGTTTGGCGAAGTTAATTCTTCGCTAATTTCGCCGGAAAGTTGCCGTAGGCACAGCCTTCTACCGCCCAGATTATATTAGAGCGGTGTACAACGATATCCGAGATATCGTATTTATGATATAGTGATATGATATTTTAATATGAATATAGGACATTTTAGGGCAATTATAGGCGATTTTAGGCGATTATAGGACATTTATAATGTGATTTTAATACGAATAAAAGAAACTAATCTCATTATAATCTTATTAGTATATATGGAACGAACAGACAAAGAATTAAAAGCGTCCAAGTCTCTCGAAGCAAACAGACGATATCGCCAGAATATGAGGGATAAAATTTCTCTCGTACAGAAAGACGATACCCGATTAGATGAACTTTTAAATAGAATAAAATTAATTCAAAAGAGGTTGGACGGTATCATGTCGGATAGCGATAGTGATAGCAGTGATAGCAGTGACACAGAATCTGAACCAGACCAGATTGAACCGGTCAAGAAGAAATCGGTCAAGAAGAAATCGGAAACCGAAGTGGTCTTGAAGGACGAACCAAAGAAAGCGGAAGTGAAGACCGAACCAAAGAAAGCGGTGCGGGTCGTCAAACCAGTTGAACCAGACATGAGTGAAGATTTGCAACGCACACCATATATGCACCAATATTCCGCCTTCGTATAGTCCGGTTGGTAGAAGGCTATGCCTACGGCAACCCATGGCGAACTTTTGACAACCCGTGGCGAAGAAAAGCGAAGAAAAGCGAAGAAAGCGAAATTATTTCTTCGCCAGTCTTTATAGCACGATTATGCTGTGATAATCTTAGAAAACTTATAACTTTATGGTCTTAGCGAAGAAATATCTAAAAAAAAGAAACCTATATAGAAAAATTAAAAGTCACTCCTCCTCGTCAAGGAGTGTAGTAGGCAGTCGTTCAACCCAAATGACTTTTGGGAAAAAACGATATTTCTTCGCCACAGCATAAAGTTGGACGTACCTAAACCTAACCCACAGCATAGTCCAGTTCCATAGTTTGGCGAAGTTAAAAATTCGCTAATTTCGCCAAGAGGCCACACCAGTCCGTTACAGTAATAGTTTAAAAGGGTTTATAGTCAACGTGGTTATGAATCATAATGAGAGGCCCATATCGGTGTCACGTCTGCAACCGACCCTGCGACAACAGCATCAAGTATACAGCGGTGAATACAAAGGATATTTACATGGGCCGTATTGATAAAGCGAAAGGAACGGCTGCCTATTTCTGCTCTAACCAATGTCATCATGCTTCCTATGTCAAAGCAACGATACACGAATGCAAACAGAATTTAAAAGAATTTCCTATGTTATTCTACGCGATTGAATGTGGACTCAGGGCAACTATACGCACGATTCCAGAGGAGTTTAAAAAGTTTTTGCTTTGTAGGACCATGATGCGTGACATAGAACGATTTTATCAAGCGACCGTGGACGGAAAAAGTGAGTACGAATTACACGAATTGCGATTAAAGGCGCTACACACGGATGGATTAATGTTGGAGGAAGTCCATACTTATGAAGATAGTATGAATTACGTATTACGTTTGCGGACCGAAATAGAACAATTGAACCTATCCCTCTTGGGCAACCATACGATATAATCCAGTTCAATCTCTCTTGGTACTGTAATAGTTTCTATTCAAACTGCGGGATTTTATGTAAAGAACGAAGAACCAACTACTGCCCACATTAGTATTGGAAGACAAAAAAGACAATAGAAAAGTCTTTTAATCTTATCCAATACTAAATGAAGACCAAAATGGAAAACCCAAGTCCCGCAACATTGTTGAAACGACAACAACGGCAAAGACTAATCAATGGAGTTCCAAATGCCAAGGGAAGAGTGAAGCAATGTGATTTGGCAAACGACGCAGTCTCCAAATCCGACCCTAAAGAGAGATTACAGAAGTTGATGCAGGATAACAAAATAAGTGTGGCAGGATTGAAAAGATGTTTTAGGGACGGGGAAATTGACGAAACTGCTCTGTGTCTACTTGGTATTCCGTTCCGGCGGAAATCGTTGGTAGAAAAGACACCAAAACCAAAGACGCCAAAAAATGAACCAAACGTTTCAACCGTACTTCAAGTGGAAACACCAAAACTGGAGGAAATAAAAACATCTGGTTTCGTAGAACGAAATGCATTGCATCAGCATGACAATGTTGCCAATAGAACCAAAGCAGAGGCGGACATTGCCAACGCATTGGTGAAAATCCAGCAGGAACTTGTACGGCAGGACAAGTTGGCAGAGAACGAAAAACGTATGGATAGTCTTGCTCCAGTTCCCAAAGTCAGTCCCCAAACGTTAAAACAAATGTATTTGGACGATATGCGACGACGTTTAGCAACGGACATCGTGAACAAGTCAGGAATGAGTTTATTAAAAATACCAATGGGTTCCGTTCGTAGTGTTTTGAATTAAACGTCATAAGCATTTGAAAAAGAATTAGATATAGTCCAAATATCTCAAATAGAGTTGACATGGGTTTGAATGAACAGCGTCAATACTTCAATACGTTTGTTGTTAGCATACCGTATGCGGTAATTTTCGCTAATTCTCCTTTTATTTGCAACATAGTACTGCTTGTGGTAATCCCTTAGACTGTCATGATGGTCTAGATAGTACTGTTTTTGGTACTCAAGTCGCTTATCAGGGTCAGAATAATAGTAATTTCTCTGGTATTCACACAGGTTTGATTGATTCGTCCTATAATACTCTTCACGAGTTTGCCCTGCAACCCGTTGATTCACGCAGTCGGTTGATCGTTGGTGGTGACCCTCACGGGCGTGTAGTTCATCTTTTGAACCGCATGGAAACAATTCTATCAATTCAATGGTCGGAACGCCTAATTTAAATAATTCAAACGAGGTAATATAATGTTTCGCTCCATTCACATATCGCTTGTATGCAGTCTTGTGCTGTCCCAAGCGCAACGATAACATCGGTTGTGTAGTGGAACCAATATATATCAAATTATCAACAGTCAATCTGTATATTTTACCATGTTTGTAATCTGGCATACTAGTCTATACGATTATTAGTTTTTTATATTGTTTATGAATTAAAACGAATTAAAATAGAGTTTCCTATCTCTCTTGGTACTGAACTTGATTCTATAAATGAAAAATAGTAAAATAGTTTAGACCATACATGGGTTGCCATGACTCTATAAATGTAATAGAATTACATTAAGCATTTGAATCCATAAATAAATCCTATAGAATTGTAGTCCATGGATACGTCTCAGTCTCTCTTTTTTATTTATTTCAATCCTATATCAAAAGTATAAAAGTTAGGTTCTGTACCGGCGAACTCAGATGTAGTCTAGTCACATGAAGCGGGTCTTGTGTACGACCCGACCGGTTTAAGTATTTGAAATTAAATTAAAATACATATTAGACTTCTATACAACCTAACCTCTTATAGTTTATTCATTCCAAATAAAATAGGACAGTTGACAGTTGATATGCAACCTCAATCCGACAAAATGCAAGAAGGGTTTGACAAAACGCTCAACTCGAGGCGGATACATAAATCCTATAAAATTGTATACATATATTCTCTCATCAAATCTAATTTCAATCCTTATATCAAAAGTATAAAAGTTAGGTTCTGTACCATATGACCGAACTCATATTGGGTTTCAGAAATGTCTGTTTCTTTGCCCCCCGAAAGGGGGGAATGTCAAATAGAATGTAATCCGGGACAATTTCCGGTATTTCCACGTATCTAATTAGAGCAAAGTGATCCATTTGAAGGTTTCGGATTTTGGGCAAATCAAGACTTGCCTGAAAGGCAGAACCTTCAAATGGATCGTTTCCGAACGAGGGGCAAAATACCGCCAATAGGGCAACGGAATGGTACATAGTCATGTCAACCCCACTAATATAATACCAAATAAAGAACATTCTGCCGAACAGTAGAACATTCTGCCGAACAGTAGAACATTCTGCCGAACATTCCGCCCGACAAATACCGACCTCATATTAGAGCATAATGTAGGTAAAAAGTATTTATAGAAAATATAAATTGTTATCAT
>Ga0208903_1001486_pt1 | contig 13163 bp, 5 predicted proteins | sample AntAceMetag02UKJ_FD_184769 | JGI IMG/M metagenome (GOLD analysis project Ga0208903, IMG submission 184769) | Saline lake microbial communities from Ace Lake, Antarctica - Antarctic Ace Lake Metagenome 02UKJ (SPAdes) (version 2) | ecosystem: Environmental > Aquatic > Non-marine Saline and Alkaline...
GTGCATAGGGAGTATAAATTCCTGCACCTGCAATTACCAGTAGCCCAAATGATAACCAAAAATTACTTGTCCCTACTAAATAAGAAGCGCCAAAAGCAATGGCTGCGACCAGAAGAAATGGCCAGATAAACGCCTTCCTATTTAAAGTTTTATCAGAGAAATATGAGGCTACGAACATACAAATAATGGCAATGATGTATGGTACTGTCGAAAGCCAACCAGTCCTGACAATACTACCATCAGGAGCTGAATTGATAATTGTGGGTAACCACATTATAAAGCCGTAAGCCCCTAAGCTCCAAAGTCCATATTGTATGCACAATAAAATACAGGTTCTGGATTTAAATGCTGCTGCGTAATTTTTTACTGGTTTTATATTTTTTTGCTCTCTATTTAACTGATTTTCAAATTCTTGCTTTTCAGTTTTAGACATCCATTTTGCATGGCTTGGCTTATCATCAACCAAAAACCACCAACAAAATGCCCAAAGAACTGCTGGAGCTCCTTCAATAATGAACATCCCACGCCAGCCAACAGCGTCTATCAAATAACCAGACAATACGGACATCCAAATAAGGGTTATAGGATTACCTAAAATCAAAAATGTGTTTGCCTTCGATCGCTCAGGACTTGTAAACCACCTACTCAACAAAATAATAAGAGCAGGCCATACAGCAGCCTCGACAATCCCAAGTAAGAAACGTATCACATATAACACATTAACATCACTAACCATTCCAGTTACAGAAGCTAATGTTCCCCATAATATACAAGACCAAAAAATGAGCTTTTTGATACTTTTATTGACAGCATAAATTGCACCCGGAATCTGAAAGAAGAAATATCCCAGAAAAAAAAGCGCACCCATTAACGACAATGCTGAAGCAGAAATATTCAAATCCTCAGCCATTCCAGCGGCAGCTGCAAATCCAAAGTTAGCTCTGTCTACGTAAGCGAGGCTAAAGGTAATAAAGACAAGAGGGGTAATTCTATACCATCGCTTTTTAGCAACTGTATTATTAATTTTCATAGTTAATTAATATTTAAAATGATATTACCCTATATCCTTTTGTGAATTGGCAGATATCTGTAATATTTATATGGTACTCAAAACTGATTTGTAAATTATATTTTGTGATGTTTGATTCATTTTTTAAATTCACCTCATTGAGAATGTTATTTTAGTCCATTAAATTTTTTAACATCATTTGATTTGTATCGATATTGAATAAACCATATGTCCAGTCCAACAAGGACAATATCTTTTGGTGGTCTTGCCTAGATAGGGTGTAGGACTAAATATTTTCCACCTATCCTGTAATGTTTAATTAATCTCTAATCGCAATCAAATCCAATGCGTTGGGAAGTTGCGATATACAATAAATGTGAAATCCAACCAACTAGCTTCTTTGTATCGAATTGTAATATCTAAACCAGTTGTAATCTAAGGGTCTCCTCCAAATATCCATTCATAAAATTCAGGAGAAGCTCTGGAGGTTGAGATAACCTTAAGATTCTTAACTAAAATGGTATGCCAATATTTATCGATTAGTTGAAAGCTGATAAAGGGTACCAATTTAGTGGAACGATTCCGTTTATTATTCTTTGTATATGTTTGAAATGTTACAATAATCAATTCAGGTAAATGACTAAATAATCGGCAGGTGCGTATTAAATTGCTCTTGGCTAACGTTTGGGGTAGTTTAAATAAAATAACTTGTGAACATTTCATAACAAAACCTTTAAAATTTATATTTCTCATAATTGGAGATATCGTTTTATACATTTTTATTTAAACCCTAAATTATCTTGTTTTCATTGTAAAAATGATTTCAGTTCCTTCCATCAATAGTAAGATTCATCGCCCTAGCAAGCACTTAGTCTTCTTTTGAATAAGTGAATAATTTTACCCTATCGTTATTTCTGCTCACCAGAATAAGTTTTTTTCTATTCGGGCCGTTAATTACTTTTATATCCCTTACCTCCCCTTGTATATAAAACCCTGAATCTCTTGGTTCCTTGTTTTTAAATTGGAGCTTTCCGTTTCCCGAAACAAAATGTCCAAAAGAAGCGTCTAACTTTCCAATTGCAACCTGATTAGCATTAAAATTTCCACCCGCCAGTATATCCATTGCACCATCTTGGTCAACATCATCAGTAGCAAAACTATATAGTGGTGCCAGTTGAAGTTGCCAGGGTAATTCTTTTGCGATGAATCTACCAGCATTATTATTCTCAAAATAGGAGGATGCCAATGTAAATGCCTGTAGGCGACCTGCTTCTATTAGTTCGTCCCTTGGAAATAAGTCTGAGAAACTACTATTGGCATATAGCGCATATGAAGGATATACCTTCTTCATGGCGACCAATTGATTAGACATTTCTCCCAAACCATAAAAGGGATATTCGATACCCTCCTTATAGTAGCTCATTATCGGGTCAATAGTTTGGTTATTGTCGAAGTCTTTTATGTAGAGATTTACTGGATACGCTACTGATGCAGTTAAATTAGTATTGAGTCCCAAGTTTCCTAAAACTAGGTCCAAGTCTTCATCGTTGTCAAAATCGGCTGCATGTATTGTATTCCACCAACCTGAGCTATTTTCTATTTTCTTTTCTTCCAACGGAAGATTTTTGAAGTCAAGAATGGTCACAGGCATCCAATCTCCTACTATAATTAACTCCCGGCTTTTCGCTAACCAGGCGGCGTCTGTTACCATTCCCAGATTAATATTTTTCCCAAAAATACGTGCCGTTACATCAATAAGATTTCCTCTACCATCTCCAATAAGTATTCTGCTTCGGTTATAGGTACCGTAGGCTCCGGGAATAGAACGTGCCCCAATGAAAATATCCGGAACACCGTCCTCGTTAAAATCACCACTTACCGCACATGAGCCGTTAAAGGCCAATTGTGGATGGGTTTTCGTTTTTGTGAATTTGCCGTTTCCATCGTTTAAATAAAGTCTATCAGCTTTTGTGAAATCCCGAAAGGGCTCTCCACCTCCACTCACAACGTACAAATCTAAATCTCCATCATTATCTACGTCTAAAAAAACCGAACCTACATCCTCACTTGCCCGGTCTTTAAAAAAATCATTTGATTTGATTTTCTCAAATAATTTTTCTTTGTTTTCCTGCTGTATATAGATTTCACCTTCTTGATTCTTGGCACCTCCAATATAAAAATCGTCTAAACCATCATTGTTCAAATCTCCAATAGCAATTTTAGGTCCTTCTCTGGAAACCATTCTGGGAATTAGATGTTCATATTCAAAATCGTTAAAAATATTTTCTTCATGTTTAAAATCAATACCACTTTTATTACTTATATCATAAAAAAACTGGTTGTTTTTTTCTATTGAAACTTCTTTTTCCGGTATAACTGACTCCTGATAATCTAAAGTGATTGTTTGATTGGATTTTAAGTTGTCTATAATTTGTTCCTTACCATCATTCCATAATACTTTTAATTTTATACCCTTTTCGTGCTCCCCCAAACCAAAGATTAGATTATAGTCAATGGAAGATAACCAACCTCTAGATGGTTGTAATTCCTGCATGTTCAGCATTCCCGAAACTTCTAAAATTACTTTGACGCCAATACCTTTGGTATTTTTAGATGGTCCATTAAACTTTACTTTTAAATAATTATTTGACTGTCTTTCGGAAATTGTATTTTCATAAAGGTTCGCGACTTCATTTAAATTATTGACGACCAAATCCAAATCACCATCGTTATCCAGGTCGGCGTACGCAACTCCGTTAGAAAATCCTTCTTGATCCAATCCCCACTCTTCTGAAACATCCTCAAACTTGACACCCATATTTTTAAAGGCTACATTCCTTGCTTTTCCACTTGGGATAGAGGAGATAAGGTCCAAAGTACTAAGCTCTTTCTGATTCGCATTAGAAGTATAATTTATAAAGTCTAAATTGTTGGGTCTGTGGGGAATTCCATTGGATATAAATAAGTCCTTTTTTCCATCCAAATCAAAATCAGCAAACAACGCTGACCAACTCCAATCTGTACTGGTTACACCGCTGTATTCCCCGATTTCACTAAAACTAGCAATCGTATCATACAAATTACCATTATTTAACTGAAGCATATTTCTAGGGTATTGAAAGTGATACCCGTAGTTCAGCTTTAATTGATAGATATCATACGGATCAACAGATACCAATGTTTTGAGAATTTTTTCATCATTGGGTTTCATATCCAACGTGATTATATCCTGCCAACCGTCATTATTGAAGTCACCAATATCATTCCCCATTGCAAAAGTGGAGTTATGACCCATGGAAAGCGCATTCGCCTCTTTAAAGGTTCCGTTACCCTGATTGTAGTACAGATAATCATTTTCATGAAAGTCATTAGAAACATAAATATCCTGATAACCGTCATTATTAATATCTGAAATTCCCACAGCCAAACCATAACCCATGGAGCCTCCGAAAATTCCTGCTTCCTTGCTCACATCAACAAATTTACCTTCTCTATTTTGATATAAACGGTCTCCCGACATCGTGTCCCTAACCGATCTTAGTGCTGCATTTTTATAAGAATCGGGCGTATGAACAGCCAGATTTAGCAGGTACATATCCAGGTCTCCATCATTATCATAGTCAAAAAAGGCAGCGTGCTGAGAATAACTATCACCCTGAAGTCCATAGATCGCTGCACTTTCTGTAAATGTTCCATTCTGGTTGTTGATGTAAAGTTTATTATTTCCGGTAAGTCCTTTATAGCCATATATCTGACATACATAAATATCTAGCCAACCATCATTATTGACATCTGCCATGACTGTTCCGGTGGTCCAACTTTGCTTTCTAGAATCCCCACCTACTCCCGCTTTTTCTGTGATGTCATCAAATTCAAAATTTCCCTTGTTAAGGTATAATCGATTTATCTGTTGATTTGCAGTTAAATATATATCGGGAAGTCCGTCATTATTTATGTCACCAATTGCTACTCCTCCGCCATTATACATGTACAAGTATTCTAGAATATTAAACTCCTCCGTTTCAACAATATCATTGCTAAACGAAATCCCTGTTTGGTTTGGAGTATGTAATTTAAATAATTTAGTGTTATACAAATTACTATCACAAGACAATTGAAATACTGAACAAATTGCTAGAAAAGCTATTTTTATTATGTAATGAACTCTTTTCATAACATCGACTCTCTATTTAAAATTCAAAAAACTGCATCGGCGCATTATTTCTGGCCACCAAGAGTATTTTTTGCCCGGCAATTTCAATCAATTGAAAATCCCTTATTTCGCCCTCCAAGAACAATCCGCTTTCCTTTGTGGGTATAACTTTAAACTTGCCCTTCCCAAGACCTTTTAAAACTGTTCCGTAGCTTGCATCATACCTGCCAACCTCTGGTTTTACGTTGTATAAATTTCCACCCAATACTATATCCTTAATCCCATCATTGTCAATGTCCTCAATCAAAAGAGCGTAAACGGGTGAAAGTTGGGCCTCACTTGGCAAAGCCTCTATTTTGAACCTCCCATTGCCCATGTTCCATAAAATAACACTTTCAAGCATGGTAACTTTGTCAATAAGAGTAGTTTCCAACTCTTCTTTGGTGAAAATATCCTCAATGGTCTGGCCTTTGTACGACTCATATTTTAAATACTTCTTTTTAAGGCTAGGTAATTGCATAACCAAATCATGCCTTAAGACTAAGGGGTATGATTTGTCCTCATTGTAACTTGATATGATCTGTTCTACAGATCCATTTTGATCAAAATCATTAGTGTAAAGGGTTAATGGTTTTTCTAAACCGGCTCTAAATCGCGAATTCAATCCATGATTCCCGACCACGTAATCCATATCACCATCACCATCCAAATCCGCAGCTTCGATTCGGTTCCACCACCCATGGGTATCAGTGAGGCCCACCTGCGATGTCACCTCTTTAAACATACCATTAGTATTATTGAATACCCTAATTGCTATCCATTCACCTACAATAATCAAATCATCATCCCCATCTAAATCATAATCACTCCAAACGGCATCCGTTATCATGCCTAGGTTCTTTAGTTCTGGAGCTATGGCCCCAGTAATATTGGTGAAATTACCATCACCGTCATTGTTAAGGATATACCCATTTTGAGGAACACCTACCTCGCCAGATTTTATACGGATGCCTACGAAAAGATCTAAATCTCCATCTCCGTCAATATCAGCACTAATCACTGTTGAGGAACTCTCGGGAGTGCCGCCCGGTAAGAGCTGACCTGATTTAGTGAAATTGCCGAAGCCATTATTAATATAGAGTCGATCTACCAAAGCAAAAGCTCCTGAGGAAAACTCATTTCCACCGCTGGTAACATATAAATCCTGATCTCCATCACCATCAGCATCTAAAAACAAACATTGCAAATCTTCACTTTCCTTATCCTTTTCGAACAGACTTTCATTAGTGCTTTTAAATTTACCTCCCTGTGTTTGAAAAAAAAGTGCTCCAGGACTATCTTTTGCACCTCCTATATAAAAATCGTCCAAACCATCACCATTTACATCAGCAATGCTCATTTTTGGTCCTTCTGTAGATTTCATATGATACAGGAGCCTATCCCGATCGAAATCACTGTATACATTTTCTTTATGAGCGTACCCAATACCCCGTAATTGAGATATTTCATTGAAAATCCTATTTATTGTTGTCGTATTTTTTTTACCTCTGTTGTATGCGGTGGTGGCTTCATTTTCGCGAAGTACCAGAGTCTGATTGGTTGCTATATCGGTAAGAATAGTCTGCTTACCGTAATACCAGTCAACAATTAAACTGTCTATCTTCTCCGAACTCCCCAATCCAAAATTAAGTCTGTTGTCTACTGATGATTGAAATCCCCGGTTGGGACTTTGTTCCTGATAAAAGGTCTTATCTCCTATTTTAAGGGTAACTTTTGAACCAATCGCCGCAGTATTTCCTCCAATTCCCTCAAAAACCACTTTTAAATAATTATTATTCCTACTTGAGGTATCGGTTTGATTCCGGTAAATAAAAAGAGGCATATTGACGTTATTTACTACCAAATCAAGGTCACCATCGTTATCAAGATCGCCGTATGCAGCTCCATTAGAATGACTCGGAGTGTCAAGACCCCATTCCCTAGTCTTATCGGTAAAGATTAAATTAGGAGTCCCCGAGTACACATAATTTGGAATTCTATTCGTGGGGATGATATCAATTAATTGCTTAAAATCTACTCCTTTGTCACTTACGACTGCACGCACAACTTCTTCATTGGCCACATAATTCAGATAGTCTTGATTTAAAATATCTTGGGCAATTCCATTCGTAATATATATATCCTTAAATCCATCGTTGTCCAGATCGGCTATTAAGGAACCCCAACTCCAATCGGTAGCCTCTACCCCCGCTAACCTGCCTACCTCACTGAAAGTAACCCCCCTCTCGGGAATAAGGCCATTGTTAATGTGAAGCATATTGCGGGTAAACTGATGATAATACCCGTTCTCTAAATTGTATTGGTATTTGTCCCAATTCTCAAAAGTCATTGTGGTTTTGAACCGTTCGTCACCTTTCGGAAGCATTTCTGTTACAAACACGTCCGGATAGCCATCACCTGTAATATCGGCAATGTCTGATCCCATGGAAGCTACACTTATCGAACGCATCTGCTTTTCCAATTCCTCACGAAAAGTACCATCACCGTTATTCATATAAATATAATCACGTTCAAAAAAATCATTGGATATATACAAATCCATCCATCCATCCATATCCAAATCGCTCACAGAAACACCAAGTCCAAAACCAATAACGCTACCATAAATACCTGCCTGTTCACTTACATCAATGAACCGGCCTTCATCATTACGTAATAATTTGTCTCCACCAAACTTATCCCTAATCGGTCGTTCATTTTTTCTTAAGTTAAAACTACCTATTGATTGATAGGAGTTATTTAAGAGATACACATCCAAATCACCATCTTTGTCATAATCAAAAAAGGCTGCATGCGTAGAAAACCCGCGATCAGCAAGTCCCATTTCTTCTGCCTTTTCGGTAAAAGTACCATCACCATTATTGATAAAAAATTCATTTTGTTTATTGTCTCCTTTAACATCGCCTGAGTTACACACATAAATATCCAACCATCCATCCCCATTGATATCTACCATAGACACTCCGGTAGACCAAGCCCCCTTTCCTGCAATTTGTGCCTTATCCGTGATATCTTCAAAAGCAAAATCACCCTTATTAAGATAGAGCTTGTTCGGCACCATATTGCCCGTTAGATATATATCTAAAAGGCCGTCATTGTTAATGTCTCCCAAACCAACCCCCCCACCGTTATAAAAATTTCGGTATTTATAGATGTTGAACTCGTTTGTGGATGTTAAAGTATTCTTAAAATCAATGTGGGTCTGGTCTGCTCCCAAAGCAACAAACAAATGTTCCTTTTTATTTTTTTTGGAATTCGTACATGAGAGTATTATGAAGAAAGCCAAAGTCAACAATACTAATATTTGACATTTCAAATACGCAATGTTACAACTCCTATTTTCTTTAAATTCTATCATTCTTCTATATTAAAAAATATCATTCCCTTATACTATCCGGCCCATTACTTAAGTCTTCAAATTCTATTTCCAATACTTGCCCTTCAAAAGTTGGCTTAAGAAGTATTTTTCGATTACCGTCAATTTTTACATACATGAACTTTAACAATTTATTTTCATGTGGAATACTAAAAAATCCGTTGCCACCGTATCCCTCTTCAAAATATTGAATAGCTTTATTAACTAGATTTTCCATTTTATACTTTTCATCGTAATAGGAAAAATTTTTGTATTTCATAGAGGCATTTACCCTTCTTATCGGACTATTGCCTATTAAAACCGGAAAGAAGTCCAAATATACAGGGGTACCGAATACATTCGAAATCTCCAATCTGACAGTTGTACCAGTTGGACTTGGCATAAATATTTTTTTTTGGTTCATTCCTGTACAATACATTGCAAATTCTTCGCCCGTCATACCAAAATGGATACCATAAATTAAACTATCCTGCCGGATGTTCCTTTCCAATTCTTTCGTGACATACTCATCCATCGTAACTTTTCTGGAGCAGGAAGCGGTAAATACTATTGTTAATAGTATACCTAAAAACAAAAAACTTCCGTAAGTTTTAATCAGTTTTGACTTCATATAATCTCAATTTATCATTATTCAATGCTATTAAAAGATACTTCTTTCCCTCAATAGCTATTGATTTAATATCCCTGATCTGTCCTTGAATACTAATTCCTGATTCCAAGCTGTTTAATGTTACAAATTCCCTATTTCCAATGGACTTTAAAACAGTTCCAAAATTTGCTGCATAGATACCTGTCTGAGGCTTAGCATTGAACTGATTGCCTCCGAGTAATAAATCTACAAGTCCGTCATTATCAAAATCATCGGCATAAATAGCATAAACCGGTGACAACTGAGCTGCTAACGGTAATGGTTTGATACTAAAAACTCCTTTGTCATTCCAAAGCACCACGGTTCGGCTTTCATAAACATGGTAATGAAGGGCATTCTGTAATTCTTCCTGAGTAAATATATTGTTGATTGATTGCTCCTTATAATCTTCATTTTTTAAATACTTTTTTAACAGAGATGGCATTTGCGAAGTTATTTCCTTTTTCATGGCAAAAGGGTACGCCTTATCCTCTACAAAGCGCGTTATGACCTGCTCAATACTTCCATTTTTATCGAAATCATTCACATACATCTGCACAGGCCGAGAGAGTGACGATTTAAAAAATGTATTTTCTCCCAAATTTCCGATAATAAGATCATCCCACCCATCTCCATCCAAATCCTTTTTTTGTATGGTATTCCAAAAACCATTGGTGTTGCTCAAACCTACTTCTTCCGTAATTTCGGTGAATTTGCCATCATCATTTCTAAAGACGCGTATAGGCATATAATCTCCGACTAGGACCAAATCTTCGTCCTTATCCTTATCATAGTCAATCCAGACAGCATCCGTCACCATTCCTATTTCCAATAACTCCTTTGCATACTTTTCCGTAACGTCACGAAAAAACCCACTGCCCTCATTCCTCATCAATTTACTGGAAACCGGTAACCCGTAATTCAAAGGGACAACTCTACCCCCAAAAAACAAATCCTGATATCCATCCGCATCAAAATCGCTATTTATAATCACTGAGGTACTCGAAGGCCCTCCACTGAAAAAGGTTTGAGGTGAACGGGTAAAATTTCCTGAACCATCATTGATATATAATCTATCAGTAAGTGCATAAGCACTTCTAGAAAATTCGTAGCCTCCGCTACTTACAAGCAAATCAACATCATTATCATTATCTACATCCACAAATATGCTTCTAATATCTTCCGCTGTTTTATCTTGTTCAAAAAGAGTCTTATTAGCGGTTTTGAACCCTTGATTAGTTTGCACATACAAGGTTCCAGATTTATCTTTTGATCCCCCTATATAAAAATCATCTTTTCCATCACCATTACTATCCCCAACTGCTATTTTGGGACCTTCATTAGAAATCATTTGATAGAGCAGTTTTTCTCTGTCAAAATCTACAAAATCGTTTTCCTTATGCACATGATGCATATCGAATACATCTGTGGTTTCGGTAAAAAGGGTTTTATGTGCTTTAAAATTAACATCAAGTGGGGGGGTATGGACTTCCCTTTGCCTGAAAGTTAAAAAGGTATCTATAGGGATATTTCTTTCCAGCAAGCGACTTCCATCGGGCCATATCAATTCTAAAGAGTCTATTTTGGTATTCTTCCCCAAACCAAAATTAATACGTTCATCAACCGCCGACATTACACCTCTCATAGGGAAGAGCTCCTGATAATAATGGTTACCATTAACACTAATGGTAGCTTTAGTACCTATCGCGGTAGTTCCTTGCTTACTCTTTAAGTTAAGGGAAACAAAGTGATTGTTTTTCTTTTTTACGGTATTTTTATAAATAAATGGAGCCCCATCGATATTACTTACCACCAGATCAAGATCCCCGTCATTATCAATATCTCCATAGGCTGCGCCACTTGAAAAACCTGTCTGATCTATACCCCATTGGGAAGCAACATTGTTAAAGATTAAATTTTGATCCTGCTTAAACATAAAATTAGCGATGGGTTCTGATGGTATTTTATCTATTAATTCTTTAATAACAACCCCTTTTTCTTTAAAAATACTGGCAATTCTTGACGGATCCGCATAAAAGTCTATATAATCCTGATCCAATAAATCCTTAACAATACCATTAGTGACAAATATCTCTTTGGTACCGTCCAAATCAAAATCCACCATTTGAACTCCCCAGCTCCAATCCGTTGCGGCTACTCCTGAATATCTCGAGATTTCGCTGAACGAAATATTCCCATGTTCATCTACAGGACCCCTATTGAGATGTAGCGCATTTCTAGGAAATTGCCTGTGATAACCATTATTGACTTTTAAGGAGTATTTATCCCATGTGTCGAACAGGGTCTTGGTCTTTAACCTTGACTCATTGGCCGGAAGCATTTCAGTAACAAATATCTCCGGATAACCATCATTGTTCAAATCGGCGATGTCTACGCCCATAGATCCCAAACTGAGTTCAGAAGTTAAATTATCTATAGATTCTGTGAACGTCCCATTCTGATTATTCATATAGAGATAATCCTTCTCAAAAAAATCGTTGGCTACATAGATATCTGGCCATCCATCAAGATTTACGTCCCCAACGGCAATACCCAAACCAAACCCTATTGCACTACTGTGTATTCCGGTTTCATCAGTAACATCAATAAAAAAATTATCATCATTCCTAAACAATTTATCACCTCCTCCAGGATCTTTTAAATTACGAATTCCATTTTTCGCATCCATTATCAAATCGGTAGGGTTAATTGAATTATTAGATATATACATATCCAAGTCGCCGTCCTTATCATAATCAAAAAAAATAGCGTGAACGGAAAAACCAAGAACATCAATTCCATAGGCCGCAGCAGATTCCTTAAATAAAGGTACCCCATTAGCATCGGTTCCCATATTAATGAAAAGTTCGTTTCGCCTATTTAAATCATTTGGATTTCCGCTTTTACAGATGTAAATGTCCAACCAACCATCCTGATTTATGTCTACTATGCTTACTCCGGTAGACCAGGCATTTGGACTTCCCACACCTGCTATTTGAGTAACATCTTTAAAATTAAAAGCACCGTCACCTAGATACAGAACGTTGTCTGTCATATTGCCACAAAAAAATAAATCCAGAAAACCGTCGTTGTTTAAATCTGCCAATGCCGTTCCGGCACCGTTATAAAAACTTCTATATAGATAGACATTGAATTCTTCCGTATATACAAGGTTATTTTCAAAAGCAACCCCTAAAGACTTAGTATCTAGTTTTATAAATATTGGTTGGGGTTCTGTCTTAGAATTTTCTTTACAAGAAAAGGCCAAAAGTAGTGCATAGCAAAGAAACCCATATTTCATATCAATCATAAACTCAACCAACAACATTATATTATAAGTAAATTAGTCTTCACCTCAAATGATTCTCTCCATAAGTTAGCACCTACTCCATTTAAAAAGTCCAAGGCTTTGATTTAAAAAAAGATAGGAGGATTAAATGAAATTCTTAAGTGTTTCACTTCAACCCTCCCACCCAAACTAACTCAACTAACTTTACAAACTAATATCCAGGGTTTTGCTGTAAATTAGGATTGGATTGAAGCTGGGCTTGAGGTATCGGGTAGATTCTTCTAAACTCTTCTTTATTTCCATCCCGAATGAACCAATCATCTTCCCAATGACCAAATCTTATCGTAATTTCCCTGGCATGGTTTTCCATTGCCAATTCCTTTTTAATTTCCCAATAAATATCATCTTCAACAAGAGAATCTAACGGGTCAACACCGGCTCTTTCCCTTACAAGATTTACAAGCATTAATGCTTCACTATCCCCACTGTCAAGACGCCATAGTGCCTCTGCCCTCATAAGCATTACACCGGCATATCTATAAATTGGGAAATCTGTACTGATATCAAATGCTTCTCCTATCTTGTACTCGTACTTACCATATCTAGCACCATTTGTATATAAATATCGCCCATCCACTTCCTGATAAT
>Ga0208903_1001488_pt1 | contig 13143 bp, 18 predicted proteins | sample AntAceMetag02UKJ_FD_184769 | JGI IMG/M metagenome (GOLD analysis project Ga0208903, IMG submission 184769) | Saline lake microbial communities from Ace Lake, Antarctica - Antarctic Ace Lake Metagenome 02UKJ (SPAdes) (version 2) | ecosystem: Environmental > Aquatic > Non-marine Saline and...
TTGAAAACCGATATTGCTTTGATACAAAAAGATGTAAAGCAAATCGAGCGTGTTTTCAAAAAAGTAGATGACGCCGTTGGCCAATTAACAGAAATATTAAAAGTCACAGCGGTGCAAGAAAATATGCTAGAAAATAACGACAGAAGAATAGAAACTCTAGAAGAGAATCTCAAAAAACACAACGAGCAAGAGGAAGCATTTCGGAAAGAATTCAATAGAAAGTTCGAAGAGATGAAAGAAACAGAACAAAAAGAAAGAGAGCGCCGTCACCGTGAACTTCTAGAATCTATTGAGAAATTGAATGCAAAAATGTCCGACAAGCTTGATAACCAAGACAAACGAATCCGCCAACTAGAAAACTGGAGATGGTATATACTTGGTATCGGTGCCGTTTTATTATTTGTGCTAAACAAACTACCATGGGCAACCTTTTTCGGTTGACATACGACCTCCAAGGGTTTATAGTAGTATAAACCAAATTGGGTAAGGCAAATTAGATGGTAGATTATGTAGAGTTGCAATATGCAACCATGCTCTCTGGTAGACTAGAGAGATTTAAGGTTAAATCCACAAATCCGTATCGCATCAACTTCAGATGTCCAATCTGCGGTGATTCACAAAAGTCAAAGTATAAAGCCCGGGCCTGGTTAATTGAGGACCGCACAAAAGGTGGCTTCTATTTTAACTGCTTTAACTGTCACTCTCCTGTTGGTAAACTTGGCAACTTCTTGAAACAAGTCGACCCGATGTTGTATAATGACTTTATTGCAGAAAAATATGTAACTAAAGCCAAGGACGAAACAAAGCTTCCCGTTAAGGAACAATTTAAAAAGCCAGTTTTCGCAACTGATCATCTAAAGAAACTCAAAAAGGTCAGCCAATTAAGTCACGATCACCCAGTCAAAAAATACATTGAGCAGAGACAAATACCTTCTAATCAACATTGGAAACTATACTATACACCTAAGTTTGTTTCTTGGGTAAATTCAATCATCCCAAACAAGTTTGATGAAAAAATACCAGACGAGCCTAGATTAATCATCCCATTTAAGGATAAAGACGGCAAGGTATTTGGTGTGTCCGCTCGCGGGTTTAATCCAAAAGGTCTACGGTATATCACAATTATGTTTGATGATGATAAGCCAAAGATCTTCGGGCTTGATACAGTAGACTTTAGCAAGAAATACTATATTGTTGAAGGTGCTATCGATTCCCTCTTCGTTGAGAACTCAATTGCAATGGCTGGTGCTGATGGTAATACATCTGGTTTATCAAATGTTGAAAATGCAGTATTTGTTTTTGATAATGAAAAGCGGAATAAGGAAATTCATAAACAGATTGACAAACTAATAAAAGTAGGCCACTCTATTTGCATTTGGCCATCATACATTGAGCAAAAAGACATCAACGATATGTACATGAATGGAATAAATAATATCAAAGAGATAATTGACAAAAATACCTATAATGGGCTTGAGGCTTCACTTAGGTTTATGAGCTGGAGAAAAACATGACGGTGAATTCTATATTAGCACACGATGAAAACTATGGTATAGGTAAAGATGGCAAATTGCCATGGCCACATAACTCAGCTGACATGAAATGGTTTCGTGATTGCACCAACGGTCATGTTGTTATCATGGGTCGTAAAACATGGGAAAGCTTGGGTTCTAAGAAACTACCTAACAGAACAAACATTGTCATAACTCGCTCCGAAATTGCAGGCAATCCTGACGGCACATACCACGGTGAAATGTCCACACTTGTTCAGATGATAAAAATGGAATATCCCGATCTAAAGATTTGGATCATAGGTGGTGCAGATATCTATAAACAAGCACTGCCATTATGTGAGCATATATATGTTACTGAATTTCCCGGTGACTATCAATGTGATGCTTTTGTTCCTATGGATGAATACACGAGCGGTTATTCTAATATGGCAAAAAAGACTAGTGATGGGTTGACATTTTCAATATGGAGCAAAATATGAAACAATATCATAAATTATTAGAGGACATACTAGAGCATGGCGAAGAAACAACAGACCGAACTGGTGTGGGAACGAGATCTATTTTTGGGTACCAGATGCGATTCGACCTCTCGGCAGGCTTCCCGGCAGTTACAACGAAAAGGCTTGCATGGCGATCGGTTGTCGGGGAATTAATTTGGTTTCTCGAAGGATCTACAGATGAACGCCGATTGGCTGAACTCACATATGCAAACGACAGAACAGAGCTTGTTGGAAAAAGCACTATCTGGACCGCTAATGCTGATAAGCAAGGTAAAGACCTCGGATACGAAAACCACGATCTCTATAAAGGACTTGGGCCAGTTTATGGGTCACAGTGGCGCAACTTCGACGGCAGTGTCTCTCGCCGAGATGGGAAAGACCAAATTCAGTGGTTACTCAACGAAATTCGAACCAATCCAGATTCAAGACGACTCATCCTATCAGCCTGGAATCCTAACGCCCTGTCTAAGATGGCATTACCACCTTGCCACTATGCGGCACAATTCAGAGTCACTAATGGTAAACTTAACTGTATGTTAACTCAGCGAAGCGGGGACAGTTTCTTGGGAATTCCATTTAATATAGCATCCTATGCTCTACTGACACATATTATTGCTCGTGAATGTGATCTAGAAGTTGGTGACTTTGTCCATACCATTGGCGATGCTCATATCTATCTAAATCATATTGATCAGGTAAAAGAACAATTATCAAGAACTGAATATCCGCTACCAACACTAGAAATCGCAAATGATTTTATTCTATCAGATGGTCTAGAATATGAATTTGATATAGATAGTGTTGATATGTTTACACTTAAAAATTATCAATATCACCCTACAATCAAAGCACCTATGGCTGTCTGATAACTTTTTAAAAATATATGTAACATGTCTATATGTAGAGGTTTTATACTAATAAATAATACATGTCGACAAGCCAAGTCGAAAAAATCAATATATTGACATCTACATAACTTATTTCAGTTGGGTTGTGTTTTGTTCTCAACTAATAAGAAAGACTATTGGAAGACATGCTAGATTTTAGAAAGTTTATCTTAGATAATGGCATAGTCAATCTGGAAACCCTACGCAAGAACGGTAATAAGACAGGAAAGTCTACACGATTTTATGCAGAACATGAGGGAACATTTCAAGCAATTTTCGAAAAGCACGGAACTGATAATCTACTAGAAGCAGTATTACTCGAATTTGGTATGATATCAAAAAGAGACTGTTTGATGTGCAAATCACCTACCAATTTCTCAGAACGAAATAGAGACTATCTTCAGTGCTGTTCTAAGATGTGTCAATCAAAACTATCTAACACTACTAGGACTAAAACATATTTAAAAAAATATGGAGCCAGTCACCCTATGCGAAATGATGCAATAAAGGAGAAACAAATCAATACAAATCTAGAAAGACACGGTGTTGCAAATGTTTTTCAGAGTACCGAAACCAAAAACAAGATAAAAGAAACCAATCTTCACAAGTATGGTGTTGAGCATTCTTCGCAAAGAACAGATTTTATTGAAAAACTGAAAAGAACCAACAACGAAAGATACGGTGTAGATTTTCCTGCTCAATCTAAGAAGATCCAAGGAAAGATAAGCAACACTTTAATCGAGATATATGGCGCAAATACACACCAACCTATTGCTAATTATCAGGACCTGAATGCGGACTTCATCACAGAAACTCTCGTAAATGATTCTGGTCAATTGGAAATAGATACGGTATTGGAACATTTTCAGTGCAGCAGAAACTTTTGGGTAACTAAAATTCGACCACTAGTAGCTGGTAAAATAGCAATCAAGAAAGCAAGGGGTAATGAGCAGAATAAGATTGCCGATTACATTCGTGAATTATACAATGGGATAGTTATACAAGACGACAGAAAAGAACTGGGTGGTCTTGAATTAGATATATATGTACCAGATAAAAAGTTTGCTATAGAATATAACGGCACCTATTGGCACAGTTTCACCGTTGGTGACGATATAGATAAAAACAGACACGTACAAAAAACCCAAATGTGCGAAGAAAGAGATATACAACTATTTCATATATGGGAACATGATTGGAAAAATGAACAGAAAAAGGTCATTCTAAAGTCCATGATATCAAACAAGTTGGGAATAAATAGTAGACTGTATGCTAGAAATTGTGAAATAAGAGAACTTGACTCTAGTACAGCAGACACTTTCTGCAAAGCAAATCACATTCAAGGTGAGGCTAGATCTTCAGTACGATATGGTCTTTTTCACAATGATGACCTAGTATTTGTTATTACATTTGGGGTTCCTAGATTTAACAAGGAACATAAATGGGAATTGATTAGATCTTGTTCTCTTCTAGGACATACTGTGGTAGGGGGTTTCCAGAAACTACTTAAACACTTTATGATAAATTATAAAGGTGCTATTATATCTTATGCGAATAGGAACTATTCAGATGGAAATGTATATAAGTTAAGTGGATTTACTGAACTAAATGCATCTCCGCCTGCTCAAAGTTATTGGAAATCAAATACTGATATTATTATTAAAAGATATCAAGCTCAAAAACATAAACTAGAAAAACTATTGGAAACATATGATCCAGATGTTTCGGAACAAGAAAACATGTTAAATAATGGTTATCGTGTCATGTGGGACTGTGGTAATAAAGTATTTTCATACGGCAAACAAGAAAGGTAATAAATGTTGGATTATTCTAGCACACAAAATAAGGTACTATACGTGCTCAAACGAGACGGTTGTACCGAAAACTTTAACTCAGACAAGATCACTACAGCAGTGTCAAAGGCTATGAAATCAATCGGGATTCGTAGCAAGTCAATCCCCTCTGAAGTAGCCAGCGAAGTTGTTGGTAAGTTAAACCAAGACGCGGCTGATGCTGTAATTGCAGTAGATGCTGTGCATTTGGCAGTAGAAAATGTGATTATGGATATGGGTCTTCATGACCTTGCGCGTGAGTATATTCTATACAGACATAATAATATGCCAAGCATATTTCGGAAGAGAACAAGTCTTAAACCGTACGAATATCCACAACTCGTAGAATTTACCGATGCTATTCGTCACTCGTACTGGGTACACACCGAATTCAACTATTCTTCAGATATCCAAGATATGAAAGTCAATATGACGTCTGAGGAAGTAGAAATTGTTAAAAAGGCTATGCTAGCTATTTCTCAAATTGAAGTTGCGGTTAAAACATTTTGGGCAAAGATCGGTGATCGTTTTCCAAAGCCAGAGGTAGCTGCGGTTGGTATTACATTTGGTGAATCAGAAGTGCGTCATGCTGATGCGTATTCAAACCTTATTGAGATCATGGGTCTTAACGAAGAGTTTGAGAAAGTTGTAGAAGTACCTGCAATTAAAAAGCGTATCGCATATCTTGAACAGTCTATAGGTACCCCAGTTGATGATAAAGATTACTTCCATAAAGTGATTTTATTCAGTCTATTTGTCGAAAATGTATCTCTATTCTCTCAATTCCTAATTATGATGGCATTTAACAAACACAAGAATGTTCTCAAAGGAATTTCCAATGCTGTGGAAGCCACTTCAAAAGAGGAAGATATTCATGCTCGGTTCGGTATTGAATTAGTTAATATCATCAAAGCTGAAAATCCCGAATGGTGGGATGCAGGGGCGGTAAAAGAAATCTCTAGATTATGCAGAGAAGCTTTCAAAGCAGAAAATGGTATAATTGATTGGATCTATGGTAATGCCGATCTAGACTTCCTCCCAAAGGAAACTGTAAAGGAATTTTTGAAGCATCGGTTCAATCAATCTCTACAAGCCATTGGGATGAAGCCCATCTTTGATACAGATGAAGAGGTTGTGCGAAGCACCGACTGGTTTGTTGAGGAAATTCTAAGCACTAAAAATACTGACTTTTTTGTAAAACGGAGTACCAGTTATCAGAAATTTTCTAAAGCTTTTACTGAGGATGATTTGTTCTGAGAATAACAATTTGGGAGTTGTACATAGGTGCAGCTCCCTTTCTATTTTAATTTATTATATACCAAAGAGGATCATATGAATACTAAACAACCGTTCTATTGGCTAAACGAAGACTCACGTACATTTCTTGCTAGAGGTTATTTGAGTAAAGGTGAAACTCCTGAGAGTCGTATTAGAGATATTGCAAATAAAGCAGAAGAATATCTAAAAGAACTAGGCTTTGCAGATAAATTTTATGAGTATATGAGTCGTGGGTACTATTCATTATCATCGCCAGTTTGGGCAAATTATGGTAAAGCTCGTGGCCTTCCTGTATCATGCTTTGGTTCTTATATTGATGATAATATGGAGTCCATTCTTTATGGCGTAGCAGAAAATGGTATGCTCATGAAAAATGGCGGCGGTACTTCTGGATACTTCGGCGCAGTTCGACATCGCGGCGCACCTATTACTGATTCCGGTGAGTCCTCGGGTTCTGTTCACTTTATGCAGATGTACGACACTTTGGCTTCTGTTGTATCTCAGGGTTCGGTTCGCAGAGGGTTCTTTGCCGCATATCAAGATCTTGAGCATCCAGATGCAGATGAGTTCCTTGATATTGGAACTGAAGGCAATCCTATTCAGGGACTTACTACAAGTGTAGTTGTATCAGATGAGTTTATTTCCGATATGAAAGCTGGTGATCAAGATAAGCGCCGTCTCTGGGCAAAGGTGCTTCAGCGCAGATCTGAAATTGGTTACCCATATATCATGTTTGGCGACAATGTTAACAACAATAAGCCACAAGTCTACAAAGACAAAAATATGCGAATCCATGCAAGTCAGATGTGTCTACGCGGTGACAGTATTATCACTGTCCTATTCCCATTCGAAGAGCATCCTAAGGATATTGACATTGAAACGTTCTGCAAACTTTGGGGTATGGGCGGGATTCCTGCCGAAACCAAAGTGAAAACAGAAAAAGGTTTCCAGAAAGTAACAGCCGCCGCTCAGACAGGGTCGACGAAAGAGATGATCCGTATCACTGATGATAAAAGTGGTAGAGTTGTAGAATGTACCCCAAACCACAAGATATACACACAAAACAGAGGATGGGTAGAAGCTAAAGATCTGACAGAAGAAGATGAGCTGTTAGTTGATGGTAGTTTTGGTGCTGGAATTAAAATAGAAAAAATTCAGTACGAAGAGGAAATTCCAGTATACGATATAACCGTACCGGAGACTGAATCGTTCTTTGCAAATGGTGTGCTCGTGCACAATTGTTCAGAAATTAGCCTACCATCTTCAGTACATGAAACATTTACTTGTGTTCTTTCTTCTATCAATGTTCTTCATTGGGACGAACTGAAAGAAACAGACGCTATTGAAATCATGACCAAGTTTCTTGATACTGTATGCGAGGAATTCATTATTAAATCGGAAGGACAAGAATATCTAAAACGAGCTCGTCTGTTTTCAATTAATCATAGAGCTCTAGGTCTAGGGATTCTTGGTTGGCATTCATATCTTCAGTCGAATATGATTGCATTTGAATCTGAAGAAGCAGCAAATAAAAATCGTGAGATAGCTTCGACATTGCAAGAGAGGTCACATGCTGCATCACGTCAGTTGGCTGACCGTCTGGGCGAACCTCCTTTGTTGGAAGGTTATGGTATGCGCAACACTACTACCATGGCAATAGCCCCTACAAAATCATCGTCGTTCATCTTGGGGCAGGTGAGTCAGTCAATTGAGCCTGAGTTCTCAAACTGCTATGTCAAGGACCTGGCTAAGATCAAAGTTACCATCAAAAATCCATATCTTGAGAAAATGCTCGATGAAAAAGGCATGAACACATCTGATGTTTGGGAAAAGATAAAGCAGGCTGATGGTTCTGTTCAGATGCTTGATTTCTTAACTCGTGACGAAAAGGATGTATTCAAGACGTTCTCTGAGATCAATGCATATACCATCATCGATCTGGCCGCTGTGAGACAAAAGTACATTGACCAGAGTCAGAGTCTGAACTTAATGTTAGATCCTGATATGCCAGTTAAAGACATCAATGCTCTATATCTATATGCATGGGAATCTGGAATTAAGAATTTATATTATAGCTTCTCTATGTCTGCTGCACAGTCACTAACCAGAAAGAAAGTTACTGCCGCGAACAACAAAATATCAATCTCAGATGATAGCTGCGCATCTTGTGAGGCATAATCATGACTGACACATTTGAAGCAAAACATACAGCACCAACAACACTTACTGACAAGATTGCTCTAAAAATAGTGAAAGGTTTGCGGATTCCCGCAGACCTATTCTTCTCAAAACGATATGGCCATCGGGCCATTGTTCTAGAAACAGTTGCTGCCGTGCCTGGTATGGTCGGTGGTATGTTACTTCATCTTAAGGCACTTAGAGTAATGAAACCCGATGAAGGTTGGATTCGCACTCTACTAGAAGAAGCAGAAAATGAACGAATGCATCTAATGGCCTTTGTAGAGTTGGAGCAGCCCAATCTGCTGGAACGAACTATAGTTCTAATCGCTCAAGGTATATTCTTCAATCTTTACTTTATAGCATATCTAATAAATCAAAAGCTATGCCATCGTATGGTAGGGTATCTAGAAGAAGAAGCTTGTGTATCATATACTGAGTTCTTAAAAATGATTGATACTGGCCTTTACCCAAATAAGGAAATACCTGAGTGGACTAAGGATTATTGGAAATTATCAGCTGACGCTAAACTCCGTGAACTAGTAATAGCAATACGAGAAGATGAGGCGGGACATCGTGATGTAAATCATGACTTTGCGGAGAAACTAAACGGTTGACATTTGATCCGAATCGGAATATTCTAATAGTAGGAAAACCAGAGGATAATCAAATGATCACCATTTATCAAATCCAACCAACCGAAGCTCAGTACCGCGCACATAATGCTGGCCAGTTTACCCCGGCAATTGAAGCAAAACGCGATATGATGATGGGGACATCATGTTTCAGCTCTGATGTACTGAAATATTATACATGTGTAGCTAAGGTTAATACAAATGACCTTGAAGAAGCATTTGAACTGACGAATCTCTGGGATGATATGTCAAAGGTAGAACAATTTACTCGAATGAGTTCGACCTCTGTTGGGGATATCTTCGGGTTAAACGAGCATTACTATATGGTTGATACGTTCGGATTTAAAGAACTTCACGTATTCAATGATGAGGTTGAGGTATTGGAAGCAGCTTAAGGGTTGACATTTATACCGAATCGGTATATTGTACTATTATACCGAAACCAAAAGGTCTCATAACATGAATAAGTATACTGTTGAAGTTGCTCGCCTCGGACAGGATATTCTTGATCTTGCCTCATCCGAGTTTGAAGATAACTTTTCTATTGTTGCTCGTACTCAAGAATTATTGGTTTTGGGTAATGGCTTAAAAAATACCTCATTTTGCCTTAAAAAGCGAATTATTACTGATAGGTATTTCTTTGAAAAAACTGCGAAACTTACTCGCAAATAAATATAAAATAAAAGGATTCTACAGATGAATTTAAAAGCATTTGTGGCTGCTGTAATTATTGCTTCTATAAGTTCTATTGCTGTTGCCGAAGATTGTCACGGTGACAAAGAAATTGAAGTTTTGGCGTTAAATATGTACCACGAGGCCCGAGGAGAGCCTGCTGATGGTATGCAAATGGTAGGAGAAGTTACACTGAACCGGATGTGGCATGAATCTTATCCAGATACTGTTTGTGAGGTTGTGTATCAACCAAGCCAGTTTTCATGGACTCGAGTGAAAAAAGATCACACTCCATACGAAGAAGAAATGTGGGATATCGCATTGGAACTTGCTGAAGATCTTATCAACGGTGATGTTGAATATTTTGCAAACGGTGCCACTCATTTTGTAAATCCGTATAAACTGTCACGGATGCCTAACTGGACTCGCGCATATGACAATGTAGGAAAAATTGGAAACCATGTATTTTATGCTATGTAATTATGACTAAAGACCCAAAAGAACGGCTGGAAATTTGTGCATCATGTACTTGGCTTACTAAGCCACTAAACCGATGTTTAAAGTGTGGTTGTTTTATGAATTTGAAAGTAAAACTAGAGTGGGCTGAATGCCCAGAAAGAAAATGGTAAATGCTTAAGTGGCAAGATTATGTAGTGTGTATTGTGCTGGCAGACTTCATAGCAGGATTGATATTAGCCGGGAGTTTCCTGTCATTCGTGCCGATAATGGCATATTTAGCATATTGTGATTTTAGAAAGCAACAGGAGATAAATAAAGATGATTAAAACGGTTTCAGTTGATGTCGATGTTGATATAGATTTAGATGAATTTGATCTTGATGATCTTATTGAGGAAGTTAGGAATTCTGGTTACATTGTGCTGGATGAAGATGATTCACTAGAAAGTTTTCTTACACGCGAAGAGCTAGACTATTTGATCGAAAAATCTTCATTTGCAGATATTGGCACTATAGGATATTTCGCAAACCAGAAATTGCGTAAATACTACAGAAATCCTAAATGATAGTAAATGTAGATGGTAACGAGTACGAATCAATTTACTTCCCGTACTATAGGCTAGAAAGTAATGATAATTTTTCTATTTGGGGCATTAGGTATCCTTCGGGTCTAACCGAACAGGTTCTTGTATTTGATGTAGACAATCACATAGCAGAGCTTCAAGAGTATTCTCGGTTTCTGATTAAGGAATATGCACTAGAAGATGATGATATGCTCACAGAGCGAGCAAGAAAGTTGAAACAAGATGTCAAACAATTATTCGGAATTGACTGAGGAACTATATCAAGAGTTTCTTGAATTTTACAATTCCAAAGTACCAAACCCAGAGCAAAATCCTATTCAATTTGAGTTTCTGATTAAGATATTTTTACATTATAAGAAAAGATGAATTAATGACAAAGCAAATTATGAGATATCAAAAACCAGCTGAAGGTGTAGTAAAAACAAACGAATGGGGTAACAGTAAATGTTATCACGTTGTTTGTGAATGTGGTTCAATTGAATGCGCTCATGATATTTTCATAGAAGCGGATGATATCAATGTAGAGATTGATATCACTATGACACTGCGTTCAAATTTTTGGCAATTAAATCGCTGGAAACAAATTTGGCAGATTCTTACAAAGGGTTATATTGAAATACAGTCTAATCTAGTATTAAATGAGCAAGCCGCTCTTAATTATGCTGAGACACTTAAATTGGCTATGAAAGATGTGAAGGAATTTAGAGATGAGCGAATCAAGAAAAAGACTGTTTGATCTTCTGGCTGAATTGTCAGAAGATCAGGAAATAGTCGATAAAAATTACATCGCAGATGCTGAAACATTTTGGAAGTCTCTAACCAAAGAGCAACAGATGCAATGTTTTTATGTAGTGTCAAGAACAATAGTAGATTCGGAGCTAAAAGAAAATTTCGATAGTTATCGTAAGATACTATATGATTGCTTTGAGTTTCCTACAGAAAGTTACTACATAGGTATGCTGTCAGGCTTTATGGAATTGCACAATTCAATTTTGAGGCCTTCTGAAATGTCCGAATATCGTAAATTGATTTATGAAAAGAGATTGGAAAGGAAAAATGATCCAGATGTTTAATTCAGAAAATCTTAAAGTAGGTGACATATTCTATTCTGTAAAGGAAATCAACACCGCTTTTAGTCGCAAAAAGCTTCATAAAGAGATTGATGGCGAGGATTGGTTCAAATATAACATTCCTCTTCGCATTTATGAGCTAGCGACCTACAAGGTGCTTGGTATCCTTCGTAAGGAACTTGAAGGTAAGTGGAAACATGATCCCGGTGGCTACGACTTACAAACACAATTCTTTGTAAAATACCAAGATGCAACTCACTCTGGAACACGTGAAATGGATTTTTATGGTGGCGAAGAACTGTATTTTGTTGACAAAGATGAAGCTATGGTATACCTTAAACTAAAGGAACTCGAAGCAAAGGAGCTTGATAAGAAATGATTTTTGGATGGTTTAACCCGAAGTACACCCCGCTGCCTGAGCCAGAACCTACCTGGGAATTCTCAGAAGAGCCTTACTACAACAAAGAACATCGCGAGACGATGGAAATTATAAACGATATTCTTGCCAAACTTGATGAAATCAAAATTATCATCGGTGAAATGAAATAAAAAGAAAACGAGGTAAAGTGATGGGTGACGAAAAAAGTCCTGTAGAACAAATTGCAGAACTAGCTCCTCAAGCAAAAATTGAAATGCTACAAGACGAAGTAAATAAACTTAGAAAAGCTCTCGATGTATATCAACGAGAGCGCGATCGTTTTAAACATAACTATCCTGAAATTACCGGTGAATACTTCCTTGCTGGTGGTTATGGTGATAAGGATCAAAATATGTTACCAGAGTATGTAGAAATTGTTGCAGCATATGGCTGCGGATGGTCACAAGTTTATCAAAAAACAGATAGAACTATTAGCTACGAGGGCTCTTAATGCGTGTTTATATTGGAAACCACCGCTATAGATGGATCAGTAGTATTCATGATAGATATATGAAACGAAAATATGGCTACAATGATTGGCCAGAGATAGAAACTTTGTTTGAAACAAATCTTGAAAAGTTTGAAGACGCTTTACAATGGCTATATAATAAAACTGTCAACATATTTTTAGATAAGAGATTAGATCAAAAGATCAATGTTCATATTGATCGGTGGGATACTTGGTCTGCTGATAATACACTGGCCCATATTATTCATCCTATTTTAGTTGAACTTAAGCAGCGTAAGCGAGGTGCTCCTTTGGTTGATGACGAGGATGTACCAGAGGAACTTCGTAGTACATCGGTTATGCCAAAAGAAAACGAATGGGATATTGATGATAATCACTTCAAGCGCTGGGATTACGTATTGGATGAAATGACTTGGGCATTTAGCCAGAAACTTCGCAATGGTGGATGGGAAGGTGATTACTATAAATATGAAGACGACCCCGAAGAATTATTCGGTATTAAACTTGTGTGGGAAGACCGAGAAGGTAGCAAAGCTCACCAAGAACGAATGAGTAACGGGTTTCGACTTTTTGGTAAATATTTTGAAAACCTTTGGTCGTAGATTCCCTATAAGGGTCTTTAGGCGTAAAGTATTCATACGATACAAGG
>Ga0208903_1001499_pt1 | contig 13085 bp, 13 predicted proteins | sample AntAceMetag02UKJ_FD_184769 | JGI IMG/M metagenome (GOLD analysis project Ga0208903, IMG submission 184769) | Saline lake microbial communities from Ace Lake, Antarctica - Antarctic Ace Lake Metagenome 02UKJ (SPAdes) (version 2) | ecosystem: Environmental > Aquatic > Non-marine Saline and...
ATAAGTTTTGTTATTTCCGTTGTGTGAAGTAGATAAATAAAATAAAATAAATTAGAAATGATTTTATATAATAATAAATTATACAAAATACTAAAAAGTATGAATTCTAATGTACTACGTAGATTAGGTGATAAATATACATCGGATGTTTTACGAATTCGGTACAAAATGTATCGTGAAAACTATATTGAGACTGTTGAAATTATAAAGAAAACTGGATTACCAATTCGTCACCAAAACCCTCCTGAAGATGTTACCGAAAATATTGTTAAATTTATTATTAATAACTACGATAATGATACATCCTGTAAATGGGCGAAGAGTATTAAACAAAAAAGTGGTGATTTATGTTCAGAAAAATACGCACTCGAATCACCACCCGAAGTGAAAGCATTTACATCAGATGGTCCGTCTTCATTTGGTCCAACTAAAAAGTTCGGGATAATTTATTTCTTAGATATGCGTCAGTGGTTAAATGATACGTTTATATTATGGAAGTTAAACGTATCTAATGAATCTCCTGAATGGAGAAACATAAGAATAAATAAGAATCAAACTCTCGAAGAACAATGTAAACAAGGACGAAGACCTCATATATCATGGGATAATATACAATCCCAAATACCAGAAAAATGTGTTCAAGTTTATTATGGTAATTTTGAAGGTATATTTACGAATCCGCTTGGGTAAGCAATGGTATTAGTCGATTAGCAATGAGTTCCACAACAGGAACCGAAACAGCATTCCCAGCAAGTTTGTATAAATTTGTATCTGAAATATTAGGTAGAATATAAGACGGTGGAAAACCTTGAAAATTAAAGCATTCACGTGGTGTTAATTTTCTTATTCCTTTATCATCAAGGATTAACGGAACATTGTGTCCACCCCCGCCCATATTTGCGGTTAAAGTTGGGCATTCATTGCTTTTGTTTTCGCGAACATAAACGCGTCTGTATTGATAGACTGTGTTTTTTTTAAGAACACTATTTTTAACCAATTCCCATGTAGATGATTTATCCGTATAATAATATTTATCGGCGACATCAGGTTCTAATAAAGAGGATATTGGTTTCTTCGGTATATTCGGAAAGTCTAAGTTAAACTTATCGAAAATGTCCTTTGATTTTATACAGACAATGTATATTCTTTCTCTGTGTTGTGGTATGCCGGTAATTCCTGCTGTATCAAGAACCTTAAAACGTATGTGATATCCACGATCAATTAAGTGTTTCTTGATAGTTTCAAATGTTTTCCGTTCATCATGAGAGACTAAATTTTTAACATTTTCTAGAATGACACAAGAAGGTTTATGAAAATCAATAATGGATAAAATTTTCCAAAACACATTCGATCTTTCATCATTGAATCCTTCTTGTTTTCCAGCAATACTGAATGGTTGACATGGGAAACCACCAGTTAGGATATCGTGTTTTGGAATATCCTCCGTTTTTATGTCGTTTAAATCACCGAGTGTTAGTTTGTGTCTAAAGTTTGAATCATAAGCGATTTTTGACCATCCAACCATATCATTTGAAAAAACGCATTCTACCTCGCCTGTTTTTTCGAAAGCATTTGTGAATGCTCCTGTTCCAGCAAATAAATCAATCATTTTTAGAGTGTTGTTCGTAGTTGTAGGATTTAGTGGTTCGATAATGTCGTTAGTAGTTGACTTGATCATTAATAGTTGGATAATTTCGTTCTTTTTCAAACTACTGTATCCTTTAATTTGTCGTTCTTTACAAATTGAAATTAATTCAATACGTGTTTTTTTTATGTATGAGTCCATTGTGTCTGTTACTGATTTAATTATTATATTGTTCAAAATCAATTTTAAATCTTCATTAGAAATAAAATTTTATGATGGATGACGTCACGTGGAAATACAGGTGCTGGTGATGTGATTTATGGGGACGAAGTTTAATATATGGAAATTTAATCAAGATGCTGAATGATTTTAGATAACGGAATAAAATGATAATGAATGTATAATAATGAATGATGGTAAAATATATGGAAATTTAATTATGCAACACATGTTATTTGTTATTTTAGTTTATTTATATGACTACTTGAATACGGTTCCAACCCTTCACACCCTCCTTTTTATTTTCTTTTTTCTTTTTTTACATAACTGGACCCCACGCTAATTCACTAGAATACCTTGCCAACACCCTTCACACCCTCCTTTTTATTTTCTTTTTTCTTTTTTTACATAACTGGACCCCACGCTAATTCACTAGAATATCTTTTCAACACCCTGTCACTCATTGGAGTGACCCACAATGGTTGCTTCTCGTTGATAACAACCTTTACAACTGGTTGTACAAATTTCATACCTATCCTAATGCAAAGGTTAGACTTTACTTCTCCTTCATGAAGGAAAGTGCAGATCTTATTACCCTTGTTAACGAATTTGTCAGCTAATTTTTTGACGAACCGACAGCACTTGTTCAAACAGTTCTTTGGATTGAGATCTTCGGTAGTATGAGCGAAGTTACACTTTCCAACCGGATGAGGACACTTCTCACCATTAACTACTGAACGACACATCAGAGTAGCAGGTTTCGACTTCTTCCAAGAGACCTTCTCAATAACCATAGAGATAAATGGGTTCAACGCCGCTTCCGCGATCTTTAACGAATCGATAACAAGCGTCTTCTTGTACAACGAGGTAACAAGCATATTCATGTCCTTATCCCTCTTGACTTTCTTCTTATCCATAGTCTTATCGATAGTGATCCACTCGGTTTCGACAACCTTAGGTGTAACTACCTTAACATTAGGTAAATACATATTCGAATCGAAATCAAAACTATTAACCTTGGCATTGAAGAATGCAATTTCATCATTCTTGAACTTATGCAATGCCGCCATCTTCTCGGCTAGGACAATATCCTCTGTGTTCACATTGACAACCTCAACATCGGCACCCTTCATAGACGCTGTATCGAGAAGATAGAGTGCTCTTTGTGCATTGAGTCTTACCATAAGAACTTCTCTTTCAGATGTCTCTATCTCGCTTTTCTTCTTATTATTGAGATTCTGGCGATTATGCCTAGCTCTTTGTTTCGCTATGTAGGCAGGTGAATTCATCTGTGCTAGAGTAGGAGGTTTCTGACCCCCGCCGTTTCTGCGATGTCCAAAAGCCGTACGACTTGTGGACGTCGTCGTTTGTTGACCCTCCCAAGGTCTCAACGGTCGGATAGAAAGAGCCTCTTTCTCGGCAAACTTCTTCATCTTCTCTAGCCTAACAACCGAAAATTTAGGGAGACTATTCATAAATTTTAGGTCGTTATATTCCTTAATTTCAACTTCCATACGGTTATTGAATATGGTATGGTCGTCTACCTCAGGAAATTTGATCGGAGATTTAATCGGAGGGACAATTTTATTGGCCTTGAGGTCCCACATCTTAACTGTTCCATCACTCCAAAGGTAATCGTCTTCGATTACGTCATCTCTATCCATTCGGAGTTCATTTATACCCACTGAACTATTCATCCATCCGTCACTATCAACAGTGTTGATTTTATTGTTATTCTTGCGCTTGGAGAACCACATAGAAATTTCGTTGTTGTATACTTTATTCATTTTGGTTTTGGTTACTGTAGGGAAGAGAAAAGGAGAAGAAAAGGGAAAAAGGGAGGAAGGGGGGGAGGGGTGAAAAGGGTTAGTATAATTGGGTGTTGGCGACGATGATAATGAAGATGGCGATGGTAATATTAATGGTAATGCTGATGGTGATATTAATGTTGATGGTGCTGATGGTGGTGATGGTAGTGATGATGATGGGCAAGAATTTACATTCATCCATCCGCCATTATAATTCATGTGCTCCTCTAAGCCCATGAAAGTTTCGTAGTAGTTAATTTCATCCTGATTTATCTTATAGTTGACTTTATTCATTTTGATTTTATTTTGTTTTAGTGTAGGGGGAAACTCCCCTGCCTGTGTGACAGACGGTACTTGTAGTGTGAGGCACTACCAGAAAAGATAAAAAAACAACTAACTTATTGGGACTGTTTAACAAACTTCATAAACATGCACGTAAAACCATATTGGAACCTCGGAGTTTTTGGCCATTTTTAACCACTACGTAAAAAAATGCCAAACGCCTTATAGTCTCCTATTTCTAGGCGTTTCAGACTATTCAACTGAGTGGACAGGGAAGGCAGCCAGCGGGTGTTTTTCACACTTCGCCGGGCCCGAGCTACTATATCCACTACGATGGAAGGATGGACAACCACCGCCGGTCTTTCGACCGTACCCTGTATTCTTACGATACAACACACATGCTCATCCATGAGCACCACAACCCCAAGTCAACGACTTTTTTACCTCTTCACCTTTTGTATTCCTTTGAATTGCTTCAAAGGAAGACGGACGAAAATTAATTTTCCTATCGTTCTTCAACCAAGACCCGATATCCTCATCTTTCTCTAGAAATCATTATCGAAAATCAATTTTCCTATCGTTCTTCAACCAAGACCCGATATCCTCATCTTTCTCTAGAAATCGTTCTCGAAAATCAATTTTCCTATCGTTCTTCAACCAAGACCCGATATCCTCATCTTTCTCTAGAAATCGTTCTCGAAAATCAATTTTCCTATCGTTCTTCAACCAAGACCCGATATCCTCATCTTTCTCTAGAAATCGTTCTCGAAAATCAATTTTCCTATCGTTCTTCAACCAAGACCCGATATCCTCATCTTTCTCTAGAAATCGTTCTCGAAAATCAATTTTCCTATCGTTCTTCACCCAAGACCCGATATCCTCATCTTTCTTTAGAAATCATTATCGAAAATCAATTTTCCTATCGTTCTTCCAGAATCAAATTGATTTAGAAACCAGATCTACCCTCTCAACTCCAAATGATAACGCAACAATAATTAATACAACCGATAATAATCCTACAAAGTTAAAAAATTTCAATAGTATAACTTTCATTCATACGTATAGACTTTATAATAGTCGCGCTGACGCGAACAAAGCGATGGATGATTATTCTATTAACTTAAAAACTTAATTTTTAGTAATAAATGTCAATACAATCGTATATTAAAGAATTGGAATCAATTAATGCCGAGATAAAAAGGAACAATGCGACTAATCGTCTATTAAGGAACCGAGTTATAGTTTTAGAGAAACATATAACAGAATATTTAGACTCAAAAAACCAAGAAGGTGTTAAGTACAACGGAAAAAGTTTTGTGTTGGAAGACAAGATTAGTCGAAAGCGTCTCTGTAAGAAAGATAAAGAAGAAGAAATGATGCGTTTGCTGTCTGATTTAGGTGTATCTGATAGAAGACGCGCGTTAGATAAACTTTTGGAGGTGCAAAAAGGAGAAGAAATTGAGACGCGGAGATTAAAAATAAAAAATAAAAATAAGAAAGAATAAAAAATGATTTCAGAATTTAAACATTGTATTATATAAATAAAACAATGAGTAATAAAAATGAGGTAGATGACAAGGTCAAAAAAAATTCAACTGAAGTAGGTGAATTTGAAGATATGACTTCTAGAATATTAAAGTTATGCTTTGGTTTAAACAATAAATATGTTGATCCCGTAATATTAGCCCAAAAAGTAATTGCTGGAATTTATCCAGGAATAACAACAACTGAATTAACTGAATTAGCCTCCCAGACTGCCGCATACCAATCAACTCAACATCCCGACTTTTCCGTACTCGCTTCTAGGATTGCTGTGACTAGTATGCATGAGACAACTAATCCTCTCTTCAGTGATAATTTCACACTTATGATAAATCACGTTCATCCCAAGACTGGTATACCATCTCCATTGATTGCTCAAGATATTTATGATTTAGTAATGGAAAATAAGGAGCAATACGATTCGGCGATAGATCATTCCAGAGATTTTTCTTATGATTACTTTGGATATAAGACATTAGAACGTTCTTATCTATTCAGAATTAACGGAGTGATCGTTGAACGTCCTCAGCATATGCTAATGCGTGTCGCGGTAGGGATCCATCAAAGAAATTGGGACAGAGTATTAGAGACCTACAATCTAATGAGTCAACGTTACTTTACTCATGCGACTCCAACTTTATTCAATGCTGGTACAAAAAGACCACAATTAAGTAGTTGTTTTTTATTAACAATGAAAGAAGATTCTATTGACGGAATTTATGATACACTAAAGCAATGTGCTTGTATTTCTAAGTATGCTGGTGGTATTGGTTTAGCAGTCCATAATATTCGTGCCAGTAATTCTTATATTAGAGGTACAAATGGGACTAGTAACGGGCTTGTTCCTATGTTGCGAGTATTTAATGACACCGCTAGATATGTTGACCAAGGAGGAGGAAAAAGGAAGGGATCTTTCGCTATGTACCTCGAACCATGGCATGCGGATATATTTGCTTTCTTAGATTTGAAGAAGAATACTGGAAGTGAAACTGAACGTGCTAGAGATTTATTCTATGCTCTTTGGATTTCTGATTTATTTATGAGGAGAGTTAAGGATGATGGTATGTGGACTTTAATGTGTCCTAATGAATGTCCTGGGTTATCTGAATGTCACGGTGCTGAATTTGAGAAACTTTACAAATCATTCGAAGATAGAGAAATGGGAAGAAAAACAATCCAGGCTCGTAAACTTTGGTTTGCTGTTCTTGATTCGCAAGTTGAAACAGGAACTCCTTATTTATTGTTCAAGGATGCCTGTAATAGTAAATCCAATCAACAGAATCTTGGTACAATCAAATCTTCCAATCTTTGTACAGAGATTGTTGAGTATACCTCTCCTGATGAAGTTGCTGTCTGTAACCTTGCTTCGATTAATCTAGGACGTATGGTTGTTGGTGGTATTCATGATACCGAACTAGATGCTGATACTTCTAGCGCTCCGATGTTCGACTTTTCTAAATTATATGAGGTAACTAAGATTGTTGCCAGGAATTTGAATAAGGTTATTGACGTTAATTACTATCCTGTTGTTGAGGCACAAAATTCTAACATGAGACATCGTCCTATAGGTATCGGTGTTCAAGGGTTAGCAGATGCTTTCTGTAAGATGGGATATCCATTTGAGTCACCTGAAGCAAAGAAACTTAACATTGACATCTTCGAAACTATTTACTTCGGTGCATGTGAGTCTTCTATGGAATCTGCTGAAATCGAAGGTCCTTACCAAACGTATGCTGGGTCTCCGGCGTCTAAGGGAATCCTTCAATACGATATGTGGAATGTGACTCCTTCCAGTAGGTGGGATTGGGCAGGGTTAAAGGCGAAGATTGCTATTCATGGTATTAGAAATTCTCTTCTCGTTGCTCCTATGCCAACTGCTTCTACTGCTCAAATCATGGGAAACAATGAATCAACTGAACCATTCACTAGTAATATGTACAATAGAAGAGTTTTGGCTGGTGAGTTCGCGGTAGTTAATAAATATTTGTTAAGAGAGTTAGTGAATAATGGGTATTGGACACCAGAACTTAGAAATCAACTGATTGCGGATGGTGGTTCCGTACAAAATTTGTCAATTGTACCAAAGCATACGCGTGATTTGTATAAGACAGTTTGGGAAATCTCTCAGAAAACTATCATTGATATGTCGGCTGATAGAGGTGCTTTCATTTGTCAATCTCAATCTCTGAATATTCATATGGGCGAACCAACCACAGCGAAACTTACCTCAATGCATTTCTATTCATGGCAGAAGGGGTTAAAGACTGGTATGTATTACTTGAGAACACAACCAAAAGCAAAAGCGATTCAGTTTACTGTTGATCAGGAGCAACTTGAGACGAGTAAAGTTGGGTCACCAAAAATAATTGACGAGGAAGATACATGTTTGTCTTGTAGCGGGTAAGTATGATTAATTTGTAGTATTAGAATTTAAACATTGTTTCATATAATATAAAACAATGAATAATAAAAATGAGGTAGACGATAAGTTCAAAAAAATCGCAGACGAAACAGCGGAACTAATAAAGCAGGGTAAATTTAAGGAAGTTTTACGTGCTTTCAAGAAAGGTATTGGTGAAAACGATCCAGTTCTTGTTGGTGCTATGAAAATGATTGCGAACGGAATGAAAGCATCTGGAAATAAAGAGGGTGCTTATAATTTGTACAATGAAATCTACGATCTGATGGTAAAACAGGGAGGAGAAAATCAAACAGAGGTAATTAAGGCTCTTATCGATGTAATATCAACTAGTTCTAATCTGAAGACTTCATATGAATTGACTATAAAGGGTCTTGAATCAGCCTCTGTAACAGGTGACGAAGATTTGATTGAGTCGTTGACAAATCATAAGGTTGCAATTTTTAAAGAATTTAGTGATACACAGAGGCGTATTTATAGGAAACTCGAAGAGAAGAAGACTAAAAAACAAACAAGTAAAAAGGAAGAAATAGATGATGATAAATTTTGTGATATTGATGCGTTAATGAAACAGTTTGGTTTGGACTAGACAGAAGATGTAAGTATTGTACGGTTGAAAATTATAAATTATAAATTATAATATAATTCTTATATAAATGAATAAAAAAACGAAAATTATTTTAATGGTATTGATATCTCTTGTATTTTTGGGATTGGTTATATATATTATTTTTACTCCTGTTGTTACTCCTGTTGTTACTCCGGTTGTTACTCCGGTTGTTACTCCGGTTGTTGTTACTCCGGTTGTTAAGCCAACACCTCCAAGAATTTGGGCATCACTTGTAGGGTTACCTTATGGTGAAGTTGTTGAAATTCTGAGAAGCGAAAATCCGGAACTTAGTATTGTTGCTATTAAAGAGGGAAGTATGCTTACTAGGGATTTTAGACCTACAAGGGTGAGAGTTTTTTATGATGAGAATGGGATTGTCTCTAGGACTCCTAAGACTGGTTGATTATTTTCATTTTATTTTATAATGAAAATTTAACAGGTTGTTAGTAATGTATCCATAACTTGTTCAACCTCTTTCTTGTTTTTGTTAATGGTTAGTTCCGATAAGTTAGTGGTAGTAGCGAAATCTTTTATAGAAATATTTATTTTATTCTGACAGACCCAGTAATATATAACAGCGGCAGCAACAGATTGTGGTCTTGCTCGGTTTAATTTAGAGGATCTGTTGTCTATCTTCTTGTATATGTCATATACCTCTTCTTTTTGTTCCGTTGTTGTGAGGAATTTGTTCATGATATCATTAATGATGTGGTTAGGTGAAATCGTTGTCTGATGTATGACTGAGTCTTTTGGTATATTGACGTTAACTATCTTCATACCTTTCAATCCGGCTTTTCTTGTCAACCCAAAAGTCCGGATTAGGTTGTCCGGTGTTTGATGATTCCCTGCTAGTTTATATGCGTGGAATACACATGCGAATATAACAGCCTTTCTTGAGCCACCTCTATATATCTGTCCGTTTGTGCATTGTGTGTATATTCCGTTAGCGACCGAAACGATTGAGTCACTGAAGTTCATATCGACTACGTCCTTCGATATGTTTTTCTCTTCAATTTTACGAGCATGTACACGGTTTGGGTCGGAACGACCTGAGTCACCTGCGCTGTAAAATCTCCAGTCCTTATCGTATATGATGGGTCTGTCTATTTGTTCTCCGCAGTCGGTACATAAAGATATACCGTTTTCTAGAACGATATCATGATGTTGGCATTCACTACATAGTACTTTTATATTTATGTCCCTATCAAAGGAACATGTTAAATTATTAAACATTTCAAAATCGGTCATTGTTTAATAATATAAATAGTTTCATCATAATTTTTCAATTATATTCTAAAAGATTTAAGAATCTGTAATCGGATCTGTATATTCTGTGTTAAACCTTTCTTCATGAAAAGCCCAGTATTCCGGACTTCCTAGACGCCAACTATCAGGAATTTGTGGAGCCTTCCAATAGAAAACGCAGTCCTGCCATTTATTGGTTGTAGTCGTTCCGTGAATGTAGATAGCACTGAAGTCGTTGGTAAGTTTATCCATCAACTCGCAAAATGTACTGAAATCTGGAATAATCGATGCGTAATTCTCATATAACGATCGTCTGTTTTTAAGAAGAGGTTCGCGTAGAATGAATATACCGTCGACGTTAGTTCGGATAACGGGTTTCACATCCATTGCATATTGGAGTGAAAGAATATACATCATCTTCCAATGTCTACCCTTTTTATATAATGCGTGTTGTAAAGGTGCGTTGAAAATTCTAGGGTCGTCAGTACAGTCATCAAGAATCATAACAGCCCATGGGTTTTTTAGGTGATTAGCAGCCAACTTCTGTCGTTTGATAAAATCCTTGATTTTCTGTTCGTCATATTCATTGTATACAAAAGAACTAGGCATAATGCTCTTGTAAGCGTGATTACTATCTTCCGAACCACTCATCGCCATACCAACCGGAAAGATATGCTTTTTACTATATAAAAGAGCCTTAATAAGCGTAGATTTACCAGTACCAGGTTTACCGACGACAACTAACTTTGAACCACCGTTGTAATCAGGGTCTTCAAACTTAGATGTTAAAGGGGGAATGATTTCAGGGTTAAGTTCTTTTATTTCAAGTTTTACTACGTCTTTATTCATTTTACATGCTAATAAAGTATGTTTAAACCGTTTATTCGTTTTCACGACTTATGTTTTCGTCAGATTTAATGTAGATACACATTGTACCAAGAAGTCCGATATTGCTTTTAAATTGGATAGGTAGGTCTTTGTTAGATGGATAAACGTGTATCGACTCGCAAAGAGCAGATATTTTTGAAATACGTTGAATCTGTTCGGTTGAGAAGTAATCCATAGATTTGAGTGTATCTTTTGTATTATTTTCACCGAAAGATACTGTTCTTTTCATTATTCCGTCGGCGTCGGCAGTGAAATGTATCATGCCGTCTTTAGTTGTGATTATGATTTTTTCACTGTTTAGTGTACTTAAATCTTTGATCATCTTTTGAAAATCTGTAGATGGTATAATAATAGATTTACCGTAACCAGATGGATTCATTATTTCTAAATTTTGAACTGTTTGTATCTTAATTTCAGAAACTGTAGTTCTATTGTGCTCTCTTGGTATAGTTGTAATAATAAGTTCTGTAGACTGAGATGAATTTATTTGTAGTTCAAGAGTGTCTTTCTTTTTAATAGATTTTAACATTTTGTGAAAATGAGAGGAATTTACCCCAATATTTATACTTTCAGCGGAAGAGAAGTGATACATTTGGAAATTTTCAGCGTGTAAATCTATGGTTATCATGGTTTTGCGGGAATCGTCAAACATTGAAAGAGATATACCGTTTGGACCTATTTCCCAGAAACTAGTTTTTAATACATTTGATGTTATTTCGGTCATAATTTTAATACGGAATGCGTCGTCAGTTTTACATTTAAACAGAATATTATCGCACATGGTGTTTCTTTATAAAAAATTAATCTTTAAAATAAAATATGAACATATAATAAAAAATGATCCATAATCTTACACACCAAGCCATTCACTACGATGGAAATTTACACTCCCAAGCATGGGTTGCCGACGGTAAGTCAACTATACTTTTTGTTCACGCCGAATGGTGTGGATATTGTAAGAAAACAATGCCTGAATTTATTAAGGCGTCTTCTATGCAAAAGGTCCGTTTTGCAATAATGTCTGATGATGAAGTTGCTAAGATGGAGAATCCTCTTAAAGTTAATGGGTATCCGTCATTTTTCTTAATCGACGGGAACGGAGGCATGTCATCTATTAGATTTCCACGTGAACATTCTGAAATGGTGAAATTTGTAAATCAAATGTAACAAATGTTTTTTTGTAGTGTCATATTGACTACAAAAAAAATTAACCCTTGATTTTTAGATAAAGATAGAATAGAATAATAATAAGAATGGCGTGTACGACACTCATAATATATGGATTGGTGACCTTCTCTTGTAGTTGAAGTTTCAAAGAACCAATTGTGATAATTAGTATAAAACAGAAAAAGACAATCATGTCTATAACCGGAATACTTGTTTTTGGTTTATTCTCGAAACCTTCAATCGCTTGTGATTTTTTTCCGACATCTGGTTTGATTTCTCCGTTGAAAACAAGTTTCAAATTTTGTATAATTTCGTCAGGTGAAGGACGAGAAGATTGGGATACCTTAACATCATTGAGTAGTACCATGTTTATTTTAATCAAGATAAAATATGGTTTTAAGTCAAATAAAATTACGATAAATGCCGTTATCTATCGATAAACTGGATATATTTCTAGCCAGGAATGAAATGGTAACAAGTACATTCTTTGTAGATGAAAAAATGAGGTGTATTATGATAGAGATATATGCAACGTCAAATGACGAGACTTTTATGTTGTATATACCATCAAAATATCAAATTACAGTAGGTAAGGGTACCAATGTATTTAGGGTCAAACAAAGAAAGATAAATTTGTTTGGTGATATAATAGATAGATATTGTGACTCTTCAATAATTGATAGTAAGGAAGGTGGGTATGACGAGATCGATGTAAATCGTAAACTTAACGACAAAAAAATTAACGCCGAGTCTGTAATAGAAGACAATTATAATCGTCCTATTAAGTTAACGCATAAACATAACGATAAAAGTAAAGATATGTTTAGACAGATAAACCGCCTGTCTTTATGTGTTACATCATTACAGTACAAATTATGTATATATAGTAGTGATAATATGTACTACATAGATAAACAGAATGATATAAATGTACTAAGTATAGAAATAAACCAGGAACAGGTGCATAAGTATAGGAAGATTTCTGTGTTGGTTAGTTTAGAGACATTATTTGATAAAGTTAAAACTACGGCTGAAGATGTTCATGAAATAAAGAATAAGATATCACATAACTTGAAACGGAATGTGAGCAAGAACGTTAACCCGTTAAAATTGGTAGTGAACATACCTCATCAAATAACAAGTAAATATCAAGAGATATGTGCTAAATTAATGGAGTATACAAATAGACACGATGCAATCCAAAAAACTGTAAATGAGTTGAAGATTCAAGAACGAAAACTTATGGAACATAAAGTTGAACTAAAAGATAGACACTTAAATGCGGTAGGTTTCACATTGAATAAAGATATAGAATTTACT
>Ga0208903_1001504_pt1 | contig 13059 bp, 6 predicted proteins | sample AntAceMetag02UKJ_FD_184769 | JGI IMG/M metagenome (GOLD analysis project Ga0208903, IMG submission 184769) | Saline lake microbial communities from Ace Lake, Antarctica - Antarctic Ace Lake Metagenome 02UKJ (SPAdes) (version 2) | ecosystem: Environmental > Aquatic > Non-marine Saline and Alkaline...
CTCCTTGATATCCTTCGCCCTTGCAACCGCCGAACCGATTCTGTCCTGAAGAACAAGTTTGATCGGGACATTGCCCGTTCTTAGGGTCTTCTCTATTTCTTTTTGGGTTAGCGGTTTTTGGGTGTTCGTTTTTCCAACGATTTGGGTCAGGCCATATTTCTTCTCGAGTTCATCGAGAACTTTACGACTTCTTCTTTTAATGTTACTGTCGCTTACCGTTCTGCCCGAGTACCTTACCCGATTTGCTATGATATGGATATGCTCGTGTTCCGTGTCCTTATGACGGTACATGATGAATTGGTTGTTGTCAAAGCCCAACTTCATCAGATAGTCGCAACCGAACGAAGCGAACTCCTTATCATTTAAGTAGTCCGAGTGTGGAAGGTTCAGGGAAACGTGGAGTACCGCTTTCCCGAGGTTCGGGCGTAGTTCTCTGATCAGATTGAATTCCTGCGTCATTTCGACGGGAGTGGAATACTCTATATTGGAATCGATTACATACCCGACCCCCTCACGCACCTTTTTTTCATTGTAGGCCAGTACTCCATAAAAATCCTTTCCTATGACTATCTTACCTATCATGGTTCACGATATTTGATTTCAGGTATTGCAATACGGTTTTTACTTCTTCCAATTGTCTCTGGATACTGAACGGGTCACGGATACCTGAGTTTACAACCTTGGCCAGTTGGTTCAGGTTGTTTCCCACCCGGCTCAGTTCAACGAAAAGTTTCCGGTCCAATGGGCTTACCTTTTTCTTCGGCAGGGATTTTTCCGTCGTCTTCCTTCGGATATATTCGGCTACGGACAATCCGATGGTTTCTGCGTTATCGGAAACCTTGATATAGTCGTCAACGGTCATCCTGATGTTGACCTGTATTATTTTTAATATGCTTAATTCCTTTTTCGGCCTTCCCATTTCAATGTATTTGTGAGGATCACAAAGCAACCTTCAAACGAAGTGCGTAGGGTTTTTGTTAGCAAAAACACAACTTGCTTCGTGACCTCCGATTAACATAAAGCAAACCTAAGGGCAAACGAAAAAGGAAATGGGCAGTGCTGTACATGAAACGCTGTACACCACTTTTGTTAGCAGAGAAGAATGTCCCGATAAGTATCTTTTAAGGAATCGGCAGCTTTTTCGACTTCAAAGAACAGGCTTTGGAATTCGACCAAATGGGACAATGCCCTTCGATAGTTCATCTTTTTTAGGGCATTGTTTTCATAGAAGGTGCAAGGCCGTTTGGGATGGACTTCCGATACCGTATCGAACCCTTTTAATGCACGTTGGGCGAAGGTAAAGCGTTGGGCTGCCCTTTTGTGGATCATGGCAAGGGCGACCCCTTCTGGATAATCGGGAACATCATAATACAGTTCTTCCAAAATAACGATAAAGGCCCTGCGTCTGGACAGTTTTGGTTTTGAGGGCAAGAAGCCAAGTTCCTTTTTGATATCCGAATTGATTTTTTGGGCAAGTTTCACTTGTTCCCAAGTATAGGTATTGCCGTTCACTTGAAGTGTACTGTCCGCTTCCAGGTTTTCGAGATGTTGTAAGATTTCTTTGGTGTTCATTATCGTTTTGGTCCCCTTCGCCTTGCCCGGGTCATTGCCTTGGAAAGGGATTCCTTGAACGCGGATTTTAGCGGGTTCATTTTAATGGATAGGTACACTAGGTTTTTTTGGACAAGATCGCCTATCAGGTCATACGCTGCCATATTCGAGGACGATGGATTCAATCGATACTTCAGGGCTTGGATCAAGAACAGGTGAACGAACGGCTCCCACTTTTCCTCGCCATTGTTCAGGTTAGTGCTGAACTTTTCCAACAAGATCTTATGGTCCATGTTTTTCGAATCTATTACCGATTTCGATTCCGAAGAATGAAGACCATCTATAAAATAGCGGAGCGCATATTTACCGTATTCCCATTTACGATAAGAGGTAGCTGCATCGACTAGTTCCATTTCCACGAAATCGGTCAAGGCTTCGTTCTCTATCCCGTATTCACTTTTATCATCTTTTTGAAGAAGCTCCAATTGCTTCCTTTCCCTTTCGTTCATATTACTTATAAGGTGCAGCGCGAATTCTTTGGTCATGTTGACCATGGGCAGGTCTTCATCGCGAACGATTTTCAAGAAAACGGGTCTCCGGGAAGGTTCCAAATTTTCTTGGTGCAGAAGATAGGCAAAGATATCGGCCGTCTTTTTATAAGTATCGCCAAAATTTTCAACGTTACCAGAGGTATCCAGAAGTGATATTTTTAAGGAATCTTCATCCATATCTCTCAATTTAATGAATTCAAAGATAACATTGTAAGTCCTTTACCGTGCATAGCTTAAAAATCGTTGGCGTAATCCTCTTTCTGAATAGCATGGTAGACCTTGGCCTTTAGATTTTCTGCAATGGTGTCCGATTCATTAAGGGCCTTATAGGTCAATCGTATTTCATGGTTGGCCAGGTCCAGGGCGATGTTATCATCATATCCGGATCCGATAAACTGGCTTTGCCAATTGGAATGGGCAATGTAGGCATTGATGGCAAAATCGAACCGGTACCCCGACATTCTAAGGTAGGCATCCAAACTTGGAAAGCCGTCCACCAAGGTCATACAGAAATGAAGGTCGGGAGAATACTCTGAACTGCCGATTTGCCTCTCCCATTGGTCGATAAGCTCGGGATACGCGTTTCGGAATTTAATCACCGCTCCGGTCAATAAAAGGGCTTAGTCCACTTTTTTGATTTAAAGTTAAGAGGATTTGGTTGTGAGGATGTTTTATATCAGGGTTAGTTATCAACTGTTTTCTTCTTTTTCCCCTTGCCACAAATGCCCAAAGCGCCGCTTTAGGCTTTCTTAGAAAATAGTGTTGCCCAAAAATTGTGTTAAGGGAGAAGAAGGCAATTAGGTATTAATGGGTAGGTTCAAATAATAGAAGTCATTGAAGAAGAATCGACATATCAAAATATTTAATTCATTGAATAATCAATGCATTATAGCAATGGTCAATGCTATATTGCTATATAGCAATAATCATTTCGTCATATGTTCATTTGACCATAGTATCATATGACCGTACGGGGCTTCTGAACAAAGAACTGGCGGACAAGGGCTTGCCACGGGTAAGCTCTTGTGCACCGACCGAGGATGTTGGAAATTCAGGAGACCGCAGGACTTCCGAAAGTGTCCCCGCCTTGCGGGAAACTCGGATTGTCCTCGAGGCGGATGAATTTTCAACTTCCGGAACATGGCAGATTGAATCGATATCAAAGTTCAAAAATTTATGATATCATTCTATTGACGGATAATTCATAGAATAGGGGTTATTCTTTAATAAAAATGATGAGGAAACTTAAGACAGATTGCGAAAAACCTATTTTAATTAAACTTTATATCTGTGGTATATAAATTTAATTCGTTAAGCCTATCATACCAAACCTAGGGTGTTCCACTGCAGTAAATTTTATCAACGGTTTATCTACCAACCCTTCTTCAATAAATTAGAAATAGCTATCTCTCCGTTTAAGATTGATTTTTGCGATAACGGAGGACATGATTAGGGTTTATGTTGGGCCCTTCGAAAAACGGAGTTATTTAATTGATTGCCTAAATATTTACTTGGCTAAATAATTAATGGTTTACGTAATTTTTCGAATATTTCAACTCTACACGTGGTAGGAAATTTATAAAAGTCTTCACCACCACCGCCCGACATCATTTTCCATTGGGCTTCTGGGCCATTTGGTAATTATTAGAGGAATTTGGGATAAGGTCTTTCAGACGGTTTTTCGTATCAATACCAACAATAATCATTTCAGGAATTTGAAAATTTACGCTCTCCTTCTCGCTCATAAAACTTACTACACCTGATAGTGGAAAGCCACGGGGTGAAATAATAGAGGGAAAGGGCCAATAGTGCCCTTGAAAAATCGAAATCTTCACCAAAATGTCCATCTGAAAAGAAGAATTGGGCGAAAAGACGAAAAAAATAGAAAAATCACGTAAGCCAAAATTAATAGCACTTTTTGCAAAGGTCTCACATTATAAATACATTCATTAGAAAATGGAAGTCTAACAAGAAGATAATCACAGAAAGGCATTTTTTTATTGAAGTAAACGGTAAAACAGAAGTCCAAATTACCTATGTATGGGAGGGAAACAAAAAGTTTGTAATAGACCACTCCGAAGTAAATTACGCCCTAAAAGGAAAACGTGTAGGCAAGCAAATGGTGGTCCAATATAAAACGTTTGCCAGAGAGCATCAACTAAAAATAATGCCACTTTTCCCTTTAGCTAAAGCGCTTTTGATAAAGTAGTGGCATTTAGGGATGATTTATAAATTAGTTTGCTATGTGCTTGGAATCAATTTGTGGAAAGTTCAAATAGTTTTTGATGCTTAATGGCACTTTTACCTCTACAGCTATTTCGCCATTCATCTCCGACCACATCATACCGCCGTTCACGGTATGGTCTTAGCATTGAAAACCTGAAAATCATAAATCATAGAGAAGGCTGGTATTTTTTGGGGAATGCTCAATGCTGAATATGGTAATTTTAGATTCAATTAACTACTTGATTTATCAACTTTAATTTTTCTATATTCCTTTGGAGACATCCCGTACTTAGCTCTAAAACATCTATTGAAATGCGACTGATTAAGAAAACCAGTATCTGAGCAAACCTCAGCCATTGATCTGCCCCAATCGTGAAGTATTATTTCAGAAGCCTTTTTAAGTCTAATGTTTTTTATAAACTCGTTCACTGACTGACCTGTAAGAGATTTTAATTTAGAATAAAGCAAAGACCTGCTAATAAGCATTTCACTAGCTAGGAAATATGCGTCAAGTTCAGAATTAGCTATCGATTTTTCAACTATTGAAATACAAGAAGTTAATAAATCCTTGTCCCTTTCATCTCCTTTAAATAATTTAACATTAAAAGCACCATTAACAAATCTTTGTTGCAACTTTAAGCGTGTCCTTAAAAGATTATCAATTTTTAATTTTAATGATGTTATGTTAAAAGGCTTTATAATATAGTCATCCGCACCCTCGTTCAGTCCCGTCAACTCATCTTCCTGTGTTGCTTTTGCCGTAAGCAAAATGGTAGTGATATGACATGTATCACTACCTTTCTTTATCTGTTTGCAAAGCTCCAAGCCATTCATTTTTGGCATCATTATATCTGATACAACCAAATCCGGTAGTTTGTCTCTACACAATTCTAATCCAAGCTCACCATTAGAAGCCATGAGCACCTTATAAGATAAGGAGAGTTCCTCGGCTAAATAGTTTCTTAGTTCTTCGTTATCCTCTACTATTAAAATACGATTTGATTGAACCTCCGAGTTTAACTGGCTCTCGTTGATTGGATTACAGGTTATGGTATGGTCTTTATCGAAGGGCATATTTTCTACATATTGAACTGTAGATTTTTTTTGTATTAAGGTATGATTGGGAAACATAAATCTTTGAACTCCTAGCCTGCAAGAAAATACTGTACCTTCATCTATCTTACTTTCTACGTTTATCTCTCCGTGGTGAAGTTCTGTCAAGCTTTTGACTATATAAAGACCTATTCCCCATCCTGAGCCAACAGAATTTTGTTTTGATTGGGTTCCTTGTTTGAATAATTCAAAAATCTCCTCAATTTCATCTTCCAATATCCCATTTCCATTATCTTTAACAACAATCGTTAAATAATTCAATTTTCCTTTATCATACTCGCCATTCAAAATTACTTGTATTAAACCGTCAGTATTGTTAAATCTAAAAGCATTATTAATAAGATTTGATACAATTTTCTCAATTTTATCTAAATCGAAATAACAAATGTCATTCTTTAAGTTTGATTTGAATTTATAGTCAATTTTCAACTCATTTGATTTAGCAATAAATGAGTTGAAAATTTGTTTAATATGGTAAGCTATATTGCCTTCGAGCAGTTTTAATTTTATAAACCCACTATCTGTTTTTGAAATGTCCAACAATTGGTTGACCAATCGGAGTAAGCTATTTGAACTTTTTCTGACCAACCTTATTGATTTATTTATTCTGGGAAGATGATTTGTTTCTTCAACAAGCTTTTCCAAAGGAGCTATTATCAACGTTAAAGGTGTCCTTAATTCATGAGATATACCTGTGAAGAAATTGGTTTGCATTTTGGCTGATTTGTTGAGTTCTATGGCCATACTATTTAATTCGCTATTTTTGAATAAAATTTCTTCCTTTTGATTTGCCAAAGAGCTATTCAGAATTTCGAGTTCCTTCGTTCTTTTTTTTACCAGTTCTTCAAGAAGCATCTTTTTTATCTTTATCCTTCGAAATCTTAAATGATAGAATAATGAAAACAAACCAAAAACCAAAAGTGCTAAGATACCTTTGAAAAACACTGTTTCCCAGAAAGATGGTGTAATAGTTATTTGTAATTCGGCACCGTCATTGTTCCAAATTAAATCATTGTTGGAAGCTTTTACCTTAAAGACGTATTCCCCTGGATTTAAGTTTGTGTAATTGGCATTTCTATTGAAACCGTTATAGACCCAGTCGTTATCAAAACCTTCCAACTTGTAAGCATAGTTGTTTTTTGAGGTGGAAGAAAAATTTAAAGCTGCGAATTCTATCGAAAAACTATTGGATTTCGAAGGTAATGTAATTTTGTCCGTTGCTTCTATTGCACATTGAAGTGCAGTCCCTTTTTTAATTTCAAGAGACTGATTGAAAACCTTAAAATCCGTGAATGTGACAGGGGGAATATTGATGTTCGTCAATATAGAGGAAGGGTTGAAAAAATTAAATCCATAAATGCCACCGAAAAAAAAATTACCATCTGGATTTTTGTAACCCCATTTTGCCTCAGGGTAAGCGCCATCTTCTTTAGTAAAATGGACGAACGTTCCCTCTCTAGGGTTAAATTTTGATATTCCTTGTTGTGTCCCCAACCATAAATTCCGATCATTATCTTCTAATATCTTGTAGACGGTAAGATGATCTAAAATAGGATCAGTAAAAAGTTGAAATTCATTTGTCCTGGGATTAAAATTTTCAATTCCATTATAATTTCCAACCCATAATTCATTCTTTGAATCCTTAAATATTGCCCAAGTTCTATCGTGAGTAATGCTATTGAGATTATCCGGTTCACTAACAAAATGTGTTTTTTCCATAGTTTCCAAATTAAACGATGCTATTCCATTTTCAGTGGCCAAATAAATCATGTTATCCTCAACATTAAACAAAAGGTCCCATATCCAGTCACCTATTTTGAAACTTTTAAAATCCAAAGTTTTAGGATTAAACCTTTCTAGATAGCCATAAACCGTGCTTAACCAAATAACTTGTTGGCTATCTATAATCATATCAGTAATACAACAACTAAGTGATTCATTATTATTTACTCCTTCCAAGTTAGAGTACCCATACTGAATAATTCTTTTTGTTTTTCTGTTCAATCTATTAAGACCGCCTCCCCACGTGCTGATCATTAAATCTCCATTGTTCATTTCAATAATACCCGTTATACCACCAAATGACAAAGAATATTCATTATTTCCTGCTTTATAAACGTTAAGAAGTTTATAATCTTTGTATTCAAAAAGACCGCCGTCACCACCAACCCAGTCATGTCCATCCTTAGTTGTATAGGCTACTTTGAAAGAACGGGTATTTTGGTTTTCTGAAAAGTTGATTTCAGGATAATAAAAGGGAAATTTTATCTTATTTGGATCGTGCTTGCTTATACCTCCATCTAAGGTCCCAACCCAAATTATTCCGGTATCGTCCTCATAAATAGTCTGAACATGATTATGACCAATAGACCCGGGTAAGTTAAAATCGTGTTCATAGAAAATAGACTTGTTTGATTTGGTACTGTACACCAATAGACCATGGTTAGAACCTATCCAAATGTTATCCTTACTATCCTTTTTTATCGTATTGATAAAGGAAAAATTGGAACTGTCATTTTGACCTAGTTTAAGAGGTCTCACCTTTTTGCTATCTATTGAAAGTTGGAAAAGTCCTGAATAACTGCCAATTAACAATTTATTGGGTTCAAAAGAAATTGCCCCTGCATAAATATCATTTCTAATATCATTATTATTTGGTAATGGGAAACTGTCGAAAAGTTTAACAAACTGTTTTTTAGATGAATCGAATAATAAAAGACCTTTACTAGTTGAAAGATAGAAATCGCTGTCATAAGATTCGTGAATATTTAATATTTTAAGATTCGTGTCGCTTTCGTAAGTGTAGTTTTCAAAGGAAATATTTGAACTAGTAATTGCATTATATGGTTCTTCAAAAATTATTTTGTTCAGTCTATTGTTGCCTGTCATTATCCAAATTTTCCCAGACCTATCCTCAAATATGGACCTTATCCAATTTCCGGATAAACTTTTAGGATTTTGAGGATTATGTACCCAATTTAAAAAAGTTTCCTTTTCAGGATTGAAAAGAGCAAGACCTCCATATTTGGTGCCAATCCATAAATTTCCATTTCTATCTACACAAAGCGAACTAATAGAGCTGTCTGGGAGTCCTGCGTCATTTCCGCTTTCCTTTCTAAAAACATCAAACTCATACCCATTGTATCGGTTTAAACCATTATAAGTTCCTACCCAGATAAAACCTTTTTTATCTTTTACGATGCTGAGGACATTATTATTGGAGAGCCCATCAGTTATTGAAAGATGCTCAAAACTTTTCGGAGTTTGAGCAACTAATGTGCTTGAAAATAATATAAGTCCAATTATTAAAAATTTTAAAAAATAACTCATTTCAGAAATGTAAACCTAGTTATAACTAAAAATGATAAATGTAAGAATATGATAAAAAAAATGTAGTGTTATTGAGTAATCTTTATGTAATGGTAAAAAGAATTATATTTTTTGATGTTCTTTTCCAACTATGTGTCTTATTCATATAAGAAGGTAGAAAGATTTTTAAAAATATAGTTTTAGGAAAGCATAACGTCTCAACTATGTTATAGGCCAAAACTTTAATTGCTAAATGATTTTCTAAAAGACAATTCAAAACTAATTTTTGAACACCATTTTAACTAACAAACAAAAATGATTCTATTTTAGAAATTAAAGACTATCAAAGTTTTAAGTTGAATATAAAGCTTAATAAAAAATAACCCTTTAAATAGTTTCAATTCATACCAACTTAAGAAAATTATGAAAAAAACCAATTATTGTAAAAATAATTTCTCAAATGGAATTATTTTGATGTTACTGATTTTTATGACCACCTTAAAAAATGGGGCCTATGGACAGGATAAGGTATTGGGTAAGGTAACAGATATTGAAAATGGACAAGCCCTTCCGGGAGTCAACGTTTTTGTAAAAGGAACCACTAATGGGACTGTAACTGACTTTGATGGTAGTTATAGCTTGGAAGTTCCAGACAGTTCGGGCACATTGGTTTTCTCCTATTTAGGGTATCTTACACAAGAATTGTACCTGAACGCAGTTGATACATTTGATGTTTCCCTTAAACCAGATTTACTTTCCTTGGACGAAGTTGTTGTTGTTGGCTATGGAACCCAAAAAAGATCGGATCTTACAGGATCTGTAGCATCGGTTAAAGGTGAAGATCTTAAAAATGTGCCAGCAAGGAACTTAGCAGAAGCTTTACAGAGCAGGGTTGCAGGTATACAAGTTACACAAAACGGGGGCAGGCCTGGTCAAGGGGCAGATATCATAATCAGGGGGGCATCCTCCACGCAAGGTGCCCCACCACTATATATTGTGGATGGTATTCGAATAGGAACGGGAAATAATTTCAATATTCAGGATATTGAAAGTATAGAGGTAATGAAAGATGCGAGTGCTGCTGCAATATATGGGTCACAAGCTGCTGGCGGGGTAGTGCTTATCACTACCAAAAAGGGTAAGAATCAAAAAGGAATGACTGTTAATTTCAATGCAAGGGCAGGTATTAGAAAAGCAATTGGGCTTTATGACCTGCTAGATTCACAGGACTATATTACGGCCAAGGCAGGAATTGGTGAAATAATAGAGGATAACGAAGTAAATACGGATTGGACAGATGCCCTGTTTGAAACTGGCCTAGAAACCAATTACAACTTTTCAATTTCCGGAGGTAACGAAGAAGCTAAGTATTTTATGAGTGCCAACTACCAGAATGAGGAGGGTATTCGGGTCAATAATGAGTTTGAACGTTTCTCATTTCGAGTAAACACAGAATTTGACTTGGGCAAGAAGATTAAGATTGGTGAGAACTTAATGGCTTGGAAAACCGATGACAACCCTCCTGCCAATTCCGGTGGTTTCTCAGGAGAGCCTTTTAGTGGTTTCTCAGGAGAGCCTTTTAGAAGTACGCCTTTAATGCGCATCTTCGACCCTAGTGATCCAGCGGCAGCTGGAGGTTGGGCAAAACATCCTGCCGGAGTAAACTTTGCAGGTGGAAATCCGGTAGCACAAGAATTTATAACTCACCAAGATGATGACAGCTATGGAGTCGAAGGAAACATCTTTGCTAATGTTAATATATTGGATGGCTTGGACTTACGCGGAAATTTGGGAATACAATTGGCAAATCGGGAGATATTTAGGTTTCAACAAGAAGCGGATTTTAACGGTACGGCCCAGCCACAAGAATTACGTAAGGAATTTAGTAATAGACAACAGTATACGACTAACTTGATTTTAACATACGACAAAGATTTCAAAAAACATTCTTTAAAATCCATGATTGGTGCGGAATCAGTGGCTACTTTTGAAAGTTTTATAAGAGGTATTGCCAGTGAATTTCCCGTAACTGTAACAGAATCTTTTGAGCTATCGGAAAGTACGACCCCGATATTACAGGGTACTCCAGTGGATGATCGTCTAGAATCTTATTTTGGCAGGCTAAACTATAGTTATGATGACAAGTACCTGCTACAGGCAACTATGAGAAGGGATGGTTCATCAAAATTCGGTCCCCAAAACGCATGGGGTAATTTTCCATCGGTATCTGTGGGTTGGAAAATAAGTGAGGAAAAATTCATGGCAGATTCTTTTTTCAACAATCTTAGACTCCGCGCCAGCTATGGGATATTAGGAAATGACAATATTGGAAGGTTTCGTTTTTTACCCGCTATTGAAAACATTAATGTGCATAGCTTTGACAATTCTGGGGAAGCTAGGGGTTTTGCAAATGTCAAATTTCCAAATGAAGGTATAAAATGGGAAAAAATTACCACTAGTAACCTTGGCATAGAAGGTAGTATCCTAGACAATGCGCTTACATTTAGTGCAGAATATTACAATAAGCGTACAACGGATATGCTTTATGAAACGGATATTCCTTTGACATCTGGCCTAGGGGGACATAATGGAAATCCACAAAGAGTTGCCATCAATCTTGGTGAAGTTATAAATGAAGGTTTCGAGTTTGTTTTAAATTATTCCAAAACCGTTGGTGACTTTAGCTATAGTGTTGGCGGAAACCTTACCTTTAATCGAAACGAGGTCGTAAGCTTGGGGACCGATAATATACCTATCAATCAAGGAGGGGGTGGTTTTGCGCTCGAGGGCACTATTACCCGAACGGAGGCAGGACAGCCCATCTCAAGTTTTTTTGGTTATGACGTTATTGGGATATTTCAATCCAATGCGGAAGTTGAAGCGCTAAACTCCGGTTCGCCAACCGGTATATATCAAGAGAATGGAACCGGTCCTGGAGACCTGATATATGCCGACACCAACGGCGACCAAGTGATTACCCCAGATGATAGGGTTATTCTTGGAAGTCCATGGCCAGATGCATTCTATGGCATAAACCTTAGTTTTAAATACAAAAACTTTGATTTATCAATGCTGTTCTCGGGCGCAGCCGGTGTGGAACTATTCAATTCAAATAAAGCTTACACGCAAAACATCTATGGAGATTATAATACAACCGGTGAGATTTTTAATGCATCGTTTTTCAACGGGAACGGCATAACAGAACAACCCCGTGTCTTTGATGCAGCCGCCGGTGTTCGTGATCCTAATGGTAATTTTAGAAAAGCATCCTCCTATTTTGTGGAAGATGGTAGTTACTTGGAATTGCAGAATCTACAGATGGGCTATAATCTTCCATCTCAAGTATTCTCCGGAAAAATGACCGGACGTCTATATCTAACGGCACAAAATTTATTTACCATTACTGGATATTCAGGAAGAGATCCAGAATTGGCCGGAGATATTACGAGAAGAGGAATAGATTTTTTTGGTAGTTATCCCAATACAAGGTTAGTATCTATTGGAATCGAAATAGGTTTTTAATTTAAAAAAAAAAGTTATGAAATACGCGTTTAAAATTGTTTTACTTTCTGCCTTCATATGGTTAGCCACTTCATGTGAGGAAGATTTTCTTGTGGTAAATGATGAAAGTTCCCTTACTGATGAGGTGTTTCCGGCTAATGCCGAGGATATGGATCTCTTGCTTAATTCTGTGTATGCAAATACGCATTCTTTAGGACTTTATGGAATGAGTTTTTTAATGCAAACCATTTATCCCTTAGAAAACACTCAAAACATGGGCTTTAGAAGCGACGATGGTAGAAACCAACTCATTACCAAAGAAGCCAATGCCGAGAACCAATATTCAGGGGAAGCGTGGAGAGATACCTGGAGAGGTATTCAGCAGGCAAATACTTACCTAAGCAATGTTGAAAAGATAAGAACTCAATTGGATGGTAACCCTTCCGCTACAGCAGATTTTAATCAAAGAGTTGGCGAGGCATATTTTTTAAGGGCTTGGCATTATTTCATGGTGCAGACATTATTTGGAGAAACATTCATTAAAGATGGTGTTGGCGGTGATCAAATGGGAATGCCCATCGTCACAAACCCCGCTTTGTCCTTTGAGGATATGAGAGTACAAAGAAGTACGGTTAGAGAAACATGGGATTTCATCATATCAGATTTGATGATGGCAGAAACGTTGTTGTCCGGCATAAATCAGGAGTTCAGGGCAGATGAGTTTGCCACAAAGGCTTTTTTGGGTAGGGTATATGTTTTTACGGAAGATTATGCCAATGCCTCCAATTACTTATTGGATGTTATTGAG
>Ga0208903_1001511_pt1 | contig 12982 bp, 18 predicted proteins | sample AntAceMetag02UKJ_FD_184769 | JGI IMG/M metagenome (GOLD analysis project Ga0208903, IMG submission 184769) | Saline lake microbial communities from Ace Lake, Antarctica - Antarctic Ace Lake Metagenome 02UKJ (SPAdes) (version 2) | ecosystem: Environmental > Aquatic > Non-marine Saline and...
TAATTTCCTTTTCAGGTGGTACAATTACCATTGAGATATCAGCAAACACATATTTGGTTTTACGCTTACCGTCTTTGATATAGCAAACTTTGCTATCTTGAAAGTCAATTTCGGGATTTTCGTATAGGCTACACATAGACAAAAACCGTGATGTATCATAGATACATGCCTGGATAGGAAATTCATCAGTAATAGATGCAATTGCCATAACAGTTTTCTGTGGGCTGATTGTGCGAAGTTCCAAGCCCGGCTTGAATACAACCGATGGGTTGATTGTTGCAAAATTCTTTAGGATTGTAAGCGTCTGTTCTGAAAGTTTCATAGTATCTCCTTATTCACTTTTTCATAATATAGGCAATTGCCCTGGGTTTATAATATAACATTTATACATATATGTCAACAACTTATGGTCTAGTTCCTAACTTTTTCTTTTTATAGTTTTTTGGATTTGATTGTTTATTTGATGTTGGCGATGCACCTAGTTTTGCAATTGAGGACATATCACCTCTGAAGATATAGGTACCTACATGGTTTAGTTTAATCCATGGGCACATATATACTGAAAGCCCAATTTTTCGTGTATTCCAACAAAAGAAATAATCCTCTGATAGATATCGGCGAGTTTCAGGATCGATCCCACAATCAAAATATGCCATAATATCCTTAGAGCCATCAAAGTGGGCAGTTCGTGTGTGATCTGGTTTGTAGTTTAGTTCAGGATAAGCATTTTCATATATGTTAAAAGTAGTTCGCGGGATTAGCATGAAACCAGTACCTGCCTCTGCAACTTCAACTGGCTCATCAATTCTAAATGAAGATCCACCTACTACAGGATTAAAAACAAAATCTGATGCATATGTGCTTAGTTGAAACGGATTATCAGTAATCTTCTTCTCTACTGCTGCCTGAATCTTCTCCCACGCAATTGTTTTCTTGGGATACGGCGCGGTTAACACATGATATTTGTCTGGATAACTTACTTGAATACCGAGCATGGAAAGAACATCATTAGCGTTAAATCCAATATCCGAATCAATAAACATCAAGTGAGTGTAATCAGAACGAAGAAACTCATCTACTACATAGTTTCGTGCACGTTGCACTAGACTTTCATTGAATAGATAATAGAAGTTTACTTTAATTCCGTGCTTAGCACAAAGGGTTGCAAGATCGGTAGTAGATTTTGCAAAAAGTCCTGAGCATTGGCCTCCAAACATAGGAACTCCAATAAACAAAGAGTATTTCCTAAGTTCTTCTAATGTTATTTTTATTTTCATATTTGCTCCATATCATTTTCTGCTCTTGCTATTGTTTGCATACGTAGAACATCAGCAAGAACATCCCACGCGCTGTCATGTTCAACAAAAACTTTAGACCATTTTGCTTCGTCTTTTAATGGAACAAATCCATTCTTTTTAGGAAAATCTAGCTTTGCGTCGATATATGTTCTAATATCTCTAACTTTCCAATGAGGGAAATATTGTTTAAAATGCTGGTGCTTATCTACAGCGTCAAAAATTCTAGATAAAATAACTGGATCGAAAGTATTAGATCTAGACCACCAGTAATCTACTTTACCTTGTTTATTCATATATTCTAATAAGCCGTCAACGAAGTTTATTACTGAAAGATCGTCAGATTTTGGTACTATATTTTTACGAGCTTCTGCGGGAAGTGACTGCCAAAATTCTATAGTATCTTTATATACTATCCAGCCATAATTGTCAACCTGATCTTTCACTGAAAGCTTGAATTTTTTAACATTTTTAATATCAGCTGTCGTGTAAGGATTGTCAGAAACAAATCTTTCAGTGTTTATTGTAAAGAATGAAAAATCTATTACTGCGCAATTATCTGTTGGCTGGCCAAAAGTTTCGCAATCTAAAAATGTATGTTTCATGCTATAAAATCCATTAAATCTTGGTTAATTTCTTTTTCTCTTATTGCGCCATTTAAATTACTTTGGATCATATAAGAAGCTCTTTCCATACTTCTTTCACCATTTACAGTAGCAAGAACCTCTGTAGCCATATCTTTAGCAGTAAGGAACGGAACATTTTGGCATATGTGATTTGTGCTTTGGCGAGGATCAAGTAGCTCATAATCCTGAGGAAGACCCATAATAGTCATAGCTTCCCTGTAATTAACATAGCGATCTTCTACATGGTGAGTTACTACTGACGGCATGTGCACAACAAACGCGCCAATATGATCAACTGGAACTATAGTTCCCCTCATCATTACGTTTTTTCCGCTTGATAGTTTAGCATGCCTGCGGTCGCATTTATCAGCTTCTCTATCTTTACCCTGAGAACACATCCATTTACCAATTTTCTCGTATGTAATACCTTGAGCTAGCATTTCGCCTTCAATACTATAAGATGGTCTTTCAAAAGTGTCTGGCCCGAGGGTAGCAGAAAAATCAGTATGGCTCATTCCGCCTTTTACTTCTCTCAAAAAGTAATCATAATATGGATCATCTTTTGAAGGTGTTTTTTGATTGATCGGTTCAACCTGAAAATTGCTTTTTACGCTTTCAAGCAATTCACGAATAGTCGGATATTTCCTATTATATGTGTTGAAAACAGGAACCATATTATCAAAAGCATCTCTGCGCCAAAAGAAATAAAAGCTTCTACGACGAATTTGTGGTGATCCATGTAAAAGAGACTTTGTAATATAGATAGTCATGTTATAACCAGCTTCATCGCTAATCTGTTTTAGTTTATCTCGCATAAACTTACCTACGTTAGTAGCAAGCGCCGGCGCGTTCTCACCCCAAAGAACTTTTGGTTTTACTTGTTCTAATACATGTCGTGTAGTTTTTTCCATCCACTGGTTATTTTGGTTGTGTTCGCCGTAACTAGAATGATAATTTGATAAACCAGCGCAAGGACAAACAGAAGAAACTATATCTACATAGTCTGTTTTTGCTGGGGCATCATCTGCGTCAAGCACGTGATAAGGAATATCATAACCGTCTTTTTTATAGTGATTAAGTAGGTGTCGTTCATTAGCAGCAAAAGCGCCATAACTCATAATATATTCTGGTTTAACGCCATAAGCTGCGTCAGAAGCTAATAGTTCACCGCCAATTAGCGGAACAATTCCTGCATGTTTTATCATAATCTTTCATCCTTTATTCAAGCAAAGAAGTTTTCTAAGCTTACACTATTATTTTCAACGCCAGTCCAATGGGGATAATATTCCCTGGATAAGTGAATAGATCTGGGCTTTTCCATATAAGCAAAATCAAGTTCGCCACGATCATTTAATAGATAATCTGTCCAGCGAATTATGTTATATTTATATTCGATGTAATCATTGAAATGATCACGGACTTTTTTTCTTTCGGCCCAAGAACCCCAAAAAGGTTTACCATTGTAGTGCCCAGTTTTTGGAACTACTCTACTTTCATTTTCTATTGGAAGCAATTCATAAATTTTAGCGTTTAATTCTTTTGCTTGTTCTATGTATCGATCAGCAAGAGCTTCTGCGTTTTTAAGTGGATCACCTTCTATTCTGCAAAGATGGTGCCTAACATCTATATTACCAAAATAAAACTCTAGTTCTTCTACTCCATCAATATCTATGAACGATTTCAAGCCTTCGTTTAATGCGCCGTTTAATGTTTTAAACACAACAGATCTGAAAGACCAACCTGGCCTGTACATAGAAATAGCATGGCTATCGCCAATAACCATCTTCTTACTTGTGCTGACGTGATTTACGACTTCTGCTTCTTTTTCAAATCTTCCCCAATTATCTATGTTAAGTTCATGCCAAATAGGTTCAATGTAGACATTATTCTTTTTTGCAAGCTCAAATTTGCGGCGCAGCAATCTTTCATATTCTGGGAAGTCACAATTGAGTGAAATTATAGGCCCTTTGTATTTAGAAACTTTAACTACGTTTTGTGAATAAGGGCAATTTTGAAACCCGCCAAAAATATTCATAGCAGATGGTTTAGTGCGAGAAGTGCCGTTATCTGCGTGATACATGTATAATAGGTCGTATTCATTTAGATCTTTAATCTCACCTTCAAAATCTACTACTGCGTCATGACCCATTGACTTTAATTGGTCGCAATATATAACAGCAGGAGCTGTTCTATGAGAGTAAACTAAACTTGTAATAGTGTTAGTTGGTGAAATAATAGCTATTTTCATAATATAAGTTTCCTTTAAGAAAAGAAGCTGTCGAGAGTCGTGCAGCCTAGTAGATCTTCAAGATCAAGCGCTATTTTATCAAACGCATCGAATGTTAGTGGTAGAATTCTTTTTTGTTGAGCTTTTGGATTATCTTTAATTGATTCAAAGCAATTGAATTGGCAAAAAGTAATTTCAGTTCCAAAAGTGGTTAAATATCCGTCTCTTTCTAAGTTTTCTTTGTAAAAATTTCTAGCAGCATCATCTGGAAATTCAAAAAAGTCATATTGATGACTGCGAATAGATAGAATAATCTTTTCCATGATGTCGTTATTTTTCATTTTAACATCTGGAAAAACACAAGACATTCCTCTAGCAGCACCAGGGCCAACTAGACAATAGTCATCATCTTCGTCTATGTTTGGAAGTTGTTCGCATCGAGAAAAATTGCATGGAGGGTGGTATCCAAAATATGGTCCAATACCGCGGTGTGTTCTTAGCCATTCGCAAACATCTCCAAGAGAATTCTTAGGATCTTGCACTACATCGCACATGCCTAATTTATCCAGTTGATCCATCCATCGTATCATGTGTGAAAGTTTGAAAGGAGCATTTGGATCATTTTCTTCTTCGCGAACAAAATTTCGAGCTGCTGTTTGAAGCGATGTCTGAAGTTGTGTAGCTCCCCACACTTTCAATTTGCGCACGTTATCATCCAAATTTTTATTTGTAATATGATAATAATCACCTTTGAGCCTATATTCATCAAAATCAATTATTTTTGAATAGTCAGCGGTATCAGATGCTACTAAAGTAAGAGTTGGCATTCCAACAAACTTAACGGCCATAGCATTAAGAATTTTATTGCGCATGGAAGTATCTTGACCAAAAACGTGATTTTCTAGCCAAAATACTTCTGCGTGTTTCGAACGATTAGGATTCCAATAAGAGACTTCTTGGCGCATAGCGTCTCCAAATTCTGGATCAATTTCGTATTCTTCAATTCTTCCAGAATCTCTTAAAGCTTCTCTTTTAAAGAAGTCTAAAACCCATTTGTTAAAATATCGAAAACGCTCTGGATCTGCCATTGATTTTACTTCAGCGGCAGAGAAAATCTCTTTTTTCATAATTTATTTCTCCGTAAGATCATGTTGTAGCATGACTATATTTATGCCGGGCATGATTTTGCGGATTTCTTCAGCTTGAATTGGGTCATCTTCAAAATGAATACCAAAACAATATCCTAATTGTTCAAGATAAAACAAAGTTCTACCTTTATGTTGGCCAGAAGATTTTCTTGATTTTTGATCAAAAGGAAGTGGGTTCATATAAACATCGTTGAATATACCTCTACCTTTAAGCATATTCATTGTAATGTCACCTTCTTCGTAAGAACGGCCGGTAATAATTACATCGTCTTCGCCTGGAAAGACGCCAGTAAAGGCGTCTCCCATATAGATTACTCCGTCGATATCAAAAGAATTGATAATTTTGTTTGGTATATCATTCATAATCTGTTTTGCTATCCTGGTAAGTGTAAGGCAGATTTTTAGCAACTGGCTTGTTTTTTACAAGTTGAGGCTCTGTCATTGAAGTAAGAGTACGACGCGCTAGAGCATCGCATTCAAATTTAGAGTCTGCGCTGGTAAGTTGTACAGGAGGTGACTTTTGTGTATATGCAGAAGGACCTCGTAGAATACCAACAATACCCATTTCAGCAGCAACACGGCAAAAACGAACAGCTGAAATAACTACGCCGCCGCTGTTAGGCGAGTCTTGGCAAGAAAGTCTTGCTTGTAAAGTATATCGTGCTCCACCAAAACCAAAAGCAACAATATCAAGATCAGCAATTTTATTATCAGAACCAATGTAAGTACCGCCGGGTTTTTGGAGCACGGTAAGAGAAGGGCCCGCATAAAGGGTGTCACCCGCGTAACTAACTCCACGAACTGTATTCTGGCCTTTCAAAACATTTTCTTTAGAAATATGCTTACTGTGAAGTCGCTCTTTTTCAGCCATATTGATAAAATCAGTATTTGAAGTTACACCAGAACGAACATGTTCTTTGCCTTGAGTAGCTCCACCAATTCTATTTGTTTGGGTGTGATAAGTCACGTGCAATCCGCCGTCAATCATAGCACCCTGAAGAACTTCAGATAGCCTTGAAGCGCCCCAAGCAGAACGCATATCAGATCCTACAAAAGTAAGACCCGCATCAATAAATTGCTGTTCAACTTTTTGTGTTTCTTTTGTTTCAATAATTGTTGGAATGCAATTAACAAAATGAACACCCGCTTTTAGTGCGACGTCAATATAAAAACGTGTTGCTTTTTCTGATCCAACTGGAAGATAATTAACTAAAACTTCAACACCAGAGCTTTTAACTAAATCAACAATATCATCAAAAGATTTAGCTGACTCAGCACCAGTTCTAAACGAAACTTCTTCTGGATAGTGTTCCATCCATTCAGCAACACCATCGAGTGTTGGACTAGAATATACCTTAGCACCTTTTGTAACAACACCAGGAGAGTTGCCGCCTAATTCTAAAATTTCTGCGACATGATCCATTGCGCAATTTGGTGAGGCACGTAGTGCTTCAATAAGTGGCTTATTTACTTTACGACGATCTACGTCAAAACCAATTACAAATTCAATATCTGCAGAAGTATATCCACCTATATCTGGATACATTAAACCAATGCGGTCATTTGGATTTTCATTATAATATTGAGCACCTTCTACTAGTGCTTTAGCGCAGTTACCTACGCCAATGATACCAACTTTAATTTTTTTCATAGATTTTTCCTTTTCTATTATATCAGTTTAACGACTAATTTGGCCGGAGGAACCGGGTAGGTCGAGTACAACTACCTGTACTAAAGTTTCACCATTTTGATGACGGTTGTATTTATAGTCAATATTCATTCAAAGAAATCAAAAACTGAGGTTTCTTTAACTTTTTTCTTTCTGTCTATAGTTTGTTCAAAAAGATCTTGAAGAGACTTTACCCAATTTTCTTTAGAATGTTTTTGCTTTGTCAGTTCAGATATCTCTATACGTTTATTATAATCCAGTTTTAGCAAATTGTCAACTGATTCTTTAAATTTATTTGGTCGAATATTATTGCGCACTTTAACTATATGATCTGGACTAGCTGGAATACATTCTGAAGCGTGAGTGCCAGTTGTATCGGTAGAAACAATAACTGGCAAACCGCGGGCCAGAGCTTCAAGAGCTGTAATACCCCAAGTTTCTGCTGGGCAGGTAGAAAAATAAGTACTAGATTTTGCTAGCTTTTCCATAACTTGCGCGTGCGGAAGGTTTTCTATTGTTTCTTGTGGATGGTTCCAGTGGCTATTGATTTTGTGATAATGAATATTTTCGCTTGTTACCAAATTACTAGTGGTGGTCAAAATAAGACTGCGATATTGGTTCGGATGCGAAAGCTTGTGATTAAGATAAGGATTTTTTGTTTTGTTCATGCGAGCAATAGTAGTAATATCGTACTCTAGATCTTTGTACACAGGTTCATCGCCGTTACAAAAAGCAGCATTAATATAACCACCATTCAAGTCGAGTGGAATTCCATTGATGCGCCGCGAAAGCTTGTCCATACCAGCATATTGCCATGGACTTACCATTGAAAGTGTTCCGCCTTTTTCTAAAAACTCTTTCATCATTTTCACATGCAGAACTTTACTAATACCGCCCGCCGCAGTATGACTAATCCAAGCAATTGGAATATTAAAAGTATCTTGAATCTTATTAATCAATGTAGTGCTATCAAAATTAACCATGAGAACATCAGGATTATGATGAATAATGGCTTGAGCTAGTTTAGCATTTGTAAGGCGCTTTTTACGATCTTCATCATTGTAATAAAACGGAATTATTTCACCTGGAAAATTTTGATAAATGAGCTGAATAAAGCGCTCTATGCCACCGGATACATGTGGGCTATCTAGATTATGTTCATCAGTCATAAAGAATGGAATTAAGATTTTCATTTGTTCTCCTCATAATGTTTTCTCCACTCATCATATTCTTGATCTAATCTAGCCCAGTGCAGTTTAGTGCTATCGTGGATATTGTTTCTTTTAAAAACGATCCAGCAATAGGCTATCATTCCGCCAATCTGTTCGTTTCGTTCTACTGGCTCTAACTTATTTGAACCAAAATTTATTCTGTCTGATAGAAATATTATATCACTAATTTTGTTGTTTGTAAACAGTTCTTTTCGTTTTTTTCCTTCAAGAAAAGTAAGACGAACAAAAAGAGCGGTTACATCGTATTCTGCAACACCTTTTTCTGCAATTTTTCTTGGTAGGTCTTTGTGATATGGGGGATTTGTAACAAGCGCGCTATATCCAACAGGCTTTTTAAGATCTAAAACATCATGCCCAGTTTCTATATCAACCAAAGCATCTTCATATTCATATAAATCATAGGACTTTACATCATATCCGCATCTCTTCAGTTCAATCGATATATTGCCTTTACCTGCGCAAGGTTCTACTATTTTAGTTGGAAGATCTACATATTTGTGAAGAATGTAAGTTGCTAATGGCGGTGTAGGATACAAATCGTTTTTATTTCGATTAGGATCATCTTTTTTTACACCGCTATACGTATCAAATAAGTTTTTTGCCATTTTGTCTCTCATAATTTAATTACAAGGTTATTTATGTGTTTCAAAACCCCAATGATCTTCGTTGATATAAGTAATTGAGACGCCAGCCTCGTCATACATAGGCTTAGACATGTTGTTCCATTGCGCTTGCCATTTTTTTGGGGCATTTTCTGTATATGTGATTACTACTCGTTTGATACCAGCTTGAATAACATTCTTTGTGCACTCAGCACAAACTGGCAGACCCCAAACATAAATTGCAGCACCTTTTACCGATACGCCACTGTAGAGAGCATTCATAAGAGCGTTCATTTCTCCATGAACTATCAGCGGATACTTTTGTTCACGATCGTTAAGACGCTCCTCGGTATCTTCAATACCACGAGGAAAGCCATTGTATCCTGTAGCAAGAATACGGCGCTCGTCATTAACGATGACAGCTCCTATGCGCGTGCTAGGATCTTTACTCCATTTCGAGATTTCTCTCGCAAGTTTCATAAAGCGGATATCCCACTTAGAATTAATTGTCATCATCTTTTCCTATCAATTTAGCATTCATCTGTGCACGAATATCCATCACCTTTTCTTGTTCAATAATCTGAATACATAAGTTTGTGATATCAATATCCTTTCGGATAAAGAACATTTTTTGTTTGAGTTTCTCGAGTTCATTTTGATAGAACTCGAGCTCTTTTTCTTTGCGTAACTTTGTTTCGAGTATATCAGTAAGAAGAATTAACTTAGTCAAATTACCACCATCCCAGTTTATTTCCGTTGTGTATAATAATCATAAAACAAGTAACTATATGTGTTAGCCACCAAAAAGTTCTTATGGCGGCAACTACATTTGCTTGTTTATCAGTTTCACCAACTTTTTCTCCTAGACTTTTAGCCCAAATTCTCCAGTAGTTACGCAGATTCATTTTCAATCAGTTTTTCAATATGAGAAAAATGCCTTTCATAAGCATGCAAACTAGTCGCCGTCCAAATAAGATTACCTGCTTCAACGCCGAGATCAGCGGCGAGCATTTTTTGGACATGCATTGCCCAATGAACATCTGCCGTGTAACCGAATACGCAGTCGTTGCTCCTCATTAGGTAATGGCTGATTAGTTTACCGTTACGAATCAAAAAGGTGTTTGCATAAGTGCAGATGAAGTCAGACATACCGTCTGCACAGTAATCTTTATGCATAGACGGACGGTTGTAGATCATGACAGCACGACGGCTGTTAGGGTTATTACTAAGTTCAGCAAGAACGTTGTTGTACTGGTTGCCGTTCTCTTCTGACCAGATCAGATAACCGTAGTTAGAGTTGATCCTGCCGTCACTGTCGGCAACCTGTCTCCAGATAGCAGGAGTATCGCCTGGAATGTCTTCAACATAACGAGATTGAGACTCGTACCACTGAAGTTCGCGCTCGATGTATTCATAGTTAGGCTCACGAATTATCCAATCCTCGTCAGCAACAAACGACTCGCCGATAAGCTCGATGGTTTTTACACCGGTCTTATCGGTTACGAAGTCATGATCTTTATATTTTTGAATGAGCTTAGCTCGAATGTCTGATACTGTTTGCATTATTATTTCTCCATATTATAAGCTAGTATTGTATATAGCGAGACTTTCAGAAAAATGGCTGTAAAAATATTTTAGCGCACCAGTTTTTTGTAGTAGCTACTACTCCATTTTGGATTACATTTTTTAGTGCTGCTCTTAAAAGAATCTGCTGGAGCTACCAAGCGCCATTTACATTCAAATTTATTTTCTGATATTTTATCGTAACATCCAAAGATTATAATGTCAACACAATTTGGATTTCTTGTTATGTTATTTATGAAAGTTTGAACACTGGATAGCGGAAATGTGACCCATTTCATTTTAGCGTTTTCTGGCATTTTATCCGGATCTGCAGTACATTTTATTTCGGAGCGCCAGTTATTCCATATAACGTCCCAATCATAAGAGCTTTGATTTTTTTCATCAAAAACAGCGTTATTTTTAATAGCGCCTTGTCGCACAAGAGCAAATTCTAAAATTACTCCACTAAGAGTGGCGTTATACACTTCTTCATACTGTCGATTTTTTCTTCTAACTGGGCAGTAAAATATTTCTTTTGCCATTACTTCAATATGCTGTATTTCGTGGTCATCCAATTCAACTGTTATCGGCTTTGGTAAAACATAGTTCATGATATATTTTCCAAGAATTTTACAACGCTCGGCAAAGTATTTTCAAAGCCGCCGTTATCAGTAATATTTATGTGAAGCTTATGCTTGATTGTAGAATATACAAACACCTTAGTAAATTCATTGCTTGTTGCTTCAAATTCTTCTGCTGAAGTTTCAATAGATTGACCATCGTCGCGTGACATGATACTTTCTACATTATCCGTAAGAAGTATCATAGCAACATTTTTCTCTCGACCATTTGAGATATTTTCAGCATCTACTTTATAGATAGTGTATGGATCAAGTCCACGATATTTCATTCCATATACAATAGCACCGAGATGAAAACGATCGCAGATAACATCATATCCTTCACGAGAAGAAAGATGATGAAATACATACGACAAATCACGGTAGTGATCTACCTCCCATGCGTTTGAGTCTGCTACACCTTTTGGCGGAGCAGATGAATGATGGACAATAAGTTTTGGATTTGTAAAATAGTGTTTTCTTAGGTTAGATATCAGTGTTGATTTACCGCACCTATCCATGCCTTCGATTATCGTAATCATTTATATTCCTTTTATTTTTTTCTAAAAGTTCTCTGTAACCAATTTCTTCAGCTTTTACCTTCATTTCAGTAATCATATCACACATTTCGTTAAATGCCAACTTATCTGATAAGTCTAATATTGTTGAATACGCGCCGGCCACACCAGAAGAGGCAGAAGCCCACATATGTGTTACACCGTAATTTTCTTTATAAAAACATTGTAATTTTGATTCCAATGTAGTGTCGTTTTCGTAGTTAGTATAAAGAATTCTTACTGCAACATCAGAATTAACAATACCATTTTGACGAATATAGCGACCGACTGGATGGGAACTTTTTGGGCGTCTAGGGTCTGAGCACCTGCCTAAAACATCAGCTGTAGATTTACCATTGTATTTAATTTTTTCGTGTACTAAATTATCGCCAATTTCTTTTATATCATTTAAAATCGCATGCTGATATACGCCGCTGTTTCCATATTGCTCAGAAAGAAACGTATACAACTATTGCGATTTAGTTGGAACATTATTGAGAGGCATCCATTTGTTGCGTGTATGATATCCACGTTTTCGTATTTTATGTTGTCCATTTTAATTCCAATACAAATATTTTGTGTTTGTCAACCTATTTTAGAATATCGTATGTGGTTTCCGAGAGGTCAGAATGAGTTTCAGTTTCCTCAAAGGATTTATTTTCCAAAGATTGTTTAAAGGATTTTTTGATTTTTCCCGTAGATGTCAAGATATCGTGTGAAAAGGCAATCACAGGATAAAAGTATTTTCCATCAATAGTGTATTCCTTGAGTATAAGATTTCCCTCAAGGTCAAAAAGTTCCATATCAGTGGTTGAGATGTAGCCAAGAAGTTGTTGAGTGGTGTAAGATGTAGTGGTTTTTGTATCAGTGTAAGGGTTTTCAATGAAGTGACGGCCGGTAGATGTGTAGGTATAAGACATAAAATTCTCCTTTGTAGAATTATAATATAATACAACAAGAATTATTTGTCAACTACAAGGTGCAACAATCAATTTGATTGTTGCACCCAACCTATTACAAAAGGAATCTTATAAAATTTGCGGTGTCACATCATGTACTTAACGCTGATAGACATAAACATCAGCAGAAACTGACAAGCCCAAAGGAAGAGATTGATTGTATCGGCGGTTTCCAAAACGTGGGCCCCGTCCTTGCAGCTTTACATAACGTTTAGTTCCATTCCAAGTGTCTTCTGCGGCGATAACAGCACGAAGCGCTTGAACAAGATGATTTTGTTCTGCTATAGGTTTGCCGTTTTCCATTTGAACAGTGAAACGATAAGCATCGGTACGATTTTTCATGGTGTATCTCCTTTTGGTTTCCTATTATCAGTATATACTGATTCTTAGTTAGTGTCAACTAAATTATTCGCCGCGGATATGATATTCAATGTCGTCCTCGTCGTATCCAGCAAAAGTCAACCATTCGCGAATATCAGTTTCG
>Ga0208903_1001520_pt1 | contig 12923 bp, 16 predicted proteins | sample AntAceMetag02UKJ_FD_184769 | JGI IMG/M metagenome (GOLD analysis project Ga0208903, IMG submission 184769) | Saline lake microbial communities from Ace Lake, Antarctica - Antarctic Ace Lake Metagenome 02UKJ (SPAdes) (version 2) | ecosystem: Environmental > Aquatic > Non-marine Saline and...
GTTAAACGCCACGCGTTTGAGCACCACCCCTGGTTTGGTTTCTTTGAGTAACTCAGCCACGTGCCAGGCAATCGCCTCGCCCTCGCGGTCGGGGTCGGAGGCCAGCAGCACCTCGTCAGATTTGGCTGAGGCGTTTTGCAAACTCTCAATTACCTTGGCTTTACCTGGGCTCACAATGTACCGCGGCACAAACCCGGCCTCGACATCGACCGCGTCTTTGTTGGTCTTTGGCAAATCACGAACATGCCCAATACTGGACATTACCCGATAACCAGGACCAAGGTATTTTTCAATCGTCTTAGCTTTGGCGGGTGACTCAACGATAACAAGGGTTTGTTTTGACATATTAAATGAAGAAAGGAGTGTAACGACTATTCTGAATTTAGTTCCCGATTCGACCTATCAAGGGAGAATCGCTGGAACGGGACATCAGTATGTCACACAAGTTACATTACACTAATAAATTTTATTAAATGAATACTAGCATACGTTTGAATTGTCAAATAAAAACGCTTGACAAATAGTTTAATTAGTGTATCATTGATATTAGTCAATAGGCCTAAATTCACCCCTCACATAGGACAAACTCTCTTTCATAATACTCACTCGGGAATCTAAAATCAATACACTCCCGCGGTCGGTCATTAATATAGGTATGGATAGTATCCATCTCACTATCAGTCACCGAAGCAATATCTCTGCGCTTCGGCACAAAACAACGAATCCACCGATTGGTATTCTCCACCAGACCCTTCTCCCATGAATGATATGGGTGGCAGAAATAGATTGGTGCCTGTATGATAGTTTCTAGTTCCGCCCAGTGCTGGAACGCAATATCGTTATCAGTGGTGATGCTTTTGACGCTGAGCCCACTAAATAATTTAGAGAACGCTTGATTAATAGTCAGGCGTTTTCTATTAGGTAACTTCAGGACTTGAGTATGTTTGGTTAGTCTTTCCACTGCTACCAAGAAGACATAACTACTTTGTTTAGAAACAATAAAGTCAACTTCATAATGACCAAAGATACCAGCAATATCAGGACGAACATCAATATACTTGCGGTTATCCTGGGCTACCGCATGTTTCTTTCGTTTCGGTCCACCTTTCCTCTTATTCCACTTCCAGAATAAATGACCTTCTAGTCCTCGACTTTCAATGAACTTATAGATAGCTTTGTCTGAACAGATAATTTCCAATTCCTGCTTTAAATGACCACTGATTTGATTAGGACTCCAACGATATGGTGCCTGGATTCTTTCTTCCACAAACCGGACCAAGAAACTATCCAAGGCTACCTTGAGACACTGTGATTTAGCCCGCCAACGTCTTTGGGATACCTTCAGCTCAGCTTTCTCGGCTGTATAGATACCACTGACACTATTGTGCCGGATTTCTAGACTAATGGTGTTTGGGCTACGTTTTAGAAATCTGGCTATTTCTCTGATTATTACTCCAGCGTTAAACAACTTTTCAATCACAAATCGTTCTTCATAACCTAACTGTTTATATGTTTTCATAGACAACTATTTTAATTAATTGTTGTCCTAGTTCAAAGGTGGTTGGAGGTTAACATCTTTGGACTCACCGAAGGGAGACCAACTTATGACAACTCCAAACACTGACCAAAACAATCCAACCGTTTTCGATTTAGTTGTTCCGACACCCAGAAAACCTCGCGGACAGCTCCTGTATTCACCACAATTGGTAGATACTGATCACCTGCTTTATGTGGGTAGAGATAAGCCGTATGACCGAGGTTACCAACAGAATGATCAGATTCTCCGACTGGACGAATATGACGAAAAGGGTGTCTTGACCGGTCATTTTGAGTGCATCTATGCACCGGCTGACGGGTTCGTTAGTGGATTACCAGATCAACCCTGTTACGTTGAGCCTGGTGATATCATTGGTCAACTGAACGAGGGTTATGTGTATCGCAGAAACCGGTTTCAGGAAGATCGGACTCGTTTCCAGAAATGGAAGCAGCTGCACTTCTACAAGCGTCCGCGCATTCAGTACAGCTTGCATTTTTTTATGCAGGACTGATTTTGCTTGCGGGGTATCTACCGCTCCATCTGAATTGGTGGAAAGAGGGAATCTCACCACTCTTTTTTATGGTTGGTGTGCCGTATTCTATCGGCTGTACCTTGCTGCTGATATTCGGCAACCGAAAGTTGGTTTCTGGACTTAAGCAGATGACCGAGTGGTTGGCAAAAAATGAATGGTTCGGGAGAACTATCATCGGGGTAGCAGCCATGTGGAATGGGTACAACGCTCTGTTTGACCCTGAGGTAGCAGTGTTCGCACGATCTGCGATGCTGTTGATGACAATCCTTTTCGCTGACTGGGCGATTTGGGGAATTGGCAAAGGTCCAGTGATGAGTGGGATTGGAAAAGGGATTTCCTGGGCATACCGACGTTTTTTCGCCGAGAAAAAAGGGAAGATTGAGTCATAAATCCGACTTCTAGAAGGAGATTACGCCCTAGCTACTACAGCTAGGGCGTATTTATTTATGGATAGGTTCTAAGGTATTCTAGACAACTAGCAACGAATTTCGATCCTATGTTAATTTTGACCTAGCCCAGACCTAGGCGGAGCTTGCTCACGCGTCCCTTCTTCGATGATTGGGGCGGTTTTTGTTATACTGAGAGCAATGACTAAAGACCAAGCCATCACAACCATCTGGGACTACACCCATTTGCATCATGAACTAGAAAAGGCCGACGCTATTTTAGTGCTCGGAAACCGAGATATCAGGGTCGGTGCCTATGCTGCACAACTATGGCTTGATGGTTGGGCGCCGTATCTTATCTGTGCTGGTTCAGGGAACATTCATAATGATAAACCGGGACGGGAGCAATTTGTCGGCAGCACAGAAGCTGATATGTTTGCCGCTATTGCTATAGATATGGGTGTGCCAGAATCAGCTATTATGATCGAAAATAAGTCACAGAACACCGGCCAAAACTACGAATACGCTACCAAGCTACTAACAGACCAAGGCGTGAACCTGCAGACGCTGATAGCGGTCCAGAAGCCGTATATGGAACGTCGCACCTACGCTACGGGCAAAGTGTGGCTGCCTGAAGTGAAGCTGATTGTAACCTCACCACCTATTAGCCTGGCAGACTACCCCAACGAATCAAACAGCGCTGGTGAGCACTGGATACACGCTCTGGTTGGTGACATGCAGCGCATCAAAGAATACCCCAAGAAAGGCTTCCAGATTGAACAAGAAATACCAGATAATGTTTGGGCAGCGTATGAGTTCTTAGTGGAGGCTGGGTATACTAATAGACTGATAACGAAAGAATAATTGGTGAAAATTAGTTTTGACCTAGGCAACGCCTAGGCGAAGCTTGGAAACTAGTTTTGACCTAGGCAACGCCTAGGCGCAGCTTGTACAACAGTTTTTATACCTCAATTTTCTAGTATAATAAGAGGATGAATGAAGGAAAAATTGACGTAGTATCCGAGCCTGTAATGAGTGAAGCCTCTTTCGATGCGTTTTTGTTAGACAACGGTTATGTGCACCGTGTGCGCGGTACGTACTATTCTGAAACAAACCAAACATTTTTATATCGCAAAGGAAAAGCTTTGTTTGATTCAAAAGAAGCAGGAACCGCTGCAATGCAGGTATACAAATCACTGACTGAACGTGGCGTGTTGCATCCTGACACAAATTGGAAACTCTATCAAAAAGATAATGGTCTATTTCAGGTGTTTGCAGTGTCACCAAAACTTTCACAAGCATGGGAGGATTTAACAGATGCTCGTTTGACAACTGACCCAGTTGAGAAATATTACCTATTAGTTAATCGCTTACCCGAAGATGCTGAAGAAACTGGTTTGGTAGACCATCTTGATCCGATGGAGGTTCAGTGTCGATCAAACTGGGGTTACGACCCTGATTTAGGTGAGTTTTATGTTGTAGATGTAGAGGCAGTAATGTTTGATGGTGATGAAGTCTTCAAACAAAGTAATCAAGCAGCAGTTGAAACCGAAGACCCTCTAGTAGAAACGCCTATTATGAAGTGGTAAAAGGTAATTGGTTTTACGCCAAGAAAAAGTTCTAATTTTTGTCAGAGTTCACTTTGGCTCGAACTAGAATCCTTAGGAATAACAACACATAACATGTGTCATTCTCACTAGGGCAGGTACTGTCCATGGTAAAAGTAAAAGGGTAAGTAAAAGGGGCCAGTCACGATTAAATCTAAAAAACTTATGGCATAGTTTGATTATTCCACGTCTTTCGCGAGTAGATATAGGGTAATTGGGAGGCGTCTTTTAACCTAGGTAAGGCCTAGGCCAAGCTGGCTAATTACTAAATAATTGGCGAAAATCAGATATGAAGTTAGAGCTTAAAATTGATTAATGTTCCAACATCGTCCCACGCAGCTAGCTACGAGTTTTAGCCCTATTTCACAATATATAAATATGAGCCCTCGGTGTGCTGGCTGACTTTTGGTATACTGGATTTATGAAATTAGTAATTATTTTTGGGCCGCAAGCAGTTGGAAAAATGACCGTTGGTCATAAGCTTGAAGAGGTTACAGACCTCAAGCTGTTCCATAATCATATGACAATAGAACTTGTTCTAGCATTTTTCGATTACGAAACACCAGAAGCACAATATTTAATCAAGTTGTTCCGGGATGAAATTTTTAAGACTATGGCCAACAGTGATCAACCTGGACTCATTTTTACAGTAATTTGTAATTTCGACGACCCTGCTGAATGGGAGCGTGTAAATGAGATTTCAGAATTTTTTTCCAGTAAGGATGCGGAAGTATGTTTGGTTGAGCTCGAGGCAGACTCACAAGTAAGAGTTGAAAGAAACAGTACGGAGCATAGGTTAATGCATAAACCAAGTAAGCGAAACCTAGAATGGTCAGAGGCTAATTTGCTAAATTCCAATCAAAACCACAGACTTAACTCCAGAGATGGAGAGATACAGAACACTAACTATATTCGCATTGATAACACAGATATGAGTCCAGATGAGGTGGCTTTGAAGATCAAAAAAAAGTTCACTCTTTAAGTGATAAAATTCCAACATCGTCCCACACAGCTAGCAACAAAGAAAAAGTCTCCGTAGGGAGACTTTTTCTAGAGACTTACCTGTAATCGATAGGCGTTACTCCGACTCAGTTGGTTGCTTTTCTAGTAGGTTTTTGGATCGGACGTAGTACGAGAACAGGAGCATGGCGCCGCCGACCAACATGAGTATGATGATTTTGTTTTGCATTTCCATGTTGGCGATGTCGTAGAGGATTACCTTGATCAACGTGATCCCAAGTAAGATGAGTCCGAGGAGTTTTTCGGAGTGGTACTTCTTACCTAGTTTGATCCCGACGTACAGTAGGTAGATGGCGATCATGGTCCACCACACCGTAGTGGCGACAGCGCGTGGTCCACCTTGCACGAGGGATGAGACACCAAAGTCATTCATGAGCGCGCTGATGATGTAGTTCCCGGTCAAAAGCAGGGTCGCGTACCCAAAAATAACTAGGATAAATGATGGTCGTTTGATAACCTGCTCTTTTTGTAGCGAGCGGCTAATACTCAGACCAACAAACAGAATAATGGTAGCAAATATCCCTTTGATCAGCGTCCAGTCAGTGGCAGCGTCCAGGTTGGTGAAGATGAACGCATCGGTTGGGGCGGGGTAGATGCTGGCGACGAGCGTCAGGAACACCGCGGCAAAGCCAAGCGCAAACCAGATCATTACGAGCCGGAACCAGACCGATCGGGATTCAAGAGACATGCTTTCGCGGGCGGCGTGGTTGATGTAGGCGATGTAGCCAAGTGCCAGCAGCGGAGCCAGGTAGAACAGCAAGAACGACAGGTCAACGTAATCGATGAATTCAGACAGGATAAACATCACGGCAACAATGGCTGAAACGACTGAGTAGAAGCTGGCTAGCGGCAGGAATTGGTGGTTGCTAGCGTTTTTTACAATAAAGTAAGCACTCATGGTTGGTACTAGCGCAATGACTACCAGCAGCGTTTCAAACTGTAGATTGGCTTCGAGGATGTGTTGGAGTGATAGCCCAGTTCCAACTAGTGAGACAATCGCGTAGCTGACGAAGCGTTCGGTTTTGGTTGCATCGAGTAGATAGAGCAGTCCAAATACTAAACTACCGTAGGTCAGCAAGAGGCTGGTGTAGATCTCAAAATCCTGCACAAAGGAAAACACCGCCAGGGCCCCTGACAGTAGTCCAGCGGCGTAGAGAGCTGTGTGTTGGAACCGAGTTGGGGTGCGCAGCAACACGTGCCAGCCCACAAAACAAGAAACCGAAATGATTGCGTAGAGGAAGCCGTTAGCGACGTCGTTAAGCGAGTTGAGGTTCGACAGGTTAAAGATAAACCACACCAGAGGCGCGATGTACCCTAGCGACAGGTAGCCGTCATCTGACTCTTTGAACTGCTTGGCAGACAGCAGGATGCTCCAGGTAGTAAATACCGTAATGATGAGAAACAGCGCTGCCGTGACGAACTCACTGGTGAGAAAGTTGGTTGTACTGATGGCGTTGATGTTGCTGCTGGCTGATAGTCCCCACAGGGTCGACACCCCGATAAACAGACCCAGGATGTTGAGTGGAATGATGTCACGTACCGAGATATCACGTCCAATCAGGAACACTGCCACGTTGATTGCAAAGAAGTAAATTAGGTAGGCGTTAAACGACACGTTTTCGACCCAAACCGCGTTTTGCCCAATCACAAACGGTGTGATGTACGCACCAACCATTCCCAGGATCAAAATGGCCCGTGAGTGTCGCTTGGCAGCAAAATAAGCCACTGCCAGCGTAAACAGAGCGGCGGTGATCAGGGTGACAACCTCGGGAATAATGGCGGCAGCGAGTTCAGTGGCTCTCGAGCCGTAGACGAGTGTACCGTAGAGTAGAAGTACCCCTGAACCAATCCCGATGTCAGCAAAGTAACGCATCTTTTCCGAGAAAGAGAATGATCCACCGATAATCACCACCGCAAAGAAGAACCCGAGAGCTAGCCGGATTTCGGTCGATAGATTGACCCAGGCATTGGCGTAGATTAGGTATCCAAACCCAATGATCAGGAGGAGTGCACCGGCAATGGGGATAAACTTCTCGATGATTTGGTCCATCGTGATGTGTTCCCGGGTAAAATCGTCAGCTGGTACAGCTGCGTTGGGCGCGGGGATGGGGTGCAGTGGGGGTGTGGTTTGGTGAACGCCAATCTGAACAAATGCTTCGTCGATCACTTGGGCTGGCCAGTCGTTTTCTAGTAGTGTCTGTCTGATGGACGCGGGCAGGATCCCTTGGTTTATTTCCCCGTGGATGTAATCGAGTAATGGTTGGTTAACGACGCTCATATTATGATTGGATTATGTTACTAGCTGAATACCTGTTTACAGTACCATAATCTATGGGCTAATCAATTGTTCTGACGTGAATATGTCCCATATCGTTAGCGGCTGTGTAGAACTGTGAATCAGGTCAAAACTACTCCCGTACAATAATGGTATATCTATGAGAAAGAAATTGGGCTGGGGGTTAGGGATACTGGTACTCATCGCTGTTGGCAGTTACTTGCTATTGCTGGTGTTATTCCAACCGTCACACAATCGGACCTGGGAATTTGGTCACGAGCAGTTACCTTTGGTCACGTACGCAGCCACCAGTAGTATGATTACGATTGATAATTTCCGGAACTTTGCCTGGAGTAGTGTCTCAACGGCTGAGGTTAGCTATGAAACGCGCACGTTTGATTTGGACCAGATGGAAGGGGTCGATGTTTTGCTGTCACACTTTGATGAGTTCGAGGGTCTGGCGCATATATTCCTTAGTTTTGGGTTCAGCGGCGGTGAGCATGTGGTAGTGTCGATCGAAACCAGACGGGAGATGGGCGAGCCGTTCTCGCCGCTACTAGGGATATTGCGTCAGTACGAAATCATCTACGTCGTGGGGTCAGAGGAAGACCTAGTCGGAGTCCGGACTGGACCGCGCGACGAGCGGGTGTACTTGTACCCGACCGAAGCCACCTCAGATCAAGCCAGGGCTCTATTCACTATCCTCGCCACTGAGATTAACGACGTGCAGCAGCAACCACGCACGTACAACACCCTGACCCGCAACTGCACCAATGAACTCACTAGGCCAGTCGAGCTGATGTCCGACGTCAATTTCCCACTGACGTGGAAATCAGTACTGCCTGGGTACTTTGACGAAGTCCTGTTTGATCTCGGGGTGATAACCGGCGCTGAGACATTTGTCGACCTCAAACCAATGCGCCTCATCGACAACGCAGCGGTAGGTATAGAGAGCGACACCTACAGCACAGATCTACGGACGTCTCTAGGGTTGTAGTGGTGTGCGCCTAGTCACGCTAATTGATTGATGGTATAGTTTTAGTATGGATAATTTGCTTGAAAAGTCAGTTACAGAACTCACCACAAAAGAGTTGGGTCGCGCTTACGTCGACCGTTTGCTTGCCGACGGGGTAGAAGCGCTTGATGGAGGGCAGACTATTACGGCTGACGTTGCATTTTTTGATACCTTGCGAGAGCATGTGAGTCTGACTGTCACTCAAAAAAACTAATCTAGCATGGTCGTTGTTTTCTCTGCTCCGGCCCGAACTGACTTGCTTGATATTTTGACGTATATAGCGCAAGACAATGTAACGGCAGCACTGGTAGTTGTGGATGAAATTGAGCAATTTTGCAGTGCTATACTCGCGGACAATCCGTGCATTGGTACTCTGTTTGAAACGTCAGTACCAGACATCAGGATGTTTCCCAAACAATCCTATAATATTTTCTATCGTTTAACTACCAATCAAATCGAGATTGTTCGCGTACTGCATCATTCCCGACTAACTGACAGCATTTTGTAAACCACACTATCAAAACCCAGTCTGCCTTAGATATTCTGATAATCCGAGTTAGTATAAGATTGCTCGATACAACTAGCGCTAAAAACACTAATCCCGCAGAATACCCGCTAAACTGCGGGATTAGCCCTTATTTTTGCCCTTTTGATCACCAGTTACGGGTGGATTTTTGGCTGTATACCGTTTGTGCTTCGTGCTAAAATAGTCCTATGAATATTCAAATTGAAACAGTGTTTTTGGTTGGGATTGCGTTGCTTATAGCAGCGTCCACTTATTTTTTGTTCGCGTATAGAAAAGAGTTCAATTCAGCATTTTTAGTTAGTTTTATTACCATCATTTCCTACACGTTGATGTTAGAAGGCTCGCTCGCCTCAGTTGGGGCCGAAGGTGAGGCGGTCTATGCTACGCGCTGGTTGTTCTACGGGTTGAGTTGCACGCTACTGATGTATGAGATTGCCAAGTTCCTCAAGAAATCCCTGACAGAAACTATCTTTCTCCTGTACCTGACCGCTATCGTGATGGGCACTGGTGCGGCAGCCGCGTATTTCGACGGGTGGTACATGATTGGGTTCTTTACGCTCAGTACGGTGGCGTACGTGATGTTGATGTATCCATTACTCACAGCCGTGTCACCACACCGAGGCTCCGTAGCCAAATACATCCTCGTCGGTTGGACTGGATTCCCGGTAGCATTCCTCCTGGCTCCAGACGGCTTTGGCCTGATTTCAGCCGTGACAGCGGCCATCCTATTCCTACTCCTAGATGTGTTCACTAAGGTAATTTTCTACCTCGATCTGCATAAGAAGATGGTGGTGGAGGCAGTTAATTAACACTGTCAGTAGTACGTTAAAATACCAAAATCCTAAGAAAGACCCAGGGCCTCAATTTTTGGTATCATAGTAAAGTCTAAAGAGTGTATTGACAATGTCATTACATATAGTACACTTGCACTATGAGTACTCAAGATACCATCCAAATCAGAATTGATAAAAAAACTAAAGCGGCCGCTAAACAGACCCTCGAAGATTTGGGTCTGGATATGTCTAGTGCAGTCAAGCTGTTTTTGGTGAATGTGATAAATAGCAAAAGTATCCCGCTGGACCTGCGGACGGCTAATGGGTTTACCGTTGAGCAAGAACGGAAACTACTAGCCGAAACCGAAGAAGCTAAAAAATCAGGCCAGAGATTTACTAGCGTGGATGAGTTGATGAAAGACCTCAATCGCTGATCGTATGGTGTACGAAATTGAACGCACGAGTCGCTTTAAAAAGGCGTACAAGCGAGTGCGACAGCTGCCAGGTTTTAAAGAAGCGGTATTTATCGAGGTAGTTCATTCACTAGTATCAGGTGAACGGCTGGCAGATAAATACAAAGACCATAAACTAACCGGAAACCTAAAAGGTTTTCGTGAATGTCACCTCGCTCCGGATATACTGCTAATTTATCAGATTGATGAAGGAATTCTCGTGCTGACACTTGTGAGTGTTGGTAATCATTCTCAGTTGTTTAGGTAACCATTTGAAACAGATCTGCGGATTTTGTTATACTGGGTATATGAAAAAACTACTTGCAGAAATTTCTGACGAATCATTGGGTTTCCCTGATGGCGCAGTAAAGTTAGGCTCAGACTATCGGTTAAGAAAAAGTGCTCGGGTTATATTGCTAAACGACCAGGGTTTGATGGCGACGCAGTATCTGGAGAATTATTCGTATCATAAATTACCGGGTGGAGGGGTCAATCTGGGCGAGACAGTAGAGGCTGCAGCGGTCCGTGAAGTTTTGGAGGAAGTAGGTTGTAAATGTGAATTAGTTTCTGATGTAGGTATGACTATTGAATATAGAAATGAACATCCTTTAATTCATATTTCATATTGTTTCTTGGCCAAGGTGATAGGTGAAATCGGAAAGCCAGCTTTGGAAGCTGGGGAGATTGAAGAAGGGCAGGTAACCAAGTGGGTAGAACCAGAAGAGCTGTTGGCACTGATGAATACAGATGAACCACAAAAGTATAAAGGTCATTTTATTCTTGAGCGGGAAAAGAGTTTTTTACGAGAGTATTTAAATAATAAATAAAACTGTATGGAAAATAAACACATCCCTGTCGTACTAGGTACTGCTCGCGAAGGACGAGCGTCTGAAGCGGTTGCTAAAGCTGTCGTAGCTATCATCGATGGTATGGACGGACACTCTAGTGAGCTGGTTGACGTGCGTGACCATGTGACAGCAGCGGTTACTGTGCCTCCCTGGGGAGTCGGTGGAGCGAACGAACATCCAACCGCCTGGAAAGTTATCGTTGAGAAATCACACGCGCTGGTGCTCGTGATGCCGGAGTACAACCACACAATCCCCGGAGAGTTGAAGCTGTTGCTTGACTCACTGTTTGATAGTTACGCTGGTAAAGCGGTGGGGCTGGTCGGAGTGTCGACGGGGACCCTTGGCGGAGCACGCGTGGTTGATCACATTAAACCAGTGTTGATCGAGTTGAAGCTGCACCCAATCAAGGCTTCAGTGCTGGTGGCGAACGTAGGGGAAGCGATGGCGGCCGATGGAAGTTTTGTCGATTCAAAAACAGCTGAGTTCACTGTGAGTATGGTGGAAGAGATCTCTGCTCTATCGACAGCCTTGCTGACGATACAAAATAATATATGAAACAAAAGAAGCCAGACGAATTGATAATCTTTACCGGAAAAAACGGACAAGTAAAACTCCGAGGTGATTTTCGTAATGACACGATGTGGGCTTCATTAGATGAGATTGCTGCGGTGTTTGGTCGTGACAAGTCAGCTATTTCGCGCCACTTTAAAAATATATATAATGAAGGTGAACTTGATCAGACTGCAACTGTTGCAAAAAATGCAACAGTTCAAATTGAAGGTAAAAGAACTGTAACTCGTGAGATTGAGTATTATAACCTCGATGCAATTATTTCTGTGGGCTACCGGGTTAACTCAAAAACCGCTACTCAATTTCGGCAGTGGGCAACCCAAACGTTGCGGCAGCATATTACCCAAGGGTTTACTATTAACCGTGCGCAACTCGCTCATAACTACGACGCATTTATGGAAGCGGTGGCTGCTACTCGCGCACTGCTGCCAGCTGCGTCAGAGATGGCACCTGGGGCGGTATTAGAATTAGTCCAGTTGTTTGCTGACACGTGGTTTTCACTTGATGCGTACGACAAAGACCAGCTGACACCTAAAAAAGTCAGTAAAAAACGAGTGAAGCTGACGAGTGTAGAGTTGCACGCTGGTATTGCAGTACTAAAAACTGAATTGATGAAAAAGGGTGAAGCAAGTGAAAATTTTGCCCAAGAACGTAACCAGGAAAGTGTTGAAGGGATTGTGGGGAACGTCATGCAGGAGTTTGGCGGCCAGGCGGTGTACCCGACAATTGAAGAAAAAGCGGCGCACCTGCTTTATTTCATTATCAAAAATCACCCGTTCATTGACGGTAACAAACGCTCAGGCGCGTATGCTTTTGTGTGGTTCCTGCAAAAGGCGCGGGTACTAGATACTAACCAGCTCACGCCGTCGGCGCTGACCGCGCTGACCCTCCTGATTGCACAGAGTGATCCAAAGGACAAAGAGCAGATGACTAAATTGGTGGTATTGCTCATCACTCAGCGATCTAAGTAAATCATGACGTACCAAAGCTTTGACGGTCATGGGGTAGATGTTGCTACAAAACGGGCTGATGACGTTGATAAGCGAACACTGACGTACATCGCTGAGCATCCAGGTTGTCGTGTCCTCGATCTAGGGTCTGGGGCTGGTGGGCAGTCGGTCCGGATGGCTGCAGCTGGGGCGCACGTAGTGGCGATTGACCGGTATGATTTTGCTGAGCAGTTTGCTATCTATGGGCACCCGACAGATAAACTACGCTTTATACCAGGGGACATGAGGCAATTGTTGACACTCGTCCCTAACCAAACGTTCGATATCGCGCTGTGTCAGCGAACGATTCATTATTTGCCGTACCATGATGCTTTGGTTGTTTTGCGGGAATTGCGGCAGGTGACAACTGACAAATTATTTATCTCGGTTACC
>Ga0208903_1001523_pt1 | contig 12909 bp, 12 predicted proteins | sample AntAceMetag02UKJ_FD_184769 | JGI IMG/M metagenome (GOLD analysis project Ga0208903, IMG submission 184769) | Saline lake microbial communities from Ace Lake, Antarctica - Antarctic Ace Lake Metagenome 02UKJ (SPAdes) (version 2) | ecosystem: Environmental > Aquatic > Non-marine Saline and...
TAGATATCCTGAAGCCAGTTGACCGATTTGGCGCGCTTTAATTTCGCGGCCCATCCCGCCACTGTCCCAAGGAGTGGTGGATCGGTCTTGCTGACAACTATGTCGCCGGCCTTGGCCAATCGAAGTGTGGCTGCAAAAGCCGAGACATAGAAGCTCAGATAATCGAGCGCGCGTCCGGGCAGGGAGCTCCGGCCAAAGCGTGTTGTCGCAATGCGGACGATTGTTACGCCATTGACCTTATCGGCAGCCGGGAGGCGCGCGCCAGGGTCTTCATACGTCTGTCGTGATGTGATCACTGTGACAGACCGGCCCTTCGCAGCAAGGCCAAAGGCTACGTCACTGAGCATCTGGGATGTGGCACTGATGTCCGGATAGAAATACCGGTTGATGAAAAATACCCTTACGTCGCGCTTCATTACTCGGATGGCCCGTGGTCGGCGCGGTGCTGTATGCTTCCTGTTCGCGCCAGTGTCAGGCGCGCGGCTGCAAATGGGACAAGTGCCATGGTAATTCCGGCAAGATTGAACAGGGCATCCTTTAGTGCGGGTTCCCTGCCCACAAAGCCCTGAAGGAACTCAAGCACAAGCCCCAGAATGACGACGCAGGCGGCGGTTAGCCAAAGCCGGCGCGAAGGAAGCGAGGCTGCTGCAAGCAAGGCAATCAGGTAGAATGCCAGGAAATGGGTCAGCTTGTCTGAGGGGGTCAATGCCAGTGATCCAAGGGTTGATTTCGGGCCGGACAAGGTTGCTACGACAACAAACAGGCATACGCCAAAGAGCGTAGTACGCATTGCCCAGGTCAGTGTGTGTTTCAAACAGGGATGCCTCTCATTGTGCTGACTGTTGTATTGCGGCGCATGTGCATCAACTCAAGTGGGAAGTGCCCTGCCACTGATATTTCTGTGCCGCCTGCACCGAAACGGGCCAAAATCTCCATCTGCCCGAGGCGCAATTGCGAACCGCCAATCAACCCGTTTGGTGCAGGCATTCGATCTGTGTTCGCAGCACGAGCGCTTGATCGGTCGCAGGTCCTGTCGTCAGAGCCGGCGCGGTCCGCCATGGCCGGGCCTGGACGGGAACGCAGCCAGGGGCCACGTCTGGGCTTAGAAGCATTTTTTCACCCGTTTTCCCGTTTTCTGGTCGCATTCGGCCTAATAAGTCACTAGCAAGGTTTGCAACCAGAAGGGACCACGATGACATCGCAAAAGACAGCCCTGATTACCGGCATCACCGGGCAGGACGGCGCCTATCTCGCAGAGCTCCTGCTCTCGAAGGGTTATCTTGTGCACGGCATCAAGCGCCGGTCCTCCTCCTTCAATACCGGCCGGATCGAGCATCTTTACCAGGACCCGCACGAAGACGATCAGCGCTTCATTCTTCACTATGGCGACATGACCGATTCCACCAACCTGATCCGCCTGGTGCAGGAAGTCCAACCCGACGAAATCTACAATCTCGCCGCACAGAGCCACGTCCAGGTCAGCTTCGAGAGCCCGGAATACACCGCCAACGCAGATGGTTTAGGGGTGCTCCGGCTGCTGGAGGCCATCCGGATCCTTGGGTTGGAAGGCAAGTCACGCTTCTATCAGGCCTCGACCTCAGAGCTCTATGGCCTTGTCCAGGACGTGCCGCAAAACGAGAAGACGCCCTTCTATCCGCGCTCTCCCTATGGGGTGGCAAAACTCTACGCTTACTGGATTGTCGTCAATTATCGCGAAGCCTATGGCATGCATGCCTCCAACGGCATCCTGTTCAACCATGAGAGCCCCGTGCGCGGGGAAACCTTCGTGACCCGCAAGATTACGCGCGCAGTGGCGGCGATCCATCATGGACGCCAGGACCGCATCTATCTCGGTAATCTGGACGCACAGCGCGACTGGGGACATGCGCGCGACTATGTGCGGGGTATGTGGCTGATGTTGCAGCAGGAGGTGCCAGACGATTACGTGCTCGCGACAGGCAGGACGGTATCGGTCCGGCAATTCGTCGAGTGGGCCTTCGGCGAAATTGGCGTCGCGCTCGATTGGACGGGGTCAGGCGCGGGTGAGAAGGGGATTGATCGGGCGAGCGGCAAATGCCTGGTCGAGGTCGATCCGAGGTATTTCCGTCCGACGGAAGTTGATCTCCTGCTCGGCGATCCGAGCAAGGCAAAGGCTGTGCTCGGCTGGGAGCATGTCACGCAAGTTCAGGACCTGGTTACCGAGATGGTGCGCGAAGACCTGAAAGTGATGACCCATCAAAGCGTCAATTCGGGAGCCTGACATGACGACAGACTATTCCTGGAACCTTGCCGGAAAGCGTGTGCTCGTAACCGGGCATCGCGGCATGGTCGGGTCCGCAATCGTGCGGCGTCTGGCGCAGGAAGATTGCACAATCCTGACGGCAGGGCGGGCTGAAGGCGATCTCAGGCGCCAGCAGGAAGCAGAAGCCATAGTTGCCGGTCTGAAGCCGGACGCGGTCATCATCGCGGCAGCAAAGGTCGGTGGGATCCTGGCCAATGATACCTATCCGGCCGAGTTTCTCTACGACAATCTGATGATTGCCGCGAATGTCATCGAGGCTGCGCATCGCCAGGGTGTCAACCGTCTCGTCTTCCTCGGCTCCAGTTGCATCTACCCGAAACTTGCCGACCAGCCGATTGATGAGACCGCGCTGCTGGCCGGTCCGCTTGAGCCCACCAATGAATGGTATGCGATCGCCAAGATTGCCGGCATCAAGCTCTGCCAGGCGTATCGTCGCCAATATGGCCGGGACTATATTTCTGCGATGCCGACAAATCTCTATGGCCCTGGTGATAATTTTGATCTTGCCTCGAGCCATGTCCTGCCAGCGCTGATGCGCAAGGCCGACGAGGCCAAACGTGCGAGATCAGCCTCGATGACGATCTGGGGGACCGGCTCGCCCTTGCGGGAGTTCCTGCATGCAGATGATTGCGCAGATGCCATTGTCTTCCTTTTGAAGACCTATTCAGGCGATGAGCATGTCAATGTTGGATCAGGCAGCGATGTCAGCATTCTTGACCTGGCACGAAAGATTGGCGCGGCGGTCGGGTTTGCCGGTGAGATCCTGACAGACCCGAGCAAGCCAGACGGAACACCCAGAAAGCTGATGTCATCTGAGAAACTGCGCCTCCTCGGCTGGGCGCCGTCCATCGGGCTCGATGAAGGGATTGCCTCAACCTATCAATGGTACCTCGACAATGTCGCCGAGGCGTAACGGGTTTACGTCCTTGCTGCAGCGCGGATCCTATTTGGATCCGTGCCCTGTCAGAATGACGCGCACAGTCTGGATGACAATCAGGATGTCGAGCCATATTGAGAAATTGCGTACATAGTAGAAGTCGTATTCGAGTTTCTCGCGAACATCATCAACGCTCGTGACGTGTCCTTGCTTGATCTGCGCCCAGCCACTGATGCCGGGACGCACGATATGCCGGTAGCGATAGAAGGGGATTTCCGTCTCGTACCATTCCGACAGGTTCAGGGTTTCTGGGCGCGGCCCAATCCAGCTCATCTCGCCCTTCAGCACATTGAACAGCTGGGGCAGTTCATCAAGGCGCGTCTTTCGAATGAAGTGACCAACCCGGGTGATCCTCTGATCGCCCGCGCGCGTGATGTCCAGAACACCGGGGGGGAGGTCCTTGCTGCCTGGCGCGGCGACATTCATTGAGCGGAATTTGTAGACTGTGAACGGTATGCCGCGAAAACCCATACGTTTTTGACTAAAAATTGCCGGGCCTTTTGAGTCGATCTTGATCGCGAGTGCCACGATCAGCATGATCGGCCAAACCAGTGCGAGTATGGCGATGGCCTGAAGAATGTCGATGTAGAGTTTGATCGGCGCGTAGATACTGTCGGGCGCCAGGTGGCCGAAGGAGTTTTCCGAGAGGTTCTCAATTTCCACTTGACCCTCTAGCGATTCCTTCAATTGCTTCGCGTTGAAAACCCGGCGACCGGAAATCGCCGCCTCGGCAATGTAGCGCTCCCAGTCAGGCGACAGGCCGGCATTGAAATCGGCTACCAGTGGAATGTGAGGCACCTTGTCGGCGTCTTGCGGAGAGTTGAACCGGATCCAGTTGACATAGTCGAGCTTGGTCAGGGTCTCAGCCTTTCCAACCGACACTAATCCAAAGGTCGTGCGCCGGACCCGGACGGCCACAAAGGTCAGGACCCAGAAAAAGCCTGATACGAGCAGGAAGCTGATTACAAATTGCTGACGGCTGAAATCGAGCCGCAGGGCAAAAAACAGAGCTGCGACGGCAAGGTAGGAAACGATGAATCCCGGTAATTGATTTAGCAGCGCATTGGTTCCGGGAAGGCTCGTGACCTTGCGATAGATCAGATAGCCAAACAGAACAGCGGCAACCGTCCCGATCATCGAGTTGTCGTAGCTCATGACCGAATCCGGGAGGTTTTCGTAAGTCTTTCTCAGAATGTCCGGCAGGGGCACCCCGATCAGGAGTGCGCAGATGAGCTGGAAGGTCGTGCTCATCATAATGTCAGCGACCCGGTTTGAGCGGGCTACGGCAGGGGACGCTTCTGCCGTGAAGTCATCTGCGGCAACAGGATTTGTTATCGGGGGCATGGGGCGGACCTCTTAACATACGTTTGGGGCGAGGCGCATTCTGCTGCTGGAGTTACGACCGCTGCGTTTGCTGCGGAAATGGTGATCGGTACCCGGCGGGTGGCGAGATCGATGAGGAGTGTGATGCGGTCCGGGGGCGCCAGTTTGACAACTTCGCCCACCCATTGGTCAAAAGCGCCGCCTTCGACCCGCACCGCATCGCCGATGGAAATGTCGGGCGCAAGCAGCGCCATCTCACCCGTATCCGAGCTCATTGCCTTCAAGGATTCGACAACGCCGCGAGGCAGGCAAGCCGGTTCGTTTCCGAATTTGACGAGCTTGGTTACACCTGGCGTGGATTCAATCGGGCGCCATCTCTGCGCTTGCGTATCGACTGCGACGAACATGTAACCTGGAAAGAGCGGCGCGAGCTTGCGGACCGTCTTGCGGGCGTGCTTTACGTGCCGGGCAAGTTTTGGGCAAAATACATCGTAGCCCTGACGCATGAGTTGGCGCGCGGCGATGTCATATCCATTAGGTTTGAATCCCGCAGCGAACCACTGCGTTCCCACCGCAACCATGCACCAGTCCCCAAGTAGCGTTCTTTTTGACGCGCAAATTCTAGGGGACAGTTATATCGATGGTAAATTGCGAATCAACCATAATCCAATGATTTAGGTTCAGGTTGCCGACACAGCACGGATTTTGCTCATTATTTATTTGGACTATGCAGCTCCAGCCTACCGAGGCATGCCTGTTTTACCGGCGCGCGACGGGACCGGAAATTGCAGACCTCTAAGCAAAGAGGACGCTTGTGAAGTTCTTCAGATCCAAAAGAGGCGCGTCGGATGCGGACCGGCCAACAGGAACGCCTGGCCGGCGTTTGTACGCAATTGGCGACGTCCACGGCTGCTATGGCGAGATGTGCCAACTCCTGGATCTGATCGAGCAGGATCACCGCGCCCGCGCGCCAAAGGACTGTTTCATCGTCTTCCTGGGCGACCTTGTCGATCGCGGACCCCATAGCAAAGATGTCATCCGCCACCTCTTAGAGCAGCCTCCCGAATTTGCTGATCTGCACGTTATCAAGGGCAATCATGAGGAAATGATGCTGCGATGCCTGTCCGGGGAACCCGACCTTATCCTTCAATGGCTGCAGCATGGCGGCAACACTTGCGCCCGGAGTTATGGTATAGATCCGTCACGTCTGGTGGATGCAGATGTCGAGACGATTGAGCATCTTTTGCTCAGCCACATTCCCCGCAGCCACATCGCTTTCCTCGACAACTGCGTCGATAGTGTTCGGTTTGGCGACTATCTACTTGTCCATGCCGGGGTTCGCCCCGGTGTTCCGCTCGACAGGCAATCGGGCCAGGACCTGCGCTGGATCCGCAAGGAATTCCTCGACGCGTCTGATCCATTCGGGGCAACGATCGTGCACGGGCACACGATCACTCAATCCGTAACGGAAACGCCCGTGCGGATCGGGATCGATACGGGCGCCTACAAGCACGGCGTCCTGACCGCTGTTCGCCTGGAAGGAACGGAGCGATCCTTCCTGCAGGCCGGCTCGCCGAGAATTGCACCCAAGGACTAAAAGCAGATAGGGCGTGACTGTCAGGCCAGTTTTGCCGCCTATTTTGAGAGCCATTCAAGATGCCGGTGTGCCGCCTGCGGTTCGCAAACGTCGGTATCCGATGCGTACGCAAATTTCGTCGAACTGCCCCAAGGTAAGGCATGAGAGGGTGGGACCCGAAATTACGCGCCTAACGAGAATTTTTGAGTAGACTCGCAGGCGAGGATTCGTTAACTACAAGGAAGCTGAATTAGGGGATATCCATGTCATCTTTCAAAACACTATGCGTACTGGGTGCAGCAGCCATTGGTTTGGTGCTTCCTGCCGCGGCGGACGAATCCGGATCGGTGGTCGCAAGAACCGGCGATGCAGGGTCTGTAATCGTGATGCGCGGCGGCGAGCCCTATTCGCTCGCGAACGGTGATTCCATCTTCCCCGGGGACCGTATTGTTACGCGGAGCAGCGGGACAGTTAATGTTGAGATCAATGGTTGCGTCCGTGAAATCGGCGCAAGCTCAACGATCGTTGTCAGCGACAATTTCTGTGAAGCGATAATCGCATCTGCCGACGAGACCATTCTTGCTGATGCAGGGATTGTTGAAGGCACCTCAACCGGTTCAGTCCTGCCACTCGTTGGGCTTGCTGTACTGGGCGGCGGCGCTGCGGCGGCAGCTGGCGGCGGCGGTGGTGGTGGCGACAGTGCGCCGACACCGTCCAGCCCATGAGGCTCTAACTATTCAGAAAAATGCAAAACGCCCGCTCATCAAGAGCGGGCGTTTTTGTTTATGGGCCCCGATCCGATCATTCCGATCATAAGGTGCTGCATTCGCCGGGCAGGTATTCTCAGCGGAAACGCCATTGGGCCACGGGGTAGGGGCGATAAATCCCGAAACCAGACTAAAGGGGGCCGGCCTGAGACCTTCCCGTTCCTCACTCATTTCGAGAGTCCGGCCTTTCTATAGTCAATGGTTTGATGTGCGCCGTGCACGTCGGAAGCGTTGCTCCGCACAAGCTGGAGAGCGACCGGCGCGCTGCGGGCGTCAGCCCGCGCAGCGATGAGTGAGGCCGGTAGTGGTTACAGTCGCGTCGCCAGCCTTCGGGCATGCGTAAGAAAATGTCCCCCTCGCGAGGGGCGACGAGGCGCTGCAGGGCGCGCAGCGCTTATGGGATAAGGACCGCCTTGACGCAGTCGCCATGATGCTGGGCCGCAATGGCTTCGTTGATGTCACTGAGACGGTAGGTCTTCACCAGCTTGTCGAAGGGCAGGCGGCCCGCCTTGTAGTGTGAGATCAGTTCCGGAATGAACTCATCGGGGTCGGAATCGCCTTCGATGATTCCTTTGACTGACTGGCCGAACGTCATCACCGTGTTCACATCTCCCGGCATGGGCGTTCCCGGCGCGCTGACGCCGACGAGGCCGAGCGTTGCCTTTGATCCAAGCGTGGCGAGGGCGGCAGTCTGGACGGCCGGTATGCCGGTTGTGTCCAGGGCGTTATCCACTCCCAGTGGCGCAATGGCGCGCACGGCGGCGGCGATATCGGGTTGCGCTGTAGGATCAATGCAATGGGTAGCGCCGAGCTCCATGGCGAGCTGGCGGCGCGATTCCATCGGCTCGACGACGATGATCGTGGCGCAGCCCTGGATCTTCGCCCCCATCACGGCGCTGAGGCCCACCGAGCCGCCACCGGTAACGAGGAGACTGGAGCCCTTCTTCGCGGCGAGCGAGCGCATGACCGCGCCCGCTCCCGTCTGGATGCCGCAGCCGAGCGGGCCCATGATCTCGATCGGCAGGTCAGCATCCACCTTCACGACATTGCGCTCATAGGTGATGGCATGGCCGGCAAAGCTGGACTGGCCGAAGAAGTTTGAGGAGACAGGGCCCGCTTCATTGCTGAGCGCAGAGGTGCCGTCCGTGCGGCGGCCCGTATAGTTCAGCATTGGCATGGTGCGGCAGTAAGCAGTGTCGCCGTCGCGGCAACGGTCGCACGCGCCGCAGGAGCGAAAGGTGATCAGGACGCTGTCGCCGGGCCTTACCTTCTGGACATCGGCGCCGACCGTTTCGACGATGCCGGAGCCTTCATGACCCAGGACGGCGGGAAAGGGATAGGGCGCTGCGCCGGAGCTGAAAACGAGGTCTGTGTGACAGAGTCCCACCCCGAGGACGCGGACGAGAATCTCGTCGGCGCGGGGCGGCTCGATCTCCACGGTTTCATACCTGAAGCCGGGTTGTCCAGAATAGATGACCGCTGCCTGTGTTTTCATGATTTCGTTCCTGAAAGATGCTTGCTTGACGCTAGTATCGGGCTGGATAAGCGTCAATCATGTTCGCGACACTGTTCGATCGCAAACGGATTAATTGCCAAATTCGAGGTTCGATACTCTACCGGCCCGCGACGGCTTCTGCGGGCTTCGGCAACGCCAGCTTATCCTTGCCTGTTCCGTAAGCGGACCGGATCAGTACATGAAGCTCCTTGCAGGCCCGTTTCAGGTTGAACGAGGGCTCGATCAGGTATTGCGAAGAAATCCCGATCATCTGGGTCCCGATGATCTGGGCAGCCATATCGACGGCAACATCCTCGCGAATGGAACCATCCGTTCGGCCGAGGCGGATGAGGCGCATGAGTTCAGTGGCAGAGCGTTTATGCGAACCGACAAACTGTTCGCGCATCTCCGACATGGCTGCGATGGCTTCACTCATCAGAATGAAATAGGCTTTCATTTCTGCCGACTTTTCCAGAGCAGCAAAGTGAACGTCGCAGTAGAGCAGAAGTCCTTCCAGGCCTGTCAGCACGTCCAGATTCTGCTTTTGCCGGCGCTCTGACATTTTATCGTGTATATGATCAATTACGGACGCGAGAAGGCCGCTCTTTGAGCCGAACTTCTGAAACGCAAGGTTGCGGCTATAGCCTGCCCTGAGACCGATATTATCAAATGTCAGGGCCGATACGCCCTGTTCGGAAGCTAGCTCCAGATAGGCGTTGATGAGCCGGTCCGATGACTTCTTGCGACGCTCGTGCTGCTTCATGATCTCCCCCGAGATTCAGGGTCAACGCTGCGCGCCGCCCCGTTTTTTTATACGCATCGTGATGAATGATGCTGTTTTACGACAGCCTGTCAATTCAATGACAAGGCCGGCAGAAAATGCGGCGCTGCACAAGCCGGGCAGCGCGCGAGTTTCGGGGAGGAAACTGGGCGCATCTTTATGCGCCTGCGTAAAGAAGGCGCCGTGGCGGAAGGGTCTCTTCCGCCACGGCCGAAAGATCAGACCTAGAACGTCTTGCGGACGGAAACGCCGAAGGTTCTTGGCGCGGCGACATAGCCGTTACGATCATCGCCCTGCAGCGGCGTGTTGAAATGCTGCGACACATAACGTTCGTCGAACGCATTGCGGATAAAGGCAGAGACCGAAAGGCCGGTGTCAAATTTGAGCCCGAGATTGGCGTTCACCAGCGTGACCGCATCCTCCTTAAGATTGGAGGCTGTGTTGGTGAAGCGTTCGCCGGAATACTGTACCTGGAGAAGTCCCGTCAGCGCTTTTCCGCCCGAGAGTTCATAGTCCAGGTTCAGCGCCGTATTAGCGGAGAGTTCCGGCGCATTCGGGAAGCGGCGGCCAGAGAGAACGCCGATTGCCGTGTCTTCGCTGTAGTTTGCTTCCGGCAACCAGGTCGCCGACGCGTTCCACACGAGATAGTCATTCAGGGCCTGGGTGTGCTCGAACTCTGCGCCGTAAGATTCTGCTTCTGGCGAGTTCAGGATGGTGAAGATCAGGCCGAGAAACTGCGCGACCTGAAGATCCTTGATGTCATTGTAGAAGACAGCAACGTTGGTGCGGGCTGCGCCGTCCATCCAGTCAACCTTCGCGCCCAGTTCAAAGGCATCGATGGTTTCCGGAGAGAAGACCGGGTCTGCCGAAGCGCCCGTATCGAGCGGGTTCAGCGAGCTGCCGGGAACGCCCGCGCCGCTGGCATCGACATTCACGCCGCCTGCCTTGTAACCGCGATTGTAGCTTGCATAGTACATCACGTCCGCATTTGGACGGTATTGCAGGCTGAGTGTTCCGGATACAGCTTCATCCGAGAAGTTGCGGGCATATTCCGGGCCCGGGCCTGAACCCGCAATCGCGAGTGGATCGAAGATCGGATCCCGGAATAGGTCATAGGCGAACGAACCTGTTTTGTCGTCTTCGGAATAGCGAAGGCCGGTGATCAGGTTGAACTGGTCGTTGAGCGCGAAATCCCAATGTGTGAACAAGGCAAGGGATTCGGCCGTTCCCACGAGAACTTCGCGCGCCCAGTTGCCCGGGGCCCCATTCGAAAGACCCGCCGGGACGCCCTGCGCGCCGAGGACCACATCCCAGAAGGGCTGCGCCTGGGATCCCCAGGTCAGGTTGCGGCCCATGTCGAGCTCTTCATCGGAATAGAAGGCACCAAACAGGTAGTTCGCGTTCACCGAACCTGAAATTTCGCCGCCATAGGTGAATTCCTGCGAGAAGAAGCTGGAATTGAACAGCTCTTCGATGATCAGGATGTCAGCGCCGGTAAAGTCCGCGTCAGCATTCTGTACGGTGTCGTATTCTCGCTGGGCAGTGACCGACTTCAGCGTTCCGGGGCCGATCTCCCAGTCAACCAGAAGCGCGATGCCCTTGTCCTCGACCTCGTTGGAAGTTGGTGTGCTGAGGCTTGTCTCATAATCGTCTATATTTCCCGACGGAACGCCAAGGCCGTTCGCAAGGGTGAGACCGTCTATGAGCGGTTGCAGTGGTCCATCCACAGCATCAACTGTGGCATAACCGACTTCATCATCCTCGTTGGCATAGTCCGCAATCAGCTTGAAGGAGAGCGTATCGGAGGGCTCCCACAGGGCGCTGACCTTGAAGGAGTCCATGTTCTGGTCGTTCTCGCTGCCGCCCGCCGGATTTTCGAGGTAACCGTCCTGCTCGGAATGGCTGCCGGCAACGCGCAGGGCAAACGTATCGGAAACCGGGATGTTCACGGCGCCCGCGATGTCGAAGGCGTTGTAGTTGCCATAGCTCGCCGTGACGTAGCCATTGACCTCATCGAGGTTTGGTGCGGTCGTGTTCAGCAGAATCGCGCCGGCAGAGGTGTTCTTGCCGAAGAGTGTGCCCTGCGGGCCGCGCAGAACCTGAAGGCCGTCAATATCGAGGAAGCTGGACAGCGCCTGCCCCGAGCGGGTGCGATAGACGCCATCGATGAAGACGCCAACGGCGCCTTCAAACACGCGCGACTGACCGGTTGTGCCGATGCCGCGGATCTGGATGTTGGAAGAGGCAGCCGGCGAATTGGTCTTGCTGAAGGTGATGCTGGGCGAGACCAGGCTGATGTTCTCGATGTTCTCAACCCTGAGCTCTGTAAGCTGTTCGCCTGTGACGGCGGTCACGGCGAGGGGCACATCCTGAACGCTTTCTTCACGGCGCTGAGCCGTCACCGTCACCGTGGTCAGGCGGCGGCCGCTTTCTTCAGCGGCGGAGGTGGCAACTTCAGGCTCTGCGGGCGTGGTGGCGTCCTGAGCCACCGCAACTTCTGCGACCGCGCACCAGACAATAGCCGTACCAGCCATGAGCCGCACGTTTCTTTTAAAAGACAAAGTATCCTCCCTGGATATGTTCTTGTATCGCCTCTTTGGCGATATAATAGTTGTTGGATATCCATCTTATTTTTCCGTCAAGGGCGGACGCGGCGTCAAGCGCCCAGCGACGAGAGTAAGACTGATCCTCGAATTCCGATTGCCGAGCGAAGGCCTCTACTCGCGTCCAACTGCCGCAAGGCGTCTGCTATTCGTGGGGCACATCACAGGTCAGTGACTCAATTTGCGTTTGGGTAAATTTCTCATGCGAAATTGATTCGCTCTGGGTGTTGGAAAATTGCTCCAAAAGCGGCTTCAGTTTTTGCCTGTTTTTGGCGGATATTTTGACGGACAATTGAGCTGGTCCTGTTTTCCTGCACAGATTTCCGGCCTCGCTAAGGTATATCCGGGTTGTTGATCAGGCCGCTTTTGCCAGACTTTGCAGCAGCAGCTGTGTGGATAACAAGAGTATCGAATTGATATTAATATTCACGTCAGAGCCACGACGGAGATACCGTTGATCGAGATGGGAAAAAACGCATCCGATAACGCTGATAAGGCGAAGAATAAGAAAGTCGTCGGCGTGCCTTTCAAGAAAGGGAATCCCGGTCGCCATAGGGGATCCCGCCACAAGGTCACGCTCGCCATACAGACCTTGCTTGATGGTGAGGGAGAGGCGCTGACGCGCAAGGCCGTGGAGATGGCATTAGCAGGCGATAGCGTGGCCCTCAGGCTTTGCCTCGACCGCATCCATCCACCGCGGAAGGATGCACCCGTGCGCTTTAACCTACCGGCTATGGAAGGCGCTGAGAGTGCCGCCTCCGCCATGGGAGCAATCCTCGCCAGCGTGGCGAGCGGTGACCTCACGCCATCAGAAGCAAGCGGCCTTGCCGGGCTAGTGGACGGCTATCGCAAGGCATTGGAGACAACCGAGCTTGAGGCGCGGCTCAAAGCTCTGGAGGAGAAGCGAGTATGAGAAGTATGCGACGCCGCCTGAATACGCTGGAAGGCCAGGCTGGTTCGCGCGAGCCCGTGATTAGCGCCATCGTCCGTTGCCTGGTCCCCCCTCTGTCAGGGATGTTGTCCGCTGCTCTATTTTTCTCTAATTTTCAGGTGGGCGGGATAGGACAATGACGTGGGATACTCACCAGAACGAAAATCGGCCGTTTTGAAGCGGATGCTGCCGCC
>Ga0208903_1001530_pt1 | contig 12851 bp, 20 predicted proteins | sample AntAceMetag02UKJ_FD_184769 | JGI IMG/M metagenome (GOLD analysis project Ga0208903, IMG submission 184769) | Saline lake microbial communities from Ace Lake, Antarctica - Antarctic Ace Lake Metagenome 02UKJ (SPAdes) (version 2) | ecosystem: Environmental > Aquatic > Non-marine Saline and...
GGTGTTCAAATTGAATCTCAGATACTGTACACCGTTCCACAGCATACCTGGCATGGACATGTATTTTTCACCCATGGTGGGTAGCTCGGGCATATTGGTATTCAATGATCCTCGAGTCTCTTGTACAGTTTGCACTCCGTTGGAAGCACAGTTGGTTAGAAATACTAGACTACTTAATACTATGATAACCCGGAACAATCTCATATCCTCCATCCAATCTTTTACAACTCATTGATCTTTTATTGACAGTTTCCTGTCCCAGTGGCATACGCCAAGTGAACATTCGACAGCTCGATGCTATTTTTGCACCGTGTAAGAAATCCATTGCACCATCTTCACACAACACTTTCTCCGTGGTCTTGGTATCAATGATGTTTCCTTTGGCGTCTTTGGTGATCACTGTTTCTGTTCGAAGGTTACAGTATTGATCGGACCATGGACCGCCAGCTTCGGCTGTATCGACGTTGCTTACTGCAAACAGCACAAAGGTTAATACGAAAATGTGTTTCATACTAACCTTTGTTTAGAACTGAGTTTGCTGTTTTTTCTGTTTGTCCTATGTCAATTGATTGAGAGGATGCTCTTCGAGACAGCACATCCGCTTTGATCTTCTCAACATTTTTCTTGGATATCTCAATCAATACATATGCTCTATAACTTCTGATACCAGTTGAGAATATCTCAGACTTGGTTACAATATAGTTACCGATCATGGTATCTGTGATCATGTTTACCACAGCATCCTGTGATCCCGATTGTACACTAAGATTTTCATTAGTACCACCTTCGTTTTTAGTGATAGTGGTTCTGTTGTTCATCTCACCGTTGATCCTGTCAGACAGTTTTGCTTTTGCTAACAGCACTGATTTTTTTACAGCTAGTTCCATATCTGGAGATACAGCAGACGCCGCTTCTTGATATTTGAACCAAGTGTCCCGATCATACTCTACATACCAATCAGGAGTCTTGTTTACTATACCGTTCTTGGATTGGTCTGGCTTGATTGAGTAAGTGCTACAATTAGCCACTAATAAACCAAATGCAACGATCAGTAATACTTTTATTGCGTTCATTGTTTTCCTTTTGTTAAGTTTAAGATTTCAAATTGGCTGAAATCCAGTCCAACGCAGACACTAGGTTTTCTCTCACACCTTCGAATCCGCCTTGTAGTTCACCTGGATGCTGTAAGTACACATACATAATTAAAGCACCTATTATCATTTTCATCATACTATTATTATAACACAGTTACCAAACACGTCAACCTAGTTGATCTGACTTAAAAGTGTTGTTTTTCAATGACTTATTTTTCATTATCTTCTCATCTTGGCTATATCTTTGGCATCTTGTGCATCAAACACCGGTACCATATTGCTCTTGTGCATGGTTGCAATTCCCAACAATTTTCTTTCTCCTGAATACTGTTGTTGTTCTTTTCGACCTGTGACTGCCACGGGAGGACGGTTGCCGCAGGGTATGCCTTGGCGGTCTTCTATGTCTGGGAATTCTAACGTGCCTCGATCTTTCTGGGGTTTGATCCTGTCTAGCCCCTTGCTCTTCAGCCAGGCCTGGTGTTCTTCGCGGGCCTTGCGTAGTCTGCGTGTGTTCTCTAGATGCACACGAATCCTTTTCTTCTGTGGTGTCTGTATGAAACCCATTCTTTATTATACTGTAATTATGTACAAAGTCAATCTATGGTAAGTTTTTTTCTTTGATGGTGTTCAGTATTAGATCTGCATACTCTGGATTGGTGCTCCACGCAGTCATCCCGTTGAGCAGTTTCGCATAGTCCCATCGAATGTTGTATACCTGGGAATCTCTTTCTTTTCTAAACTGTTTGTAGGCTGGGTGAGTGTTCAGTATTCTGATCATGTCTGACACCGATTCACACTTGTGTGTGTATTTCTTCACACCAAAACGAGCATTGGGTATGCCCTTTGGTTTCATGTGCGGTTCTTTCATGTTCCAGGTCCTCACACCAAACAGAGCATTGCCTTCCTGAGCAAATCGTGATGTACCGTATGCCGACTCCACTATCGCCATGCTGACTATTATAGAAGCAGGCACTCTCTTCGCCGGTTCCACCATGAGGTTGAGATAAGACACACATTTCTGTGTGGCGAATATGAAACTGCGATTGTCGTTGTAGTGATATTCAGGTTGGTGGAATCCATGTTCGCGAGCCTGTGCTACCATTCTGTTTTCGGTGTCTCGCACAATCTTTCTTTCCGTGAATCTGTTGGGATTGTATGTGCCGTATGCGTATGCAATAAAAACAATGATCAACCATGCGGTCCAGAACACAACACCGTGTTTGGTATTCCTGCTCATTGATGGACGTTTAAATGGCATTAGTTTTTTTTAGAAAGTTTCATTGTTTGAACAATACTTTAATTATTGGTGTCCCGAAGGACACCAGTAATTTAGATCGCTACTTTTGCGTCTGTTTGTGTTGCCACAGTCGTTGACTTCAGACTCTCCTGATACAGGGACTCTGCTGTGCTCATGTAGCTGTTCCAGTCTGCTTTGGACAGACCTGTGAATCTTGTGATGTTTCCATCAGCGAGGATTTTATAAGAACCGCAAAGTTTGTGAGTGCCATCCTCTTGGACTTTATGGACAACTCCTGTTGCCTTGCCGTCCGCATTCTCTCTGCCTGGGATAATCATATATTTTCCAGACTTGCCGTTCCATGTGTTTTTGGTTGCTGTATCAGATTCGCATCTTGCGATGACTTGGTCTAATACCAACTGTGCTTTTGCTGAACATTTATACATATTGTTTTTCTCCTAAGTTACCATTATTATAACAGAAGATGGTAATAGGTCAACCAGAATAAACTGTTGATTTTGTTGAGTTTTTAAATGTTAAGTGTAATTTTTTATTATAAAATATACAGAACTAACATTCTATAAAAACTTTCAAGGAAATAATTTGCAACTAAGAACGAAAATATTGCTGGCATTGTGTCAAATTTTCGTAATACAACTCCGAGTATTCCTGAAAAGCAAAATACACAGATGTAAAAGAACAGTTGATCGTTTCTATAACCTAGATAAATTACAGGTGCAACAATTAAAAAAATTATAAGAATTATTAAATAGTTTTTTGGTATTTTATACATTGCAAGAAATATATTAGCAAACGGCCACGCTATTGTTAATGATAAAACATTAGATACAAAATAAACAATTAACAACAAAAAAAGGCTATTGTAAATCAAATCAGTATTAAATCCTACAGGAGAACTCATTACGTAATCATACAATACAAATTCACTAGCAGTAATAGGTATTCCTAAAAACAGCAAGGGCAATAACAAACTGAAACTAGCACTATTATTTGCAGTTTCTGCGGCTATCAGACAGTTTAAATTGCCAGGACCTTTGTATCTATGTTGGATTTTTTCCCATGTCATTTGTACAAAATAAGAAAGATTACTTGCTAATTTAGTTGTCAGAGCTGGCATTAGTCCGCTGAAAAATCCAATTATACTTGCTACTATAATGATAGGTATTTTATTAATTATTATTTGAATATTTTGTTTTGGTCTTATTTTATATGATTGGGCATTAGTATTGTTAGAAAGATTTGCTTTTAATAATTCAGGAATAACAAATATACCCATTAGAACAGGCACAACAGGCAACCCGTTATAAAGATAAGTTTTATTAAAAGTAAAAAATTCTAGACCAACAGCATAATGTATGCCCACTAATCCTAATATAGAGCCAATTACAATTAACAACACAGACGATGCTGGATGATTAGAACTAACAAGAACTGTGAGTAATATTGCTAGAGAAAAAACAGAAACTTGAATTGCAGTGCTCCAAAAAGCTAATAATTGCATTGCAATTGGAACTAACAATCCAAATAAAATAATAGCAATAAAACTGCCCAGGAAGCTACCGATAGCAGTTGTGCCTATTGCTATGTCTCCTTTGCCTGCTCGGTACAACGGATACCCTTCTTTTACTGCTGGTAAACTACTGCTTTCACCGGGAATTCCAAAAGTTATTGCGACAATACTACCAATGTATTGGCTGGCACAAACAACAGCAATATAAAAACTTAAAATATGTAAAGGATTGTCTGTGACAAAAAATACACCAAAACTGACCATTGTTGCAGTTACTCCAAACCCCGGAATTAATCCTGCAAATGATCCTAACAGTGTTCCGCTAACAATATAAATTATATAAATTAACTCCATATTTTTCCAAGATCATAATTTTCACTTTTACAACCTGTAAAGTCATTGATAAACTTATTATCATTAAACCATTCTTTATCTACTTTTGATTCTAGGAATTTTAGTCCTCGTAACACTTTAGATTTTCTTATGTCTGAGTCTGGTAACCCCCATAGCCATTCATCTCTGTATCCAAGTATACCGGAGTTTACTTTACCTATACTGAACACAGTTCGTTGATCGAAAACATGTCCGTATAATAGATCATTTGTTATTACTTTATAATTTCTAAAATTAAACTTAAAACCTAATTTTAAGAAGTCTTTACTCCACCATAAATTTTGAAAATAATTAGCAACAACATGAGTTTGCTTTACCGTAAGTTCAGGAAAATCTCCTGTAACATAAAATCTCTCATACTCAAACCCGTCATAATCTTTTTTATATAATAAATGATGATTTTGCTGGTCTAATTGAATATCGTTGAAATAACAAACAATGTTATCGTTGTTTTCAATTGTAATATTAGGCTTTTCAAGACCGTGAACTACACAACACTTTTTACCTTTATCTACTAGAGTTCTATATTCGTTGTTATACACACTTGTAGATTTACCAACGGCATATGCTCTTCGATTTCCAACCCTCAACACCCACTCTGGATCTTCAAACCATTTATCATACTGGGTACTGATATCGAGTTGAGTAAAATTTATACCGTTCCCGGTAATATATTTTTTTACGAATTCACTATTTTTTTCTATTTCAACATTAAGTGCAAGACCTTTTTGTTTGAAATGATCTCCTGCCAACATGTAAGAAATTACTTCGTCTGGATATATCCCATTGTCAACAAAACTTCTAATCATGTTGGTACTATCACCTCCCCCGCTGTACGTCAATGCAACATAGTCATAGGTATCACGAAGTTGCTGTGCTCTTTGCTTGTAAAGATCTAAAAGACTTGAGGTTGGTTCTACTTGCCAGTTAATATTAGAGAAAATATCTGCACTGAGTTGATATTTTATATCTCTAGTATTATAAGCAGTACAATACATTAGAGCGGTTGCTTTGTTTATGAATATTTTATGATTATCAATGAGCCAATATCCGTGTTTTTGTATTATGTCTAACTGATGTTTAGAGATTTTTTCTTTCTCAAAATATTCATACATAAATTACTTAGGTAATTCTTTACAACAGCATTGGATATGTATTTGAATCAATGCTGTTGTATGTTATTCTTGTTTATTTTAAATTTAAAACAAAGTCCTTAATTTCTACTCTAGCCAGCGGTTCGTTATCTACCATTGGTAACCATTTCTTTTTGCTGAGTGTTTTAATTTCATCACTCTGTTTAATAATTTCAAAAGATGTTAGTAACTTTTGTTTTTGCTGAGCATTAAGATTTTTTGTTAATACCCAGTAATAGTTGCTTAAACCTTCACCTTTAAGAGAACTAATCTGTGCTAACCCTGGAATACCGTTCATACTATTTTTAGTGGCAACAAATAAACATGTTCCGCCAGCTTTCTGTACTTTAGGTGATTCTTTAGCATTAGTCCAAAGGATATCACTATCTCCGGCAACTAATCCTTGCATAGCCTTTGTTGCGTTACTGTACACAATAATTTTGTGTTTGATATTTAATTGTGAAAGTATTAGTCCTGCTCGGTCTTGTCGACCCACATCAACTCCTACCACATACTGTTTTCCGTTTCTTAAACTTTTTATTGTTAGGGTATTTTTTACAGTACACACACTATCTACAGCTCTAAGAAGACTTATAAGATAAACACTTTCAAACTCTTTTTCATCTTGTATAGTACATCCTTTTCTACTGGTTAAACTTGCATTTTTTCCACTGCTTATAATCAAAATGCTGGGTTGAGTAGTTTGTCTAAAACGATACATGCCATTAACACAATCTCCTTTTACACTGGTAGTTGTGGCAATTCCTTGTTTTAAAAGCTCTTTACTTACAAAATTACTTAATGTAAAAATACCGCCTCCTTCTTTACTAGGTACTACAATATCTATATTGTCAGCCATAGTGATATTAACACAAAACATCATTACAACAATTAATTTACTTAATTTAATATATTTCATTTTATTATATCTCCATTTAAACAGTTAAACGTTAGTTTGTCAAGTAAAATCTAAATATACGAACTATATTATACGGAAGGGCGTTCTGTTATCAGTAAAGGGCCTAAGCCCAAGCGTCCTGTTTCTTTCCGACGTCACTGGATAGTGGCGTTGTCAAAGATATTTAGTGGTGTTGTTTGAAACGACTTAATAATCTGGTATGTACCCGTTGCCAGTATTGTCTTGCCCACTCAGACTGGGCATTGGTCATGCACCGGTAACTGTTCTTAAGCAATCGCTGTTGCTGGTCCTGGGTCACTGGTATCGTCATCTGTGTCCTTTGCGAGTGTGATGGGTTTTGCTGTGGGCATTCCACATCGGTCAAACCAACGACCATCTGCTGTCTCGTAGGCCACACTGAAGAAGTTGGAGCCGTCTATGGACTGCTCTGTGACACGTCTCCTGTGTATGCGACCTGCGTACTTGGTCGAATCCTTGTTGATCAATTCCACTTCCTGACTGCCCGCGGCCAGTTTGTAGATCCTGTCAATCCACACACCGGTTGCACAGTTGCTGAATACCTGCACATTTTCCAATGATGTTGACACCGTGTTTGTTTTGGGTTTGGCTATGTTGCCCAGTCTCTCTAGTATTGCTTTGCTTTTTTTACTCATCCTCTGTGCCTGAAAGTTATCCTGCCTTTGGTTGTGTCGTATGGGGTCACTTCCACATCCACCTTGTCGTTGGTCAATATTTTAATCTTGTTCCTCTTGATCCTGCCACTGGCGTAGGCCAATATTGTGTGACCGTTGTCTAACAGTACTCGGTACTTCTGTCCAGGCAGTACTTCTGATACTCTGCCTGCAAAACTAAGTGTTTCTTCTTTTGCCATGTTTCTCCTTTAAAATCTGTCGGGGTGTTTTTGCACCCGGTGTTAGTTTGGTCAGTCGTAGACTGAACAATTTCTTCTTGCCCTTTGTAGTTATTATAACAGGTTGTCCGTGTTCGTCAATCTCTATGCCTTTGACCTTTGCTTGGACATTACGAAATCTCCCCACGTCCACGAAATCTCCCACGTTGACGGCTATCTTGTAACTCTTCATTGGCCCATCCAATTCCAGACTGCTCTCAGTCCCAGCAGGAAATACATCACTTCCATCAGTGTGCGTGGCACATCCTTGTCCTTGATGCCCATGCAGATCCAGATACTGCAGGAGCAACAGGCGATTGCCCATCCAATCCATTGTGTGGACACGTCAGCACCGCTGAGGATGAATATACTGCTCATGGCTAATACAAATCCTATCCAACGCCATTGGTCTATTTTTTTATAGTATCTAATCTTCATGCTGTTACCATCCCATTAGAGCCACTACTTCTGGGTCGATCCGTTCCTTGCCCCACTGTGGCATCATTGTGATTGTTATCTTACACTCTTTTATACCTTCAATACTTTCAATTTGTGATTTAACATCTGCCAGTATCTGATCCACTGCTGGACAGAATGCAGATGTAAGACTCATCAGCACATGAACTGTGCTGTCTTCTGTTACTTTGAAATCGTATATTAGACCCAGTGTGTAGAGGTCCACAGATATTTCTGGATCATAACATTTTTTTAGACCGTCAATGATCTGTTCATTGTACTGCTGTTTGGTTGCTTCGTGATTCGTTACACCATCCAGTGTGGCCTCGAGGTTGGGATCCACTGACGATTCTCCCATGGGAGGCATGCTCATCATATCCATCATAGTTTTTCTCCTGACTGTTTCTTTTTGTTTGTTTTAGATTGTTTGTGTGATGTTTTTTCTATTGTTCTGTAAGCGTTGCTCCAATGAGCATTGAATGAATCGTAATCATTGTATTGTTTCGTGTTCGATGTTTTCTTGCCTGGCATTATTTCTTCTCCCCTAGTATGTATTCAAAATTTTGAGTTATCTCGTTGATGTGTATCTGTTTTGCTCCGTTGCTGATGTGAAAATGTGTTGCCATCGGAGTCAGCGGTGACAGAGTGACCAGTCTGTCTAGACTGTTGTGTTTGGCCCATTCGCCTAGTTTTCTAATAATTTCTTTTCCAGCACCTTTTTTCCTGGACCACACAGTGTAGGCAACAGCAATCTTGCCATCTTTTACTCTGGACATATAATCCATTTCTCTTATGGTGTAGGGCACTTCGGGAGAAAACGCCACACACACTATGGCTTCAATTTCATCGTTGTATTTTAATCCAAATATTTTTCTTCCATGGGATATTCTAAAATCCAGAGTGAGTTCTGGTCGAACTGGATCTTCGGACACATCAATATCGACCAGTTCAACCAGCTCTGCGCCTTTAACCCATTTAAAAAAATTATCAACTCGGTCTTTAAAAATTTTCATTACAGTTTCTCTCCTGGTTCAAATCCTCGGAATCTCAAGAAACGTGGAAACCTCAGTGAGTATTCGTCTGTGACATCCTGATTCTGTGTGACAGCATCTGCTCGTACTTCCACAATGTGTCCTATCAGTTGTTCTCTGTCCTTCCAGAATGTTTCTCTGTCTGTGTCTGACAATCCTGATCCCACATTGGTTCTGATGAACTTGCCGCTGTCTTCACCTTCCACAATGAGAGCACCCAGTTTGCCTGCATTACGACCTGTGCCTTCTTCTGTGGCTATCACTTTTAAACTCACTTCTATGAATGGTTTGACCTTTAACCATTTGGTGGATCTTTTACACTCATAAGCACCTGTCACAGGCTTGACCATTATACCTTCAAATCCTTTATCTATGCACATCTTGTTAAAATCAATGAACCTGTCTCGATCTTCTGTTAGATTCATTCTTGTACCTGATATAACTTTGATGTTGTCGCCAAAACGGTAGCTCTCCAGTATGTCTTTTCTTGTGAGTAGGTCCACACCACTGCCACCCGCTTTGAACTCGTCCAGTGTCAGGCAATCGAATAGATTTAATATTGCATCATCTGTTTTGGCTCCTGCTTTTCTGTGTATCTCTCGCATAAGAGTTTGGAAGTCTTCACTCATTACCTCGCCGTCGAACACCATGCTCTCTGACAGTTGGTCCAATATTTCATCAAACTGTTGTAGTATCACAGGAAAGTTGGATAACTCTTTGCCGTTCCTGCTGAACATCTTTACTTCGTCCCGGTCCACATCACAGATCGCTATAACTCTGACACCGTCCAGTTTAGGTTCCAACAGCACATCGCCCACCATTTTTTTCTCGTGTTTGGCACTGTCGTCCGCCAGCATACATTCAAACACAGGCACTTTGTATTTGCTGTGCTTGTTGACTGTTTTATGAGTTATCCCGCATCTTAAATCTTTTATCAGTATTCTACGATACCAATCATTCCATTGTTCCATTGTGGCTCTGCTACATAAATCGTCCACAGCATTTCTCATGTCATTGCCTGTCAGGGTTCTCTCCTCCATCTGTCTTGCAACTAGATAGAACACGTCCCAACTCAATCCTGCACCATCGATGGTGGATGTGGGCACCTTCTGTATGCCAAATGTCCTGAATCCATCGAGTGCCATACACACTCCATTGAAGAAGTCTTTGTTGTCTGCGTCACTCTCTCGCCGGATAATAGCCTCTTTTTTCAGCCTTGAGTTATCTGATTGAATTTCTTGTATTACTGTCCATGGGTTGATCATATCTATATACTACTATCTTTTACCATTTTGTCAACCCCCAACATACGAAAATGATCTTCCAAACTCCAAGTGTCAAGGTCTACAACCTCTCCTCGTAGATTCTTTATCTCTTTGGTAAATCCAGCCATTTTGTATCTGCGGAAAGGATAGGCCCAGGTAGCATTCTGTTCCCATTCTCCCTGTAGGGTGTGTTTGTCTGCATCTGCTATGGAACACAGTGGCATATGGATTGCTTCCAGGGCGGATATATCTCCATCCAGATAAGCAGATATTATTCTATTCTGGGGGATAGGATGTTCTAGATGCTGTTTCTCTCCTATCATTCTTGTCACGGTGAAGTAGTGTGCATTGTTGGGTTTGCATTTATACTTCTGTGTGTCTCGCAGGTATCTTTGTAGTATGTAGAAGTATTCTGCTTTGATATCAGATGCTGTACCGTCACTCAATAGACCTGTTTTGAAACCATCTAAAAATTCACAGCAGGATTCTATGCTGGGTTTCACTTTGGATTTAAAAGTGTACTTGGAACCAACTTTTGTATCCAGTGCTTGGAATCTTTCTAACATTATGACTGTACAGGTAATTGCCAGTAAGGCACAAACTCTGGACAGATATCACCTTTTATTATGCCCATTGATACCTTGGGTTCGTGCGGTGGATTGAATTGATCTTCATCTGGTGCTTGTAGCAGATACACTTCTCGCATCAAAGAACTCATTGCAACAGGTGCGTCCCATGAAGTGCCTCTGATGTGTTGCCACTGTTTCTTTGCGGCAGAGTGTATGCGGCCAGCATTTCTACCACATGCCTGCATTGCTGTTAATATTTTATCTATCCAGTTGATTGGTAGGAATTTGGTGGCACCATCTTCTTTTGCGAGTGCATACATTTTAACAAGTCCAATGTATATGCCTTGATTGATCTCTCCACCATCTTCTTCTCCGTAGTATTGTTTGATGCCTAATAGAATTTTTTCTAATACATCAGCATCTCCGGTCATCTCTAGACCTTTGTAGGCATAATCAAAATGTGAGAAGTAGTGAGCATTGGGTCCGCACTTGCCGGATGACTTACGCACTCTCTTGGGTTCTAAATCTATAGCACATTTCTTAAACAGAGAATCCACTGTGAAAGCATTTTTAACTCTGGGATTGTTTCTGTCGTTGTCTGCATTAACATCATTGTGCCAACGATGCAATAATCCTCTGTGTATTTCTTCTGTGCCTGCTCTCAGGATACCTGTGTCATTTAGAATTTCAAATGCAATGGCATCAAATGATTGATGTGAGGTTTCTACGAAAGTCATTGGTACTGCTGTGAATCCCAACACTGCAAGTGCTACAGATGTGTGTTGTCCGTCAAACAGATAATAACGACCATCTCTTTTCACTGCTGAAGCAGGTCGTACCACTCTGGGATCAAACTTCTCACAGATACGAACCACGTGTGAGGGTCTCAGATCTCGTTGAACCGAATAATTGAAACAGAGGTCATCGTTGATCTCTACCTGTGATATACCTTGAGGCAGTATCATTTCAGGATCCGTTTGTAATTTTTTTAATCTATCTCGAGCTGTTGCTAGTCTTGTTCGAAAATTGGCCACTTCTTCTTCGCCGTCTTTGTAGAATTCTTCTACTACTTGATTGAGAGTTTTTACTTTGTCATCTGACATATTTTTAACCTTCCTGTTAAACAGACTGTTTGAATACCCAAAGGGTACGCAGTCTTAGTTGTTGCTCCGAATATAAACGGAATCCGAAGCAAAAAGTTTATACTCATTTACTTTAATATGAGTTCTTAATACTATATTAACACACAAGACCTATCCGTCAACCTAGGTGATTATACTGCTCTTAGGTGGAGTTTTGATGGGCGATGTTGCGTTCTTATATTCTGCGACCACTTTTTCCAGAGCTGGTCCCATAACAACGATGTTACGAGTATCAATCTCAATGCCGTTTTTGTAGTCCATTGTAGGAACAAATGTACCAAATGCCAGTCCTTGTTGTGACATCATTATTACCAATGGTCTATCAATAGTGACAGTGGTGCCTTCAATGTTGCTGACTCGAGCAATCACCTCTTCCCCTGTGACCAACTTGAACGTGGTTACAGTGTCTTTTTCTATCTTTGTTTTTAACATGAATACAGTTTACGACAGTATAAGAAATCTGTCAACTGTTGAGACTCTGATTATTTTACCAGTACTGTCGTGAGGGCTTTTTCTTCTTGCCTACGTACTCGTCGATGACTTCTTCGCAGGCACCGTGCCAGTATATGCCCGACTCCCTGAGCTGTTCGTTGGCTGTGCGAAGTTTCTCTAATTTTTTACACAGTGCTCTGTGTTGGGCCAGAGACAATGATTTACCATTTTCTGCTAGCTTCTCCAGTCGATTGAGTACATCGTCGATGGCCGGACAGGTGATGGCGGGAACCTGGGGTGCCTTCTTGCGTATCTTGTTCCAGACCTGTTTGTACTTGGGTAGCCTACTTTTCTGTTTAGCCATGCACGTGTGCCTCGTTGTTTGTAGTATTATTTACAGACGACCTTCGAAGGAATTATACTGTATGTTATAGATGTTATAGCAGTGAGGATTATGTGTGCATTGTGGTGCAACAAACCCTATAGGGCTCTCGCGAGCCCTATAGTTCAGACTTTTCTGTTGCCACGGAAGTCATCACCGCCGAGATCGTTGGCGATTAAGCCGCTAATCTCATTTGAGACATACCAACCGTGAAGTCAGCAAATCTCAATGCTTTTTTGTTAGCATTTGTGTTTGAACGTATCCTCGTGTCTACTGGGCATTCTCCTAATAGTTTTAGACGTCTGTCTATCCCTTTCACCCCCGTAAAGCATACCTAAATATGTTTTGCGTGAATGATTTTGGTGGAGGTGCGGGCAT
>Ga0208903_1001538_pt1 | contig 12818 bp, 14 predicted proteins | sample AntAceMetag02UKJ_FD_184769 | JGI IMG/M metagenome (GOLD analysis project Ga0208903, IMG submission 184769) | Saline lake microbial communities from Ace Lake, Antarctica - Antarctic Ace Lake Metagenome 02UKJ (SPAdes) (version 2) | ecosystem: Environmental > Aquatic > Non-marine Saline and...
TTATCTCTGGTCTCACATTCTTTGTGATTGCCAACCCTGAAACGTTCCGACTGGTCAGGCGAGTCCTCGGTCCAGGTATCGCGACACCTACAGGTTGCCCATCTACTGTGGGTCTTCTTGTGCATTCCGTTGTATTCATCCTAGTTGTTTGGGCTATGATGAACGTCAAGAAGGATTCCGTACCTCTCGTGAAGAAAGGGGGTGCATGTGGGTGTGGTGACAAGAAGGCTGTTGTCAAACCTGTACGACAAGCTGACGTTACCATGAAACCCGGTATGGTGGATGAGCCATTTGTTGACACTGGTCTTCAACTCGGTTCCATGGACTTGGCTGAATAAAATATTTAAAACTCTTCATCAAAACCAATGTCATCTGATGTATCATCCATTTTCCCGTAATCCCCTACCCGCTTCTCAAAGAAATTTGTCTTCCCATCCAGACTGATATTCTCCATAAAATCAAATGGATTTTTGGAGTTCCAGATGGAGGGTTGACCAATCTGTTTGAGGAGGCGATCAGATACATACTCAATGTATTCAGACATCTTCTCCGAGTTCATACCGATGAGGTTACATGGGAGGGCATCCAAGATGAAGTTCTTTTCAATCTCAACAGCCTCCTTGACGATAGAGTGAATAGTCTCAGTCGTTGGTTTATTACGTAACAATTTGAAAAGTTCTACAGCAAACTCTTGATGAAGTCCTTCATCACGTGAGATGAGTTCATTGGAGAAACAGAGGCCAGGCATGAGACCTCTCTTCTTCAGCCAGTAAATCGCACAGAATGAACCACTGAAGAAGATACCCTCAACACATGCAAATGCAAAGAGACGTTCAGGAAATGAACGAGACTTTGTATCGAACCATTTCATTGCCCAATTCGCTTTCTTTTCAATGCATGGGACCGTTTGAATGGCCTCAAAGAGTTGTTTCTTCTCAGTGGGGTCCTTGATATACTTATCAATAAGTTTGGAATAAGTCTCACCGTGGACCATCTCGTTATGGCACTGGTATGCATAGAAAGAACGGGCCTCTGAGATCTGTACCTCATCGGCAAAATTGTTATTGATATTCTCAAAAACAATTCCATCGGAGCCGGCAAAGAATGCCAGGATATACTTTATGAATTTCTTTTCATTATCACTCAGGGTTTTCCAGTCATCCAGGTCTTTTGAGAGATCTACCTCCTCAGCTGTCCAATTGGACATTTGAGCCTTCTTATAGAGTTCCCAGAGTTCGGGATACTTCAGGGGGAATACAGTAAATCTGTCCAGGGTAGTGGCTAGAAGTGGTTCATATTCATCTTCCATATAGTCTTGAAATTCAAAGTAGTTTCCGATGTGACGTTCACCAATAAATATTTGAGGGTAGGTTGTCGTTGATTCACCACATAATTTCTTAAGTTCCTCTTTGCCCACCATGATTTTATCATGGTCAAGACTCTCCGATTCACATAGACTCTTCGCGTGGTCACAATATTCACAACCTTCCTTCGAATATATAATAACTTTCATCTGTAGTATTATCCCTGATAATTTTTTGCCTGAAAACTCTAAGCATGATTGTACCCTCTGATATAATTCAAGATGATATAGTTAAACTACTGGTAAACGAAGATGACATGGAAGACGAAATGTTAGCTGTTGTTGGAATGAACACTGGCCTGACCCTTGGAGTTAAATACTTGAACCCGACTGAACTCATATATAAGTCGGCATGTGTATACCAATTAGAAGACGGCGACTTAAATCCCGCACCTTATGAGAGTTTGATGGAACACCACCCAAGTGGAACAACTTTTCAGGATTTAGAGATGAAGTCCCTCGGTAACGGGATGTTTGCCCACCTATCTGAAATTGATATTGAAGACTCTGATTCTGAGATATATGACGACGATGAATCTGACTCTGAGATGGACGGTTTTATCGTCCCCGATAACGAAATTGACGGGGAAGTCATACCACCACCAAACCATGCATCTATTGACAAAGAATGGAATGAATGGACCCCATCTTCCCCAGGCGCGAGAAGTTTTAAAGAAAGAGTTGATGCAATTGAAGCAATGGCTAAATTACAAGCTGATAACCTAAGTTTCAATGCGTAATTATAAAATCTAAAAAAGATAGTCTCTTTTCATAACAAGATGCTGGCAGCTATCTGGTCTGATATAGACCAATTATTACCAAAAAAACCAGAAGAAAAGCCAGTTAATAAAAACTTTTGTCGTGAGTGTTCGGGGGTGAAGGTTATTTCACGAGAGGGTCTTCCGACGTGTTCAGAATGCGGTCTCATTGAAGACAACTTTGTTGATGATACAGCTGAATGGACAAGTGGTGTGACAGATGATGGTCGTGTGAATGATCCATCTCGATGTGGGAATCCTAACCCAAACCCTGAACTATTTTCACAAAATTGGGGAAAGGGTACGATTATTTCAACCCAACGTTCTTCAACATATGAGAACAAGAGAATGGCAAAAATAAACTTTCACATGTCAATGAATCATAGAGACAGATCTCTATTTCATGCGTATAAAGATATAGACGAGGCGTGTAGTATTACTATTCCTGAAAGTGTGCTAAAGGATGCTAAGATGATGTACAGGAAGTTTAACGAGGGGAAGTTGACACGTGGTGCTGTGAGACTTGGAATCAAAGCGAATTGTGTATTGTATGCATGCCGTCTTGCTAAGGTTTCCAGAACAACGAAGGAAATTTCGGATATGTTTGGAATACAATCCAAAGACGTCAGTCGTACTACCCAGATATTCAAAGATACCATCATGGGTATCACGGAGAAGAACTATGTGACGAAGGCTCATGATGTCATGCAGAGGCTTCTCAATGCATTTGAGATCACGAGGGATCAGAGGTTGAGATGTAACAAAATGTGTAACGTGGTGGATGACTGTGTGGATTTGATGAGTAAAACACCTAATAGTATTGCTTCAGCAATAATTTACATCACTCTCAGCCCGGGTACGACAAAAACCCAAGTTTGTGAGAAATGTTCAATTTCTGTACCTACATTAAACAAAATAGAAACTATTATAAAAAAACACTTAGAGTTTAAAGGTCTGTCATAGTAAATGAAGTTGTTTCTCTCAACTCCATGCTACGGAGGCCTATGTTTAGAGAAGTATATGTCTAGTATTATTAAGCTTCAATTATTACTTGTAAAAGAAGGAATTCAATTATTTCTAGATACTACTGAAAATGAATCTCTCGTTCACCGCGCTCGTAATGTAGCTGTGGGTCGCTTCATGCAGAAGACTGATTGTGAGTACTTCATGTTTATTGATGCCGATGTAGATTTTGATCCGGAATCTGTTGTCCGTCTTGTTCGTTCTGGTCACGATATTAGTGTTGGGTGTTACCCCAAGAAGGTTGTGATGTGGGATCAGGCAGCCAAAGCTGTGAAGGATGGCGATGAACGTAATATGGCTATGCTTTCCTCAAGTCTAGTTGTAAACTTTGGCGCACAACGAATCGCGGTTGAAAATGGGTTCATCCCTATATTAGATGGACCTACGGGATTCATGTGTATCAAAAGGGAAGTTTTCAAAAAGTTGGAGGATAAGTTCCCCGAACTGTGGTGTAAAAATGATCACCAGAATAGGGACTTTGACGACTACCATGCATGCTTTGACTGTATGATTGATCCCACATCAAAGAGGTATCTCTCTGAGGATTATGCATTCTGTCGGCGCTGGCAACAATGTGAGGGTAAGATTTATGCAGACATTAATACAACACTTGGACATGTAGGGAATCTCCCATTTAGTGGATGCCTTAATGACAGGCTTAAGGCTTAGACACAAAATAATTGTAATATGAAGTTTTGTACAATTATTGTGACTCGTTCAAAGTCATGTTCCGTCAAGACACTTCATACGATTCTCAAGATGAACATCCATTGTATTCAAAATAATGTTCAAAATGAAATATTGTATGTAAATGATGATCCATTTGAGAAAGCAGATCTAATTAATAATTGTTTACCCCGGTGTGACCGTTTATTTTTCATTGATTTTGGTATCAATGTAGATGAAGAATCAATCAAACAAATGTTTCAACCTCACGAGGGAATTGGAGTTCTCGTTTTTCCCGGCGTAAAGGATGGAATTGATTGGGGTCTCTTCAAATATAAAGTGAAGGAAGGTTCCACTGAGCCAGTTTCACAGATGGGTCTTAATTTTGATACAGAGGTTGGGAGGAAGATCTCTGATGATATTTATACAGTTACAAATACCAGTGCTCGTGCATGGGTAATGTTTTCTAAAAATGTCATCAAGAATATCAAAGATAAGAAGGGTAATTGGAGTGTTAATGTGAAAATATTTGAAAAGTTGAAGGAGCATGGGGTTAAAATATACGCATTTACAGCAGCTAAGTTGACGATGACTTTTACACATGAATGTGTAAGTAATATTCTAAGCGCAGCTGGTGTTAAATCTAATTAAAGTTTAAAAAGTATTGAAAATTATGTCGTCATCACTTCGCGAACATGTTGTAAAATTCATTCATCATGTTTGGGGAAGCAAGGAATATTTTCCAGGTCCACAACCAATTTCAATTGAACGTAAGCACTTCCCAATTCTGAAAGGTGCTGAATATGTCGTATGTGAAAAGACAGATGGTGAGAGGTATATGATGGTCGCTCTCACATACGACGGTAAACCAAAATGCTTCTTTGTTAACCGGTCTTTTGATATGTTTGAAGTGAAGATAAACCTCAATAAAAAGGCATATGAGGGGACCATTTTGGATGGAGAACTGTACGATAATATATTGATGGTCTATGACGCCATTTTAGTTAATGGAGTGCTTGTAGCTCGTCAAAACCTGGATGAAAGACTTGCAGCAGCTGAAGATATGATGAAGTTTATCATCTATATGAAGTCTGATAAGCATCGTCTAAAGATGAAAACATTCCACATGATGAAGGATTTTCGGGTATTCATGGATGAATATCTCCCGACCGTCCAACAAAAGATTGATGGTCTCGTGTTCACACCTATGAATGATCCGATTCGTCTAGGGACCCACGAGACGATGTTCAAATGGAAACCCCTTGAGAAGAATACAGTTGACTTTCTCATGAAGAGGGAACCTACACGAGAAACTCCTGGGTGTCATCCAGGACCCCTAACTTGGAGACTCTATGTTCAAGAAAAGGGGAAGCTCTACTTTGAGAGTGAGATTCCACTGAACAGGATTTCAGATGAACTATGGTTTGAAGATGAAGCCATCGTTGAGTGTATGTATATGTCACATGAATCACCAATGTGGTGGAAACCCCTCAAAAGAAGGAGGGATAAAACACATCCAAATAATCGTAGAACCTTCTATAGAACTATAGTGAATCTCAAGGAGGATATCAAGATGAAGGAGTTTTTAGATTGTAGACCACAATGAAATATTATATTATAAATAATGGCTACAAAGTTGATACTTTTAGATGCAAGTAATACGGCTGTAAAAACTACACCGGTTATTGACACCACAAAATTAAAAATAACTTATGACTTCAATGTTGCTTGCGCAGCTTGGGTGTATACCGATGCCTAATTTTTCAAATTATAGACCATGAAATAGTGACCCCCCTCTTCAGGTAGGTCTTGTTGTGTAATTTGATCATCATTCGCGTAGTACCACTTGTTTCGTCTCTTCATAAATCCCACATAATGTCCATCGTTTTGTAACCCGACATGAACTGCACTCGCTATGAGATTATATTCATATTTATCCATGAGTATATTCTCGATAATCTTGATGTGACTCTTCCTATCAAACGAAATCATTAGAATTTGTGGAAGTTTTGAAAATAACTTTCGGGTTGTCGCGACATTGTGAACTTTACCCTCTATATCTTCAAAATTATCCAATACATCCCAATCTGTACTTTTTTTTAACATTTCTTCCATATCTGTACCATTGGAGGTGATCAAATGAACGCTGAAGTCTTCTTCATTTACCGACTTACCCCCTGGCCATATCGTCTCTTGTATCTTTTTACCATAGAACCACTTTTTGATGATGGGTATCGCTCTCTCCAGAATATCTATGATACACAAGATGACTTCTTGAACATCATGTTGTTCTTCAGATTTAAACCTAGAAAATTCCCTTTGAAAAAGTTTTAAAAATGCACTGATGTTAATTGATTCTTCCCCCTTTGTCCAATATACGAGAGTGAGATCATAGTACATTTTGGTAAATTCACATTCACCATCATATGGGTGTCTAATGATATAATTCGTAAGTATGGGAATATGGAGGAGGCATTGGAGGGCTGTGTTGAAGTAACATGTATTACCAAGGTTTAAAAAACCTCTCATTACAATTTATGTATAAAAAACACTTAAGAGAATGACGCGAATGATAAAAGTAAGTAATAAAACAATGCATGACATCAAAGCTATCGTTGAAAAACTATTCCCTGTTCTAGGATCCCACAAGGATGAAGAACATATTGAAGTGGAACTACGTCTAGGAAAATACAACGGTTCTTTTTTTGATACCAATGTGGGCAAAGAAACTTTTGAGAGGGTTCTCAAGGGTCTTCGAAAATATGATAAATGGGAAAAGACTGAAAGTTCCATTTCTGATATGTTTTACAGTGACAAAGACTCTATCAGAATCACTTCTAATCAGGATACTGGTGAACAGAAGATGGTTCAAAAAATAAATGTCGTCAAAGAAGACTTTTATGGAAATCCAATGGATATGCGCTTCAGTGTATCTAGAGAGATCCCAAATTGTGGTGAATATGAAATGGATCGCAAGAGGACAAAGACCCGTTACTCATTTGTGCGTAAGAACTTGAGCATTGACATGACCATATCTTCAGGAGATAATGCCGATATGGATTCTGAGGAGGAACATTCCTACCAAATTGAGTTTGAGATTGTGGATCCAACAAAGGTTTCTACCCGTGACGAGTTCTTCAATATTATCCACAAAGTGAACGATCTATCAAAATTAATTTATGTATAGTATATATAAACAATGGCTACAAAGTATTTACCTTTTCTAGTGGTTCTATGTGTAGCCTGTTCTAGTAGTTCTGGATTACTTGGATACATACTCATGAAAAATAGTGAGGACCCAACTCCAGGACCAACTCCGGGGCCAACTCCGGGGCCCAGTGGAGGAGGAGGTGGTACAAAGTTTCGCTACGTGAAAATTCTCAGAGATAAAGCCCAACACGAGGCTGCTGGTATACCATGGATTGGTAATCATCACCTAAATTTAATGGAGGTTAAGGTAATTTCTGGTGGTGTCAATGTTGCATTGAGTGCCCCCACGACGGCGAGTTCCCGACATGGCGGTATAGACCCTATGAAATTGACTGATGGGATTATGACAACAATGGCTCACACTGAAACGGATGAAATTGAATGGTTTTTAATAGACCTGAGACAAGAATATCCCATTGATAAGGTTGAAGTTTACAATAGAAGTGACGATGGTAACTCTTGGAGTAGAACACAGGGTGTAAAGATTCAATTATCCAAGAGTGCTACAATGAGTACTCCTACAGAATCTGATTTTGTTTCGGTAGCCCAAGCTGCGCAAGCAACACCTAAAATTACATGGATACCAACTAGTAAAACACTGACTGCCACCGCTAATTAAATGTTTCCATAAATTATCTCAACCTTTAGTAAATGATGTACCTACTCCTAGGTATCATAGCTTTTGTTCTCATGTACGAGACGAGAAATAAGAGTGAAGAGATTGTGGGATCTAAGTATTTTCATTTAAGCCATGGTGCTTCCAGAGATATGTATCTCAGAATGAGAAGCGATGGTATGAATGAAAAGGGACTCAATAAGTTTGTATTGATGGAAGATCGTCTCCTCCAAATTGAGAAGATGTCAGTATGCTCCGGTATACCTCATATAGTTGAAGCTACAACTATATCAAATATTATTAAAGATGTATTCCCAAGGTATAACTTTGCCTATCACACTATACACCTCAAACAGGTTGCTGAACCAACTAAAACCGTGAACACGAGAGTAACATGTTAAATAAGTTCCATAGGAGCATCTTATGTCTAGGACTTTCCATATCGTTAAAGTTTTTTATAATATACATGATGAGTCCATTATCATCCGCTTCACGAGCTCCATATTCTCTCTCAAGGGTAGACATACCCGCGTCACTCTCCCGACCCTTTCTAATATAATCTGCCACGACATAGATAACTCCATCTAAAAATTCCTCAATAGCCATGTCAATCCAAGAATTTTTAGGTGAATCAACAATTACCCTGTGACCATATCTCTTCATACCAATCTCGAGACGCTCGGTCAATTGCTCACCAATTGTTTGCATTTTATAAATATATGCGAGCTATTCCTTAAGTTTACATAGTTTCTCTCTTAGCTTTTACCAATGGTTTAGGCCTCGCATTCTTTGTATTCTTTTTGTTGTCCAACCAAGTTTTCTTGTACCTTGTAAGTTTATCCTTTGTTGGTTTATGTATCATGATGTAATTGACAACCCCAACTTTGTATGCCGCTACCATATTACGGGGAATGCCATTCACATTAAGTTTATTTAATATGACCTTCTTCTCAAGGTTGCGCATACGCTCACGCTTCCATTTGTTCACTAGAATCTTCTTAACGTCATCTACATTCTTTTTGAATGGAATACCCATCTTGTTACCCGCTGTCATCTTACTCAGACGAATAGTCATTTCACGAACATCACTATTTAGGGATGGCATGACATTCTTGTAACGATCTATCCATCGCTTACCGTATAACTTAATAATATCTTTTCGGATTGTATTGTCATCCAGACCCCTCTTCTTCATTACCTGTTCAGTTCTGACCACCTTCTTTTGTTCAACTTTTTGCTGTCTCACGACCTTTTTTGGTGGTGGTGGTGGTGTCTTTGGTTTAGGTGCAATCATGGAGTTGCGCGCCTTTTCAATCTTTTTACAGAGAGTAATCTTAGTTTCCTTCTCATCAAGTTGTATCTTGAGAATCTTGGCAACCCTCAAAAGTTCTGTTTTGTCATAGTTCATACACTTAGATTTACCAACCTTGAAGTTCTTATTAGACCCGGAAAGCTTGACGTCCTTCTTTTTGTTTGTGTTTTTGAATGTGGTACTATTCTTGTTCAGGAGTCTGTTAATCTTCTTGCATATCTCTTCCTTCTTGGTACTTTGGGTGATACCCACAACACCCATCTTCTTCGCGAAATCCATGAGTTCAGGTTTTGAGAAGCGCATACATTGAATACCGTTAATTTGGATATTGAGAACAGTCTCGCGCTTCTTTACAACCATACGGGGACCGGTTTTCTTCTTAGGACCTCTCTTTTGGGGAATACGAGCACCTTTGGTGAGCTGCTTGGGGGCTTCCCCGGTTACGTTAATATCATCGTTTGTGTTCATAATCTTAATCAGTTCTATAGCGTCATTGTAGGCAACAAGCATATCAACGGGGCTTGGGGCCCCAGATATTTGAACATTTCCAGTTTGAGCGAAGTTGTACTTATGACCCTTATAGTTGACATACATAAAGGGAGAAAGTTCAGGTTCAAAATCTAATTTAGTAACCCCCACTGAAGCGTACAATCGTTGTTTGCGACTAGCTATAGTGGAAAAGTCTTTAAAAACACCATTGATTCTAAATTGGCCACTGAGATTGTTATACTCAAAGGGATTGTACAAGTATGCTTCCTTTTCTGTATATGTATTTACTATGAACCGACGGATGAGTTCGGGTTGATTGGCAATATTTTTACCTATAAAGCCACCAGAAAAGCGAATCTTACCATTTTTATAAATGTTTACGGTACCACCCTTAGATTCCATTTCATCACTGATGACAATTTTGATCTGCACAGTGAAGAATTTTCGGTTTATATTACCACGCTTCCCATATTCACGTGTATGGGAGAACCCTTCTTGCATTGCACCATACCTCCCTATGATCTCCCGGGTGTCTATATAAAGACCCTCACCGATAGGTGTTTTTGGTGTTGGTACTCTCATAAGTATTTTATTGATATCAATGAGCTCACCTTTTGTAGGGAACTCCTTATTTACTGTGGCATTAAACATACCAGGATTCAATTTGCTAAAACTAAGTTCTATCTTTGGGGGAGGAATGGGCACTGGTACTGGAGGTTCAAATTCACTGAGTATATTGTTTATCATTTTTTTGTTTTCATTTGGAAGTTTGTTATAGTTGGCATCTCTATTCCAGTTTGAATTGATAGCGTCTGAAAACTCGTTATAATTCGCATTACTCATCATATTCTTTTCAAGGCGGTTTGGAAACTCTTGCCTTCTTAACATATTAGCTTCAATGTTTCCAGCTAGATTGTTATTTGACGCGGTTGTAGAAGCGGAAGATGGACTGACTTCCACCCCCGACTGATTCACAAACTCTTTGATCTGTTGGCTCATTATTACTATTCTATAGTATTTTTTTTAATAGTCTTCTGTGAATCCCAAACTCTCATCCACTACATCCATACCATAGATCACAGGTTGTTTTGGGTATGTACGTCCGTTGTATGTCACCACTTCTTCCCTGACTTCAATGTCTCTAGAACTGAAAGGTCCGGCGTAAAAGTCTTGAGTAAACTTATGTCTACCCAAATTGTTTGCCTGACAGTGTTGATTGAATACCTGTACAAAGAGTTTTTGTGGCACGAAGAGATCCTTTTCGTACTTGACGAGGGTACTCTCCATGAAGTTGTGGAGAGAACTCGCAACCATCGCAACTTGTTTCTGGACTTTCATGAAGTACTCTGGCACCACCCTCCAAATATCCTTTTTCTTGTATTTGTTAGAATAATCTAAGTAACCCCTAATACATTTGAGAAGAATAATAGGAAGCTCCTTGTGAAGTTTCTCATCAAGTTGGGGATCCGCATCACGCACCTGTTTGCAGAAGTTCCAAGTGAGGATACGACGAAGAACCGACCCAGAATTATCTTTCCAATTTGGAACCTCATTTCCGCCTAGAACACCAGGTACATTCCACTCAATAGAAACAGCTGTCTTATTCTTGACAGCAACAGAGACATCTTCTCCAGATACCATAGATTGGAACTCAGCTTGTTCAAGGGCGAGGTCACCTTTAACCTCGGGGGCAATAAACATGAAAGAATCCTTGATGGCTGAGAGACCAAACTTCTTCTCAATGTTGTTAGAGAGGGTACCAACGTCTTCATTCTCGTAGAACTTCTTGAATACCTTCGTAATTAGGGTAGATTTACCTGAACGGGCGATACCCTTGAAAAACGGAATTACCTGCCAGGTATCCATCTCACCAACATCGTAACAGAGACGACCACCCATCACATAGGCCCAGTTACAAACTTCTTGGTCAAACTTCTGATATTTGAGAACAGAATCAAAAAAAGGTGTTGGGATATCTTGCCATTTCTCAATGTGGGAGAAGTCATCAAATTGTTGGTCAAAATATTTGCACGCGATGATAGTTGGATCAAGGCAACGAAACTCTGGACTCTCGTATGGGTAGAAGCAACAGTCGTAGACACCACGATCTGGGATCCACTCTTTACCTACAAAGACACCATTCTTGAAACTCCAAACATGTCGGCGCTTTGTAATTTCCGGAAATTGAGCGTCAGTACATTTACTCATATTATCAACAACATCTCTGTAAACGTTACCCCTACTCGTAAAGTTCTTCCACATGGTAAAGTCGTCATCTTTTTGTGCAAGAGAATAGACAAACTGTTCAATCGTAAACTTTGTTTGCCAAGCTCGGGTACGATGCCCCTCAATAGTTCTAATTTCTTCACAACACTGTCCCTTGTATCTACGGTAGCCGGCTTTGTAGGTCTGATCCAACGAATGCAGGAGACACATCTGGAATGGAGTTGTCTTCTCAAGTTCTTCTTCGTCCATGGTGGAAGGATCACCTGATGTACTGAACTGTGGGAGAGCTGTGGGATTGTCCACCCGTTCAAAAGATGTGTAATGGCGTCTAATATTGTCATACCCGTCACTCAATTGTTTTAGAATGTTGTTGATTCGTCTCACAATTGTCATACCATCATCACCAGGTTCTTTCTTGTGAATCTTCAAGTCTCTCGAGTGATTTTTTAGGTTAATCAAGAAAGTTCTTTGTTTGTCCCTAATACCCTTAATAGCGAGGATGTCAATATGACTCGGGATTGGATTACCAAGTTCGTCAAAGTTCTCAGGGTGTACAAATTGACGATACCCCAATTCACGAGCATTCCTAAAGTCGTTCGTCTTTAGGGACCACGCCTGTTCAAAATTATCAATCACCCCATATACCTGTTCTTCTTTCATCGATTGGATATGTTCCTTTTGAAGGTGTATCAAGGCTTCATACTTATTTGGATCCTTATCGATGAAATGAGTGTGCTCCATTCTAATTTATTACAATACGATTTTTCTTTCTAAGCTGATTTCGGGGGTTGTATTTTAGAAAGCATTTTAATTAAAATTTTATTTTGAGTTTCCAATTGGTAACAGATGTTGACCAGGGCAGAACACACAGTGTCACCATCTGGAGTAGCGAAAAGTGATGTCACGAGTCCTGTGAGATCCATCTCATCTTCGTCGTCGTCGTTAATCTCAAAATCGTTCTCATCATCATCCGTGAAGACGGTCTCTTCCTCTTCCTCTGAAACAACTTCACCTTCTTCGTATTCGTCAACTGGTTCTTCCTCTTCAGGGCGTGATGACATTTTAACCTAGACTGAGAAAATTCAAAACGGATATTTTCGCATTACATGCGATTTTAACCATAAAAAAAATGTTGGTGTATAGTACAACAACTCT
>Ga0208903_1001543_pt1 | contig 12768 bp, 13 predicted proteins | sample AntAceMetag02UKJ_FD_184769 | JGI IMG/M metagenome (GOLD analysis project Ga0208903, IMG submission 184769) | Saline lake microbial communities from Ace Lake, Antarctica - Antarctic Ace Lake Metagenome 02UKJ (SPAdes) (version 2) | ecosystem: Environmental > Aquatic > Non-marine Saline and...
CAAATGGGCATTTTCAAACCTTGCGAGCTTTTGTAGATTACACCTGTTCAACTACATCCATCTAATCAGATTTCTTGAAAACCCAGAAAAAGACTGGCTCAAAGAAAATCAAGAGCAACTTCGACTTAATTTTAGTTCAGCCTAAACCAAGGGGGCTTACTTTTAAAAAACTGATTGAAGACTTTAAAATTTAAGCTGAAAATGACTGTTTTCTATCTGTAAAGGGTTTTATCGGACAGTAGTGATTTGAAGCCCTTAATCTTAGGCAGGGGTTGTGACTCAGCTTGACAAGGCTCGGTCATAGGTGTATGATGGTCAACAGATATTGATTGATCTATCCAGTCGGAACGAATTGTGGTTTAGGTGTGTTGACATAACTGGATCCTCGAAACCAATCAGAAACAACCACAAAAAATAGAAAGATGGCAAACAGTATGAGTAGGGCGCCAACAAATGAATTGCCCTTCTTAACCATGAACCCACCAGCAATTGCAGTTCCTACACAGCCCACCATGTTCCCATGTGCTCGATCTATTGATTGATTTTCGGATAGATTTCCACCCCTCCTTTCGTTCAGACCATGACCTGTCTGTTTTGAAATACTGCTTTCTGCATTCGATCCCAGCATTCCATTGGCTGTCTTACTTACGTCTGTCAATATTTCCTTTACCATTTTCTAAACTTTTGCTGCAGGTGTTTATAGAAACGGTCAGCATGAACAATGGTTGTCAAAGTTGTTTCATAAAAGCTCCTTGACCATGGAAGGTGATCCGTAGTACAAAAAATCACTTCGACCGTAATTAGGCTATTTTGGTTCTGTCTGACAGAAGAAGCAGGACAGTTCTGGAATAGAAGAACAAACCAAAGCACTTAAATCAGAACTTTTGGAATAAACCATTCCATCGATAAGGAAATTTCCCATCAAATCCATTCCTATAGTTCTACGAATACTACCATCCTCGAAAATTATAACCAATCGAACATCTATTCTATCATGTTCTTTCGTTGGCTCAGATTCAACACTTGACAAAAAGCTTTTCAACTTTATATAAACTTCCGTTCCTTTATCAAACTTCATCTTTGTCCGGGAGGTTTTGAAACCATTTAGTACATCATCTACTTCAATCCATCTATCCTGGTCTGAGTTACACTGGATGTAATAAACCGTCACCTCCTTGGGTTTGCAATGCTCTGTTTCAGCATTCTGTCTGCCGCAAATCACGCAAACCATTAAACACAGAAAATAATTTACCATGAGCTCTGTGATTTATCTATTTCAATCGTTTGGTCGGAAGGCGTACCACTACTACCAGAGGTTGTAGATGGTGTAACTGAGGTAGATGACTCTGTTCTAAATCGTTCCATCTGGTAATACTCTCTTTTTCCAAAGTTATAGAATAAGTTAAAGTCGTTGTCTGTGTTAAGTGTAGTTTCCAATTCCTCTTGGTTTGGAAAACTTCCGAATGGTCCAACATTAAGCTGACCCTTTCTACTTATATAGCCAGAAAGGTCATAAAAAAGATTAGGGTTACCCCTTTAGGTCGCACTGCATCTTATTGATTCATAGGTAATTGATTTTGTTTTCACCATTCTGTGCAGTAATTTTTCAAACATTAACTCTCTGAAGTTCAGTCTGTTGAACCTATAAAAGTACTCGTCAATGTATCTGTGCAGATATTCCCTGTTGCAGTATGAGTGAACGCCCCTGAGCCAGATTTCCGGCACGTATATCCTTCGCCCCATTTTTGATCGGACAGATACCGTAGACACTGGTCAGTGGTTCCGAAATCGTTCCTGAATTGTTGTCGCGTTACTCCTTTACATATCTTCATGGGTGTCTGTTTTTTTGTCAAACATTCCACACAACACCGTAATTTATTTACGGCCTGCGACCTAAAGGGGTAACCCTAAAAAAGATTATAGGCGTGTTTCAAATCATGATTCAACCCGGACGCTGGTGGCAGAGCCGTTTGGAATAGCGTATTACCTAAACCATCCTGCTCGTTGCCACCTGGACTTACATCTTTGGTATACTTCCCTCCGAAAGGGGCAAACTCGATTTGAGTCGAGTTCACAGAGCCAGATAAATTCTTTGGAGGAGTGTGATGTGTTCCAAGATCAGAGCTCAGAATGATATTTAAAGTCTTCCCCTGATCCGCGGTTAAGGTGGTTAACATATCTGACGGAGACGGAAATTTCACAGGGTCATTTTTACCATTCGAAACCGTGTTGACTGCAGCAATCATATCAAGAGCTGCAACCGTTTGTTGAACGAAAACATTATTTGGAACATCGAGCTTAGCCCCATACTCATACTGTTTCATAATTGGATTACCAGATTTATCTCTCTTCCCACTATCGTAATGAATAATAATCTTTTCTCCATCTGGGTCGAGGAAAGCAATCGGAGAATTACCAGCAAAAGAGTAAGGACTTTGATCAGGATATTTCGCGGCTAAAGGGTCCATCGATAACCATCTACCAACCCTTGGGTCGAATATCCTCGCCCCGAAATCCAGGCTGTTCCCATTGCCTTTGACCTCATCATCCTTTTCCTTACCGTTGAAGCCGAATCTGTATGCAGTATCATAAGCCGCACAAAAGCCATAAAGACCTTCATTTCGTGCTGAAGAAGCGTTGCAGAATGCCATTGATAAACGCGTTTTCTCGTTACCGTGAATGCCACCAAGGTACTCAAATACACTATTGGGTCATAGTGCTATGATGGTCGGTTTGTTTAGATCAGTTACAAACTGATCGTGTGCTATTCCACACAAGTGACGCTGCGCTTAACACTTGCGCGAGCGGGGGGCGGTGTCCAATGGATTTAATCACAATTAATAGGATATGCCTCAACAATCGTCAGCATACCATTCTTTTCTTGAAAGAACCAAGTCGAATAATCATCCCCAGGAAAGAACTCAGGTTCACCTTCCAGAGTGTCAAATTCGATCATCAGTTTATCATCAGTCAGACCAAATATTCTCTGCAGAAATTCATTTTCGTTAATGACATAGAACACCAATCCTCCGCGGACAAAAGCCCCATAACAGTCATCAACATACCCAGATTGAGTCAGTCTAAAACCAAGATTATTGTTTACACCAGATTCCCAGCCTGAAAGCTGCCAATAGAGCGTAGTGTCAAAGTTTGAACACCGAGATTCCACTTTTACAAGGGAATCAATTTTGGAACATAGAGCCTCCGAATCCAAGCTAAGGATTGGCAAACTAATTTTCTGGGCCATCGAAAATTGAACAAGCACCACCATGCAGATTAGAAGACAGAGTCTGATTGGGTAATTGGTCATTAAGCACATATCATTCTGGTCTTTTTCCAATAACTTGTATAACTGGTCCTGTTTCAAGAAGTTCCTCATATGTCCTGCCAGCGCTGTCATAAGGGTGATACACACAGTCATTGGCAGTGTAAATCCTAAAGACCATCTTGTATCCTTTATTCCCCAATGAAGTAGCAAAACCCAAATCCCCCCTAACAGTAGAATTTGGAACGCCACTTGGATTGGGATTATTGCTAGGATGATTGTGTCTATGTTCTTTCAATGTGTACCCATTGAATAACTGGCCCTTAAGTAACTTCGCTATTCCCGGTTCTGAGGCTTTTAAATGTCCTGTAGACAGGAAGTTCAAGCCCTTATCGCCTTCAATGCCAGTCATTGTTTGACTCCATTCAACCTCGGTATTCGCAGCCATAAACTCAAACACCTCCGAAGCGTTTGCGTCTCCGCGGATTTGGTAAATATCCGCAATACCATCCTTTTTAACTCCCGTTTTTTTATCGTTATAGGTCATTTTTTCACGCCTTTGATTTTCAACCGTTCCGTACTTGAAACTAATACTTTCTCCATTTTCAGCACTGAAGACGTCAGCAGCTTCACTAATAATACGGTCGGTAAGTTCACCCTGTTTATTGACTTTAAAGGTGTCCGAACCCAATGGATCAAGAAACCAAATAGGGTTATTAGCAAATGCCGCATACGATGACTCATGGTACTTCTTTACAGGGTCAGGATTCCATCTTCTACCGATTCTACTATCATATTGCCAAAATTGTGCCGAATAGCTGCTTCCTGAAGACCCATTGACCTCATCATCCTTCTCCATACCGTTGAAGCCGAATCTATATCCCTGTGTAATCAAGAGGCTGTTATTTCTTACTCTCCGCCAAAATATAAGCCGCCAAATCCTCTACCTGAGAATCGCTCAACTTTTCTTTTGAATAAATTGGCATGTATTCAGGGTTTTTCTCTTTCGAAGAGGTTCCGTGGCGAGTAATCCAATAAATGGAACCTCCATTGCTCTTCCTGAAATAACCAGCCAACCAATCAAAATCCTTCTGTTCATCTCCAGAACCAAAAACAGTTTTGATCGTCACCTTATCTTCTCCATGGCAATGAAGACAGCTTTTCTCATAAATCCATTTGCCATTTTCAAGGTTTCCCTCCTTACCCATCTTCCTTTCATTTTTAGGAATCTCTTCCGCAAATGTCGCAGGGTATCCGTCTATGTACTTTGACTTAATAAGGTTGATGCTAGCAGACTTCTCTACAGGCGTTTGTCCAATCTTTGTAATCTGTGCCAATTCGTCTTCGGATAAATCCAAGTCTTTCATTTTCAGCTCCATTGCGCTTAAGAAATGAAGCACCGATTCCATTTCATCATCCGTCAACTCACGCCCAACGGAGCATTCCTTTGAGCAAAGCTGTATGGCATTTTTCAGGTCATGTCGCGCAGGCTCTACAAGCTCCTTTCCGTACTTCTTCTCATGGTCGCCATTAAACCAACTTGTTCTGTTGGTGATGCCATAAAGCGTTGAACCCGGTAAATACGGTAGGTTAGTCTTCTTCGCAAACTGTAACCTACTATCAGGGTCATTATCATCTGCAAAAGTCGCTTCTGGCTGCATATTATGGCAATCGATGCATACGAAATGATTGGAAAGTCGGTATTCCACTTCTCCGTTATTCCAAGGACCTCCAGAAATAATTAAATCTTTTCCCTTCTCAAGTTTGGCCATATCGTGCGTACCCACATAATGTTCAGGGGCTTCATCGCCTAAGGCAATCAGCACACTGCTTACGGGTGTTTGGCCATCATACGGATTGGGCTGAATGAACATGCTTGCGGTAAGTGCGCAAAACACGATAACTGCTAAGATGACAGTTGAAAATCTATTCATGGTTAAAACTTGGTTGACATCAATTTTAACAAAAACCAGCGACATGCCACCGTTGCACATTATAAATATAGAAGTCATGAAATTCCTTCATCACATTAACCCAATCATTACCTTTGCGTAGAATGAATCTAAATAAGCAAACCGTAGCGGAAACGCTCAAGAAGGTAAAGTCGCCAGCAGGCAATGTGAGTATTGTAGAAAGTGGCGAATTAAAGAATGTCCAAGTTTTTGGGAAAGAGATTGATATCGACCTGGAGATTAAGAGTCCCGCACTCAACATTCGGAAGAAACTTGAAGGTGAGATTCTTTCGGTTTTAACGGAAGAATATGGCGAGGTTAAAGTGCGCGTAAACATTGCAGCAAAACCTGTTCAGCAAGGACCTCAAGGTCCTCCCACTTTAAGCAAGGTGAAGAACATTATTGCCGTTGCTTCCGGTAAAGGTGGTGTTGGCAAAAGCACAATCACAGCCAACCTGGCTGTTGGTCTCGCGAAGCAAGGTTTTAAGGTTGGTTTAATAGATGCCGATATATACGGACCCAGTATGCCGTTGATGTTCGATATCGTTAGTGAGAAGCCACAAGTCAAGGTTATCGAAGGTAAGCAATACATGCTTCCGGTAGAAAGTTATGGCGTAAAAGTGATGAGTATCGGGTTCTTCTCCGACCCTACACAAGCCATTGTATGGCGTGGCCCCATGGCGACTAAAGCACTCAAGCAAATGTTTGGCGATGTTTGGTGGGATGAACTTGACTACCTCCTACTCGACCTTCCTCCAGGAACGGGCGATATTCACTTGACTATTGTGCAAGCCGTACCTGTTACAGGCGCAGTTGTGGTTAGCACGCCACAAGAAGTTGCCCTTACCGATGCCCGAAAAGGTGTGGCTATGTTCCGCCTAGACAGCATCAACGTGCCTGTAATTGGGCTGATTGAAAACATGGCATGGTTCACCCCTGCCGAATTACCAGACAACAAGTATTACATCTTCGGAAAAGATGGCGTAAAAGGATTGGCAGAGCAGATAAATGTGCCGTTGCTCGGGCAAATTCCGTTGGTGCAATCAGTTCGCGAAGCAGGAGATGCTGGAAGACCGGCTCTACTTCAGGACACCACTCCAGTTGCTAAGATTTTTAAAGACCTTGCTTCTGCCGTGCACCAAGAAGTTGAAAAAAGAAATACTCAGCAAGAAGCTACCAAACGAGTGGAGATTACCACGAAATAATAAAACGCGATGGACAACGATTTAAGAGATAAAGTGGAAGAGGCCTTAGAAACCATGCGTCCGTTTCTTGCTGCCGATGGTGGAGACATGGAATTGGTGAACATCACGGATGACATGGTTGTTCAGTTGAGGCTACTCGGTTCGTGCAAGAACTGCAACATGAGCGAAATGACATTAAAAGCTGGCATTGAAGAAGCCGTTAAGTGTTCCGTTCCTCAAATAAAATCTATTGAAGCTATTACCTCATAAATGATTAAAACTGACCTAAAAGGTGTTCAAAACCTAGTAGGTCTTCTTACAACCATTACGGTTTTACCAACCACGGCAATTACCTTTGCCGGCCACAAAAAGAAGCATGTCCGCTACATTAGAAAAGACTAACGAGATAACGATTCTGTTTGCAGGAGATTCCGGAGATGGAATTCAACTTACAGGAACGCAGTTTACAGATACAAATGCACTCTTCGGAAACGACCTAAGCACATTCCCGAATTTCCCTGCGGAGATTCGCGCTCCATTAGGCACATTGGCAGGCGTTTCAGGTTTTCAAGTTCATTTCGGAAGCATCGAAATTTTTACTCCCGGTGATGAATGCGATGCATTAGTGGTAATGAACGCAGCAGCGCTCAAAGCCAACATTAAGACCCTAAAAAAAGGCGGAATCATTATCGCTAACACCGATGGTTTTGATGCAAAGAACCTCCGCTTGGCCAAGGTCGATAGCGGAGTAAGTGCGCTGGAAGATGGCTCATTGAATGACTACACAGTCTATCAGATTCAGGTTACCAAACTGACCAAAGAATGCTTGAAAGACAGCGGACTTGGAAACAAAGACATAGACCGAACTAAGAACATGTTCGTGCTTGGATACGTGCTCTGGATGTTCGACAGAACGTTAGAACCAACCCTGAAATATCTTTCAGAAAAGTTCAAGAAAAAGCCTGAAATCGTAGATGCTAACAGCAAAGTACTGAAGGCTGGTTACAACTTTGGAGACACTACAGAAACAGCTACCACACGATTCAGCGTTGGCAAGGCTAAAATGCCCAAAGGCACGTATCGAAATATTATGGGCAACCAAGCAGCGGCCATGGGGTTGATTGCAGCCACCCAACGTTCGGGATTAGAGCTTTTTTACGGCTCATATCCGATAACACCTGCCTCCGATATTCTTCATGAATTAGCAAAGCATAAAAACTTTGGTGTTAAGACTTTTCAAGCAGAAGATGAAATTGCCGCAGTTGCTTCTGCAATTGGCGCTTCGTTTGGTGGCGCTTTGGGAATTACGGCATCAAGCGGGCCCGGAATCGCATTGAAAGGCGAAGCCATTGGATTGGCATTGATGCTAGAACTTCCAATAGTAATTGTGAATGTTCAAAGAGGCGGCCCATCTACTGGTCTTCCAACCAAAACAGAACAAGCAGACCTTTTGCAAGCCGTTTATGGTCGAAATGGTGAGGCGCCCGTGGCGATAGTTGCGGCTGCAACTCCTGCAGATTGTTTCAAGATGGCTTTTGAAGCTTGCAGATTGGCTGTAGAACACATGACACCCGTTTTCTTCCTGTCAGACGGTTATTTAGCAAATGGTGCTGAACCTTGGAGATTCCCTTCTGTGGATGAATTGCCTGCTTTCAAAGCAAATTTTGCTACTTCAAATGACGCTCCTGACGAAAATGAAAACTATCGTCCTTATGAACGGGATGAAAACCTTGTCCGTAAATGGGCCATTCCAGGAACTGCTGGTTTGGAGCATCGTGTTGGTGGAATTGAGAAGGAAGATGGTACTGGAAACATTAGCTACGACCCAGACAATCACCAACACATGGTAGATACACGGGCAAAGAAGATTGCGAATATCGCCAATAACATTCCGCTTCAGGATATTGAGTTGGGAGAGGAAAAAGGAAAAGTGCTGATACTTGGTTGGGGTTCAACTTTTGGAGCAATTAAAGCTGCTACGAAAGAGCTTATCGCTGATGGACATTCAGTTTCTCACGCTCACATTCGTTATCTCTTCCCATTCCCGAAGAATATTGAAGAAGTTTTGAGAAGTTTCGACACTGTTCTTGTTCCCGAAATGAACATGGGGCAATTGGATATGATGATTCGAAGTAAGTTCCTCATTCCAACGGTAGCACTAAATAAGGTGAAGGGAATTCCTTTCAGCAAAAATGAGATTAAGGATAAGGTTCTGGAAATACTTGATTGAAAAAGTCCACGGTCCATGGACTGTGGACAGTAGAAATAAAAAAATGGCAGAAGTATTAGATGGCGTATTAACCGCCAAGGATTTCGAAACAGACCAGGAAGTAAGGTGGTGCCCAGGTTGTGGTGACTATTCTATTCTGAAGCAAGTTCAGAAAGTAATTCCAGAACTTGGAGTAAAGCGCGAAGACGTGGTTTTCATCTCAGGAATCGGCTGTAGTAGCCGTTTCCCATATTACATGAACACCTATGGAATGCACAGTATCCACGGGAGAGCTCCGGCTGTTGTAAGTGGTTTGAAAATCACAAATCCGAACTTGAGTGTTTGGATGATTACGGGTGATGGTGACGCACTTTCTATTGGCGGAAATCACTTGATTCATATGCTGAGAAGGAACTTCGACATCAACATCCTTCTTTTCAATAACCAGATTTATGGCTTAACGAAAGGGCAGTATTCGCCTACTTCTGAGGAAGGAAAAAACACAAAGTCTAGCCCAATGGGCTCGTTGGATCACCCTTTCAACCCTGCGGCTTTGTGTATTGGTGCAGATTCTACGTTCTATGCCAGAACAATGGACCGGGACCCAGTTCATTTACGTACGATTCTTTCGCGTGCAAATGCACACAAAGGAACATCGATGGTAGAGATTTATCAGAATTGTAATGTATTCAACGATGGTGCATTTTTCGGTATGACCGACAAAGCAACTAAAGATGAACAGACCTTATTTGTAGAACACGGACAGCCATTGGTATTTGGTGCAAACAAAGAATTCGGAATCAAGCTAGATGGTTTCACTCCTGTTATCGTGAACATGGATTCTGTAAGCGAAGATGAGCTTTGGATTCATGATGAGAAAGACCGAGGCAAAGCAAATGTGCTTGTTCGCTTCTACCAAGACCCATCGTTAGAAGGAAACTTCCCACGTCCGTTTGGAATATTCTACACGGAAGAAAGAGCGTGCTACGAAGACCTACTTGTTGACCAATTAGAAGATGCAAAAAACAAGTTCGGTGAAGGTGATTTAAATGAATTGCTTCGCGGAAAAAGCACTTGGACAATCAGCTAATCAGTTTCGCACAAACTGTATCTCCCGTTCGTTGAACGAACCAAGGTCGGTGATGTTGAGATTATCTTCACTCAGTTCATCTACCTGGTAAAGACGCGTCTGATTGTCATCGGTAATCGTTACCTTTTTTATACCGTCAGAAAAAACCCACGTACCTGAGATATTCAGGGGTGCAGACCCGCTAAAAGGGCGATAGCTTTCTGCAAATGTTCCGTTGTTACTGAACGTCAACCGATACTCTTGTCTTGTGTCCAAATAAGTGGTAGTGATATCATTTCCGTCCTGAAAAACCTTAGAAATACGCCATGTCTGGGCAATATTTTTCCGTGCCGTTTCATCCCTAGTTGCGCAACCTGCGCTCACCATTACCACCAACAATACTGCAATCAAATTCCTCATCATAGTTAGTTCTTTAGCAAAGATATTTACCCACAATTGGCACTCTTCGGCCCATACCAAACGCCTTTTTGCTTACTCGTAGTATAGGTGGCGTTTGATATCTTTTGTATTCATTCAAATTCACCAATCTCAAAATTCGATTTACCAACTCTTCGGAATGCCCCATGGCAATAATCTCTGCCGGACCTTTTCGATTTTCGATGTACTCCATCAAAATCTCATCCAAAACATCATAATCAGGAAGTGAGTCAGAATCCTTCTGATCCGGGCGAAGTTCTGCACTCGGAGCTTTCGTGATAATGTTCTCAGGAATCACTTCTTCATTACGATTAACCCATAGCGCCAGCTCATAAACTTCGGTCTTATATAAGTCAGCAATTACCGCAAGTCCACCATTCATATCTCCATAAATAGTAGAATACCCAACCGCACACTCGCTCTTGTTTGATGTATTCAACAATATATTTCCAAACTTGTTTGAAACCGCCATCAATAGCACACCTCGTATTCTTGCCTGAAGATTCTCTTCTGCAACATTAAACGGCAAATTGCCAAACAAGGGTTTCAAGTCTTGCTGAAAATTATTGAACAAGTTTTCAATTGAGACAATCTCATATTCAGTGCCAAGGTTTTTAGAAAGTTGCACCGAATCATCAACCGAATGGTCTGAAGAAAATTCAGAAGGCATAAGTAATGTGCGGACATTTTCGGCTCCTAAAGCCTTTTGTGCCAGATACAGAACTACGGCAGAATCAATTCCTCCAGACAGCCCTAAAACCGCTTTCTTGAAACCGAGTTTCTCGAAATAGTCCTTAATTCCTAGGACAACAGCATCATGAATCCGTTCAATCTTAGAACGATTATCAACGTTTTTCTCTTCACCAATCAACTTTAAATTCCCATCATATTGAAAGGTGGAAGAATCCTCTTGGAAGTAATCCAATTCGTGAAGGAGGTTTCCTTGTGCGTCTAATGCCATGGAACCGCCATCAAAAATTAATTCGGTTTGGGCTCCAACATGATTAGTGTAAAGAATCGGCAAACCATATTTCTTACAGTTCTTTTCAAGGATTCGAATACGAGCCTCGCGGTGAGCAAAATCAAAGGGAGACGCTGCAATATTCACCATCAACTGTGGGTTGTGCTTCATCAACTCGTCCATCGGGCTGGTTATGTACAATGGATCTTCGATGTTCCAAAGATCCTCGCAAATGGTGAGCGCTACCCGAACACCACCCACCTCTACCACGTCAAATTCGCGACTAGGCTCGAAGTATCTGTTCTCGTCAAAAATATCATAATTCGGCAGAAGAGACTTTTTAATCACTTGCCTAATACTACCATCTACAAGTACGAATGCAGCATTGAAAAGACTTTTTCCGCTCGCTGCATTATTGCGTAATGGTGCGCCAACAATAGCGGTAATCCCAACACATTTAGTAGCAATTTCGGCAACTGCCTTTTCACACCTTGAGATAAAATCTTCGAACTCTAGAAAATCCCTAGGGGGATAACCGCAAACCGATAATTCGGAGAAAACAATCAAGTCAACTTCATCCACTTTCGCAGAATTCACTTCACCCACAATCTTCCGAACATTCTCTTCGAAGTTGCCAATGTGATAATTAAGTTGTGATAATCGTATTTGCATGGATATAAAAAAGCCGAAACCTAAGGCTTCGGCAAAGTTATTCTTAGTTGTTCATCTTAGAAAAGAATACCCACATTAAGCGCAACATGATGGAGGTTGGCGTTCAACTCAAAGGGCTTCTTAGCACGGATTTCATCGTATCTATACAGTCCTTCATCATGATCAACTTTATCGATGTTCGCATCTTTCATCAAATCAATGAAACCATTGTGATAAGATACACTCACAACTAACGCTGTATTGCCAGAGAAATTCCACTCAAAACCAGCACCTATTCTCAGTTTCACGTTAATAAACATGGTTTGATTATAGCGACCGATGAAATCTTGAGCTTCTGAAGCTGGACCGAACACCTCGGAGACAACCCCACTAGTATCTGTTGTGCTGGATAGAAGTGCCTGCCGCGAATCCTTTGCCTGTGATGAAGCCAATATCGAAAGATCAACTCCGAACTGACCGAAATAGGTGAAATAACCAATCTCGTTAGTCATCAACTTAAGCGTAATTGGAATATTGACATAGTCTAGACGGTGCACTCGGGTAAGTAGCCGATACTCCGTCTTGTCCGATTGATCGAAATAGCGCGCATCTGCTGCAACTACATCAAAGTCTAATGATGCGCCTGCCATCTTATGTTCCAATCCAAAGGTGATTGCATAATTGTTTGTAAACGCAAATTCAGCCATCAAACCATAACCGAATTTGGCCCGTACTTTATCAAGATTGACGCCTTCGGTGTTAGCCTGAAAAAAGTCGATAGAAGGAGCAAGGTTGAACCCAATCTTGAACTTTTTTCGAGTGTTTGGCCCAACGGCTTGGTCCTGTGCAAAAGCTTCGCAACCAAACCCAAGAATCATTAATATCAGAAGTAGGTTTTTCATAATTTTGACTGCTTCAATTTGGTTCGCAAAATTACATGATTATTCGGGCATGAGATTCTCACTTCCAGTCGTACTTATTTTATTCGTCCTGTTTTTTGCAGGGTGCAAGCATGACCCATTGGATGTTGACGTAAGCA
>Ga0208903_1001551_pt1 | contig 12729 bp, 21 predicted proteins | sample AntAceMetag02UKJ_FD_184769 | JGI IMG/M metagenome (GOLD analysis project Ga0208903, IMG submission 184769) | Saline lake microbial communities from Ace Lake, Antarctica - Antarctic Ace Lake Metagenome 02UKJ (SPAdes) (version 2) | ecosystem: Environmental > Aquatic > Non-marine Saline and...
AGTGAAAGTTATTCCCCGGGCATCCTTTGGGACTGGCGTAACAGCCGTGGAAGTTGCAAGTGAAGAGGCTGAAAGAAGAGTGACAACGGATAGTAGAAATAGGAGTACACTAAGCTTGCCTGCTACTTGGGTATATTGATGTTTTAACATATCTTTCCTTCCGTGGTGGTCGGTTAGTTGTGATGGTAAAAGGTTGAGCCCCTTCTCTTCTGGCGAAGATCGGGGGCCCAATTTTAGTTTAGGTTGCTTTCACAGTAAATCCGTGTTTCTTTCCTAACTTAAGAAGTGAAGCCCTACCAGGTAGGCCATCGGCGTCTGCGCCTGTGTACCCCAGCTTTTTCTGCCACTTGGCATATGCTGCTTTGGTTGCAACATTAAATAGTGGAGTTGCCTGTGGCGCGAGACTGACCTCTTTTTGCAAGGCCTTCTGGACAGTGCCGACCGAAGCGTTCTTTTGCCGTGGCTTAAGATCGCTGAGTTTTACAACTGGTTTCGGTGCTGGCTTAGGTGCTGGCTTTGGTTTAGGCGCTGCTTTGGCAGGAACTACTTCGCACACTACGACTGCCGGTGGGTCGGACTTCGGAACAGGGCCGACAACGAATTGTCCTGTTTCGGTACGCTCTGGTTTTGGTTTTGGTTTTGGTGTTGGTGTGGGTTTTGGCTTAGCAACCAAGACGCCTTTTGGATTGGCTTTTATGAAGGAAGTTATCTCTTTACGCGTTTTCTTTGAGTCTGTTTTGTTGCGACGGGCTATTCCCACTACTTGATGCCACCAATCGAGATCCTGCTTGACATCGGGTTTGCGGGTAGTCCAATCTTGATGACGGATCACTCGATCTACTGGGTACGAAAGCCCGAACGGTCGCATGGCATTGAGTAACGCAGCGCAGAGCAGTGCTGTAGATACGATCTGATCGGTGGTCATTCCCCCCTTGGTTCCGTTAATGGCTGCGGTCTTGCCTAGGGATTCGATTTCGATTCCGTAGAGGAAGGCATTGCCTTGGTCCTTGGGGACTGTCACATTGGGGAGGGTTCTGCGTTTGAAAGTATATGGACCTCCTGAGCCCGCGTGATAAGCGCTGGAGCCCGAGGTAACTGAAACGGTACCATCACGATTTACTAGGAAGTGACATGCTCGAACGGGTGCGTAGGGATTACCGGTAGTTATCCAGGATAATGAATTTGTCCCGGCGGTGTGATGTAAAATTAATCCGACACTCGGGGAGCCAGCGTAAACGTTGATCGCTGCAGAATCCCAACCTTGAACGTAATCTGTATTTACGCCATACTTCTTGAGTTTATACTTCAGCCTGCGCGTACTAACCTGCATTTGTACTCCTTAAAACCTGTTGACTACTTTTTCTTATCAATCAAGCATACCCTACTTTAGATTGCGTTGTCTAGTTTTTTTGGTTTATACGGGTATTCGGGTACTTTGGTATTTGGGTATATATTGTGTTTGGAATGAGGTCTGGCATTATAAATAAAGTCTAAAAGAGTGTGCATATCTAAAGTTTATTTCGAAGTGGAGATATCCAAGATTGTATACATTTATACACTCCTATATACTCTTACATACTTCTCTCGAGCAAAGCGTTTTTCTGCTGGAGGTGGCGGCGGTGGAGTTTTCGGGGACGGTTATACAGCAAAAAATTGATAAAACGGTTGAGGATATTATAAACTTTTGTGTGTTTTGTTATAGGAAATTTCCTATACATCTAGCGAAGTTATTCGTAAGTTGCTGGACATAACTAGCGATCTACCTGTGTAAAACCTGTGGATAACTTGTGGATAACTTTGTTTTATGTGTCTGGATATTCGACTTTTCGGGCTCTTTTATTATAGAATTGGGCGTCGGAAAGGGGTAAGTACTAGCGGTTAAAAATATATTTAAAAAGTTTTTTTGCGCTAGTGCATTTATTCGCGCTTTTTTGGGCTAAAAAAGATACTAGCGGTAAAAAATAAATTAAATATGTTTTTTCGCGCTAGTGCATTTCTCTATAATAAAACAGATACTAGCGGAAAAAAATATGTTTAGAAAGTTTTTTTGCGCTAGTGCAACTAATACACTATAGCAAGAGTTTAAGAGTTAAGAGTATATTTCCTAGACGCGTATACGTGCGCGCTACGGGGGTACCGAGAAACATAGTCCCAACTCTAAGACTCTTGTTCTACTGTTAAGTTTTTTAAAGATAAAATAAGTAAAAACTACTCTGTGCTATAGTTTTATGTGGTACAGTTCAGTACGCAATCATGTACTAGTGTTTAATGAAAGGTTGATTCATATGGGATTTTACAATTTGCAGGGGGAAAAGATTACGCAGGGCGAGTGGTCGAAAATGTTCAGGTCAGGAAAGCGAGAAGTCTCGAAGGACTACGCCGTAGGTTTGGGCGGGTCGGAGTTTATGATCTCTACAGTTTGGTTGGGACTAGATCACCGAAGCCCAGCGGATCTGGTTGAGGGTGAGGGGTTACCGGTAATTTTTGACACAATGGTTTTCCCGAGGAAGTTCCGAGATAGCGATGAAATCGAAACTGAAACCGATTGGCTCGACAGATTTTCTCGCAAGTATTCAACTTTGGAGGATGCTAAAGCGGGACATTTGGAAACGGTAGAAATGGTTCGTTCGGGCGGTCTTGATGGGTGAGTCCAAGGGTGCCGAAATCTATGGTTATGGACCGACTGAAAACGGTGTCGGATTGGAGCCAATTGATGCCCGTGGGATACCAACGGCTGCGTGCCCAATTTGCGGGGAAAGATGGCTAATGGTGCCAGTTATCTTCGACGAGGAGGACTACGAGATCGTTTCCTGGGGCACAGAGGGATTCTGCGGGGTTTGTAGGGCCTTAGTTACTGTTTGTACACCCGAAGATTCGTTAGAGGCCCAGAGGGGCCTCTAAATTGATTTAAAGGTTTTAGGATAAAAATGAAAAAACGATAAATTAACGAGAAATTAGGGAGTGATATGAGCAAGGAATATCTGCAAATGAGACGAGCAGAAATTGGTCGTGAACGTGGTATCGAATTGGAAGTTTTGGCGGTCTCAAAAGCTCTGTTTTTGTCGTGGTTTCCGGAGTGGCCGATAGACGGCCCAACTGGGGATGACTATGAGAGTTGGCAATCAATCGCGGTGTCTGATGCTGTCATAGCAATTGAAGCGTTGACGGCTCTGAAATCAGTTGATTAGTGTGTTAGTTGTATTGTTTACTTTAGTTGTTGTTGTGGGTATCATAACTAGGCTTGCTCTGATAGGCAGAGCGGCTCAGATCAAATCTAACTTCGAAAGGTCGGAAAGAAAATGGAACTAAGTATTTGGGACACGGCAATGATTGCCGGTTGGGTTGTTGTGTGGCTTATGGGCTTCACGTTGGTTATCAGTTTTTTTGTAGGGTTCTCTAAGAGGCGGAAAGAACGAAAAGAGATTCTGCAGAAATTTTACGAGTCGGCCAAGACAGACGAGAAATTTACAGATATTGTAAAAAACATTGACGGTAAGTCTGAAAACGGAGACAAGAAGTGACAACGGCAAAGGAAGCACTATCAGCTTTGGGTCTAGATATGGACGAAGTCTTGGAGGTAGATAAGTCTCTTAGAAATAGAACATCAGATCGAGATGGAAGAGTCTGCCTGTGCGGTCATGGAGTGACACGGCACACTGAAATTCCTGGAGGTCACTACTGCCTCCCCTCCAGAATGAGTTGCCCGTGCCTTAAGTTACGACCTGTGATTGACACGGAGGACACCCGACCGTTCATGCGAAAGACACAGGGTATGGGATCTCTTCACGCACTTAGTCGTGGACTTGCAGCGGTAGCCATGAAAGGCAAAGACGCGCACTGGATTATAGAGTTGGTGTGTGACAAATGTGGCGAGTTCAATGACAGTATTATTCCAGTTCCTGTCTCCAAGCAGGGGGTTCCAATGGAAGAAGCAACCGGACTTGATCGTCTGTTGTGCCCAAACTGCAGAGGGCAAGGCGTAGATGAGTGAGGATCTAAAACTACAACGGTATGCAAGTGAGATTGTGCAAACGGTCATGATGTCTGTGGTTATGAAGGAGCACCCCAACACCACAACGGATGCAGTTTCAATGAAACTTAAAATGATAATTGAGGAACTAAATGAAAACTAGAAATGAATTCGCCTTTGAGTTTCAGAAGCAACTGATGCCAATGGTTGCTGAAGAAGTCCTTACCGAACAGGCAGCGACCATGCTAGCGGGAATGGTTTCGGATTTACTAGCAGACTACGCACTTGCTGTTGCCGACCAGTTGGTAGAAAAGTATCTGGCTTGGGAAGAAATAAATAGTGGGAAGGACGAGAGTCTATACAGCCTCGGCCTGAGAAAAGCAGTCGATATTTTGATAGAAATTGATCCAACGGCAGGCTCAAAAGAAGCAGCCGAAAAATACCTAAAAGAACTTGAGGAAGAGGGAAAATAGAGCATCTATGTTTCTCGTGAAACATTCGATAACTCTCTAAAGATATAATAAAACGGCTTGAAATCAACGAAGTATTATATCAATTTGTTTATACAAGTCCAAAAAAGGGGGCTTCTCGCTCCACTCTCCCAAAAAAACGTCCAACTTTCGGTGTAGTATTTAATTACAACAACCCGAAAGGTAGGAAAAATGTTTAACAAAAAATTCTGGATCGCAGCTTCTGAACGTGCAGCCAAGACTTTCGCACAAGCGGCTGTCCTTGCAATTTTAGGAACCGGCATGATGGCAGCCTCCGACGTAACTGTAAACGCTTTCACCGTGGACTGGCTCACAGTTCTTGGTTTTGCAGTCGGCGGCGCAATCCTGTCATACCTCACCTCAGTTATCTCGGCCCCTATGGGAAAGAACGTCGGCCCGTCATTGGCAGATGAAGAACTAACGGCCTGATCTAACGGATGAAAGAGATTGGGCAGGAATCTGACGTAGAACTAGAAGAAAGTTCTGACGGCATTCCTCTTGTTGACGAACCGCTCGATCTCCGGCCTGACCTATCCGCACTAGGTATCATAGAACAAGAGCGCGGCGTGTGCGAAGATACGTACGAAAACCGTAACATTCTTCGTCGCGCCAAGCTTGGGTGGCAAGCGGTCTATGATCACCTAGGTCGGGCAACGGGTCTGATATCGGCCCGCTCATCTGAGTCTCTAGCTGAGAGACGGATACTCTCTCTTGCTGAAAAGCGCCCGCTACTTGAAGATCCAACTAACAACAACTCAGACTATTTAACCGGCCTGGATTTGCTCCTCGAAGATAGAGCACTCGCTATCTCACCACCTTGGGTAGCCGGTGCAACTCGGGCTTGGCAAGCAGAGCAGATTGCTGGTGGACCAACAACCGCTAAGCAAGCACCTAAAGGCCTGCCAACCCGCTGCAGAGTTATTAAGACTGACGGTATCCGCTGCATGTTGTGGTCTTCGGGACGCCTGAAAGATGACGGCCTGTGTCGGATACATTTAAAGAACCAGCGAAAGAGCGGCGAGGATATAGAACGCGCTCGTAGACGGTTGATGCAAGCTGCCCCCTACGCTGTTGATGTTCTAGAAGAGTTAATGGAGTCCGCACAATCAGAACCGGTTCGCCTCAAAGCGAGCACCGAGATCCTTGACCGTGCCGGAATCAGAGCAGGCCAGGATCTGAACATTGACATTGAAGTTACCGACTCCCGGTCCGCCTCCCAGGTTGTATCTGAACGGCTTGCCCGCTTAGCGGACGGTGCCCGATCCTTAGCCCAACGTCTCAATGCAATAGAAGACGGTGAAGTAATTGACGGCCAGGATGTAGTGGACGCGCAAATTATTGAACCCCCGAAAGATGAAACGGAGAGTGCTACGTGATACCAGATTTTGTACTTGACGCTTCTCGAGAGCTAGCTAAACAACTTTGCGAAGATATAACGTTGTCAAGAACCAGGGAAGAACACATCCGAGTAACCGCTCGTGCAAATTCTGCAGCAGCCCTCTATAATTCTCTACTTAACGGCGAGCTAACGGATAGCTAGTTCGTTACTTTATTTGATTGTTTTTCCCTGGCGGCTAGCTCTCGAACCTAAACCGGACATAACGGACATAACCAGGTATAAGCCGCAGCTAATTCGTATCCGTAAGTTATTCCAATGTTGCCCAGGGGCGGCAAGCTAGCTAGCTAGATTTATAATAAATTAATAGTAACTTGAGTTATAGTTACAGCTGCGGCCCGCAATCGTAAGTTATTACAATGTTGAACCAGGAATGTCTTCGATCAAAGACATTCCGCAAAGCTCACGAGCTGAGCTACCAGGAAAGTAGTTAAAGTTGTTTCGATGTTGAAAAGCTCGAGAGCGTGTCGCACTTGACTTCTAAATTTAACCGTGTATCATATAACCTTAAATGACGAAAGACGGAGGGAATCCGACAGTGATAGAAAAGTTTTACTCAAGAAAAAACATAAACGGCTCGGTTTCAGAGTACGAGATGGTTATTGACCTAAAGGCCAGACATATTAAAGTCAGCAGGGGCCTAGCGGGTTCGTGCCGAACAGTAGAAAACTTTACCTCCCCCACAGCGGACGGGCTTGCAGAGACAATTAACGGTAAGCACTTTCGACGGATCGGGCACGGTTACACTCTGCTCTGGACAAAGGAAGAACCGAGAAACGAGTTTTCTTCAGACGTTGACGATATGCTTGCTGCAGAGGGGTTGTTATCCGCTAAAACCTTTATTGATCTACTGGCTCAGTAAAAATGTAAGACCCAAAATAGAATATGGAAAATACAAAAACAACGGAGGATAAAATGAAAAAGAATTTAACGGCGAGCTAACGGCGAGCTAGCTACCCGCCCGCCCGCACCACAGTGCAGAACATACCCAAACGGCATGCACTAGACTGCAGGTGTTTCTTTGTTGGCTGCCGCCAGGTAAGTAAAAACTAGGCTATTTCGATCTGACTTCCCGTGCAGCTCAACCGCTTGACTTTTGATTTTAACCGTGTATCATAAACCCAACGACAAACTACGGCCCGCTAAAGAGGTGAAAAAAATTAAGATGGAGAAGTCCTACTCGATAACGAGAACTGACGGCGTGGTAATAGAGGTCAATATGATAATTGATCTAAATAAAAAATCTCTCGAGTACCGATGGGGAGAAGAGGGGATGCCAACGTACAGCGATTTTTACTCATCCGACTCCAAGATTGGGATTGCAGGAGTAATAAACGAAAAGCACAACATACTTATGCGAACCGGGTATACATTGCTTTGGTCACGGGAAGACCTGCGCGGAGATTTTGCCTCAGATGTTGACGACATGGTTGCCGCTGAACGTGCGGTACCACTTATAAATCTTTTACACTAGTTGCCACCAGGCGGCGAGCTTTTCACAATTAATATTATAGAGGAGACATTTTGATTTTATTCAGACAAGTACTCGGCCAGGAACTACGACGCATCCGTGAAGACCAGAACAAAACTTTACGAGGAGTCGGCTCGGATGCACGTCTGTCTATGGGTTACATATCAGAAGTCGAACGGGGTAAAAAAGAAATTAGCAGCGAGTTGCTTTACTGCTTGTGCGATGCACTTGACACACCGCTGTCTAAAGTTTTAACATCCGTTGCCTCCGAGTACGATAAAGAAAAGCAACGGGTACAAGAACTGATGAGTATGTCTTTTGCGTAAGCTCGAGACCAGGTAAAAATCTTATTAGTTTGTTAGAACCCAAGCGTGCGTGTCGCGCTTGACATTATATCAACGGCTCGCTAAGGTGCGGAAATGACTTACCCAGTAGAGACACTCCAGTTTACCCTTATGAGCGGGGATACAAATTTAGAACAGAGGTATGTATTTATTGTCAGCCGAGAACGTCTTTTCATTAGCACCACCTGGTCGTTTGAAGATGAGCTAGGAAGTACTGTAGTTCCGGACACGGTCACTTTCACAGACATTAAACAACTCGAGAAGATTCTCAAGCTCAGAACCGATGCGCTCGTGAACAAAAACTTTGTGCTCGATGAATATGCCCAAGACATTCTAGAAATGCAAAGAGTTCAGTAAACTAAAAACCGGCGTGCGTGTCGCGCTTGACATCTATAATACATTCCTGTATTGTTCCATCTAACGGGTAAACAACCCGGAAGACGGAGGACAAAATGATTGATACAAAATACGTTAACGAATATCTCGAAGCACTGAGCTCGGTCGAGTTGTTTCACAAAACCTACATGTATCCAGGCCTGCCTGTTGCAATGTACTACGCACAGTACGGAAGCAAGTTTGCACGGATAGTCCGTGAGGACACCCAGACAATGGTTCACGCATTCGTTGACATGTCAAACGGTGACGTTCTAAAAGCAGCAGGATGGGCTTCACCTCAACGGGATAAGAACGGCTTGGCGGTTCGCTACAATTTGGTAGACGACTACAGTAGAGAGACCTGCTTCTCTCGGATTGACATCCACGGCGGGTACTTGTACAAACGGCCAATAACTTGACACGGCGTGCCCTCTGCTCTATAATAAACTTTAGGCAGAGGGACTGCCATCAAATGACGGGAGTACGAAATGAAAGTAAAAGATCTAATTCAGCAACTTAACGACCACTACAAACCGGAGGACGATATCTTCTCGATGTATTGGGACAAGACTTTCGGAGCCGGTACGACAGAAGACGGCGTGCTAAGCGATGACCAATGGGAAACCGCTGTTACATTTATCGAGCATAGAGAGTACAGAGATATGGAAAACGTAAACGGAGAGATTACAGAAATAATCCGTGATCGAGTAAACGAAGCACTAGAGGACTGAAAAGGTTGACAACCGTCAGAAAAAATGTAATAATGAAGTTCAGAGACGACTACTAAAAATGGGAGTACAACATGGAGGACAACATGCACTCAACCTCAACGGCAAGCACAGAAGGTAAGTGCCCCTTTGAGCCAGAGAAGATTGACTACGCACTTCTACTAGAGCAACGAAACTTTTTGCTTAAGTACATCTGGAAAGACGGAAAGATCCCCGAAGAAGTCGAGGGAGTTATTAACCTTATCGAAACTATCTACGACGAAGGCGTGCCCGTTTCAGATAAGTAACCGACTTGACAGACGGCTGGCAAGTGCTATATAATAAAACTGTAAGCAAGGCACACCTACAAATTACAAAAGGACGTGTCTAGTGGGATTTAGTGTGGTACTATATACCTATGGAAATCCCACAAAGATTCGAGAAAAAAATAAATAAAACTGAATCGTGTTGGCTTTGGGAAGGTCATATAAACAATGTCGGATATGGAAGATACAACGGCAAAGGATATATGTCAGGATATGTTCACAGACAAGTGTTCTATTGGGCAAATGGATATCTCCCTACCTCTCCAAATGTAGTCGGGCACATATGCGAAGTTAGAAATTGTGTTAATCCCAAACACTTGACAGAGCAGACACAATCTGCAAACGTTAGGCAATACACAGACAAAAAAGTGTTTTGTCCAAGGGGTCATCCATATAACAAAATAAATACATACTTTAGATCAAATGGGGCACGCAAATGTAGAGCGTGTCACAAAGAAGCCGAAAGGCAGAGAAGAGGGCAGTAGTCATCGGGTTAGATATGTACCTTAGTTTTCGTAAGTCAGTAAGCGGATACAATTTTGCAGGTTCAGACAAAACGGTATACGACGCACTACTCTCGGCTGCCGGACTAACTGACCTAGAGACAGAGGCAAGACCTCACGCAAGCATCGAAGTAACGGTAATGTACTGGCGCAAGGCAAACGCGATTCACGGCTGGTTTGTAGACGAACTGGCAGGCGGCAAGGACGAGTGCCAAGAGATTGGTGTAACGCGGGAAAACTTGATAGCACTTCGTGGTTTATGTGAAGAAGTAGCGTTACAGCCTTCGGTTGCTGGGGAAGTACTTCCACCAACTAAAGGATTCTTCTTCGGGTCAGATGAGGTAGATGAGTACTACCTAGAGTATATGAAAGACACGGCACGAGAGATATCCGACCTATTAGATAAACTTCCAGAAGAGGGCGAGGGCTGGGACTGGAGTCTGGTGTATCAGGCTTCATGGTGATAACCTAAAAACTTAGGGTCGAAGGTTCTCCCCCGTCCCTTCCCCTAGTGCAACTCCCCGTAGGGCACCCCCCTGCGGGGATTTTGCATTTCCGAACCTGTCTGCTATAATGAAAAAATGAAAAAGAAAAAGAAAGAAAAGTATAAGGGAACGGCAGGCTGGTATGTGTTGAACCAAAAGACACAAAAGTTTGGCGACCGCCGAACCAAACGCAACCGAACACGTTCGGAGAAGACACGCCGAGAGATCGATTCATATTCTATGGCTTGACATATTATAACTTTCCTGATAAAGTTGCACCAACAACACCTACACATACAAAAAGGGGACATCATGACAACAGGACTTAAGTTGAGCAAAGATCGCAAGGTTGCCAACATCGTAAATAAAGCTGGCACGCAAGCTGCTATGCACAACGCATTCGGGTTACCGGCAGGCGATCAATTCTCATGCGGGGGCATGACTGATGTGTGCGGTTCAATTTGCTACGCAAACAAACTAGAGAAGTTATTTCCTTCGCTTCGCGCATTGCTGATGCACAACTGGAACCTGCTGAAAGATGCGGATTTCGACACAATGGTCAACCTACTTGATGAAGTTATTTGCAAGTTTGAATCAGAGTGCGAGAAACGTTCCGCCAAAAAGATATTCAGAATTCACTGGGACGGCGACTTCTTTAGCATTGACTACGCTCGAGCATGGATCGAAGTTATCCGTTGTCATCCTGATATACAATTCTGGTCATACACTCGGCAGGCGTTCGCTGCAGTTGAATTACATAAGTCTGGACTTATCAACGTAGCAAACTATTTCAGCGCGGATAGTGCAAACTTGCCTATAGCAACAATGCTACGAAAGACCTACGGCATACGCCTAGCAATGCTTGCCGATAATTTCCAAGACGGTCAAGCCGTTATGCGTGAGATCACCGGCAAGGTTGGTGCAAAGTGCCCAGAGAATAATAAAGCGCAGGCGTTCGGATTAATCACAACCGAAGGATCGGCATGTAGTAGGTGCCGCCTATGTGTGTTCGGCAAGGCTGACATAGTATTCAGCGCGACTAAAAAATAGTTTGGTTTAGACCGCTAAAACAAGTTTAAGATTATGTGCGGTTCAACTTGACAGGCAACTCAAAGTATTATATAGTTCCACCATAAGCACAACACCTACAAGACGGGAGATTAAAATGAAGTACGCAAAGATTGTTGGATACATGGCAGAGATGACGAAGGACTACGATTTCCGAAACGGCGAGGCAAGTTTCATTACTGCCGAACTTAGTTCGGATGAAGTGGTTAGCGATCCTGAGAGAATCGTTGCTGCACTGACAGACGTTAAAATTAGGGACGGCGTTCTATACGACCTAAACAAGACTGAGAATATCAAAAGGGCGATTACTCACCTAGAGAATCTCACTCAAGCAACCTACCGCGATCAACTTGCACCAGTTGCCACTGTAACCGCTATTGCACATTGGTATGTAGGCAACATGGATAAGGTGGATGAGTACCTAGAGATAGCCCTAGATGCTGACCACACCTACTCACTTGCAGGGATGATTCAGTTTGCGATTGGTGTCGAACTGACCGTAGATTTCTGGACGGCTGCCGTGACTGAACTTTCACGCGAAGAAGTTCTAACCCCGATAGGGGTCTAGTAGTTGAGCAGTCCTAGCCTTCCGACACGCGGTTGGCTAGGGCTTGACTCACTAATAACTCTATGATAGACTGACTCAAAAGCAAGACACCTACAAGACGGGAAAATAAAATGACCTATACATACGAGATTACTCAAGACCGAGATCCAATGTCACCGAGAGATGACGACACGCTATCGCGGATAGTTATGTTCCATAAGAAGTTTGACTTTCCGAACGAGGACGGGTACAACTCAAACGACTACGAAGGTTGGCATGAACTTGCTGCCGATATTGGTAAAAATTCAGGCACACACATTCTTCCTATCTACATGTTTGAACACGGCGGGATTGAGATTAAGGCGACCAAAGGTACTAATCCATACACATGCGGTTGGGACTCTGGGCAGGTCGGTTTCGTATACACCAACGCTGATCTAATTGAATACTTTGGCGTGGACGAAGGTAGGGTAGATGACTACCTAGTTGAAGAAGTCGAGATGTATAGTCGGTATGTTTCTGGTGAAGTGTACGCCTACCATATCTTGGACGAGACCGGAACTGAAGTTGATTACTGTGGCGGATTCTATGACGAAGAGTATGCCGAGATCGAAGCACAAAGTACTGGGTACATAATGCAGAAGGTGGCGGTTGCGTAAGCAACCCTCACATGCTATAATAGAATTGTAAGATACACACCTACAAAAGACGGAGACTAAGATGCCCAACTGGGTATATAACAGCCTAAACATTATTGGAGACAAAGAGCAGATCACGCGCCTAGTCGCGCAGGTTTCTGCCCCCTACACCACAAAAGGTTCTGAGTGGGTAGACGGCAAGATGATTGCGGTAGATGCCGTAGTCACAGATCAAGATTTCTCATTCTGGAATATCTCACGGCCTGAAGGCGAGGACTTGGGTAAGTACAACGAGTCTATGGGAGGTGGCACACACGCAACCCATTTCTGGTACGAATGGAATAACACCCACTGGAATACTAAGTGGGAAGCCTGTGATGCCGTGAGTGACCTAATCCACGGAGAGAA
>Ga0208903_1001559_pt1 | contig 12683 bp, 12 predicted proteins | sample AntAceMetag02UKJ_FD_184769 | JGI IMG/M metagenome (GOLD analysis project Ga0208903, IMG submission 184769) | Saline lake microbial communities from Ace Lake, Antarctica - Antarctic Ace Lake Metagenome 02UKJ (SPAdes) (version 2) | ecosystem: Environmental > Aquatic > Non-marine Saline and...
ATGTAATTGCACTGCATCAAAAACAATTGGGCAGTTTGGTTTCCATTCGCATGTTAGTTCTGGAGACAATCCTGTTAATCTACGATACGGAGTATAGTAAAGGTACTTTTCATAATGTGTTTTATCATACTCTTCCACATTTTTATTTTTTGGAATAGCATTACCGCTGATATCATGAAAAATAATATCTTGATGATTGTCTACAATAGGATATGTAGTAGCAGTTTTTTGTCCTGGTTTCATGCCGTGATTGTAAACATGAGCAAAATCTATATGACGCTGATCAAAAAATACTGCTTGACTTGGTATATCAATTGGTGCTGTGAATAAAGGTATGATAATATTGCGCCAGGGTACCCACTTGCGACGATTGGCATCGCGAGGAGTCTTTTCTAAACTATTAATCCAATCTGATTCTCTAGTACTGTCATTGTGCAAGCCATATTGACTAGGTGTGATAAAAAAGTTTCCGCCAACTACTGGAGAATTTTCAGCACCGGGTACCATTGCATTGATTTTGTCTTTAAACTTTTCATATACACCTTGTAAGTTACCGCTTACAAACATTGTTCCGTTGTCGTTGTGTCTAACTGTTGTACAACGACTAAATGCATATCCGTACATCCATTCAATTTCTTCATCTGTAAACGCTTCATCAAACATTTTTGCTGGCTCAAAGTTTGCAGCTATATTAGCTACTACCGCAGGATCTTTTAAATCAGCCAACCAATGTTCGTACTCTAACCGATATTCTTTGTGATTTTCTATGTCCTTTGGACTATTAATTCTTGCTTTCATTAAATATATCTTTCATTTCTGGAAATGTTTCTTCAAATGTTATACTGCGTTGTTTATCGCAAAGACTTAAAAATTCTTGCATTTCTGGAAGGCGGCGGCTCCAATCTTCTGATTCCATAAAGTTTAGCATACCTTCTAGTCTACTAATACCATAACTTGCTTCGCGCCATGTATTGTAATCAACTTTTCCCTTGTGCCAGCTAGGAACACCTAGTTCCCAATTAGATTCCCACCACGGATAAAACTCTTCGTACTTCTTGCGGCACTCTGCTTTGAACCATTCAGGAAGCACTTTTACATTTAGATGTGCGGGCCAGTACACAAAGTGATAATTAACTCCGCCGGCACCGAATGGCCACATGTTAATTTTTTTGAAACCTTGCTCTAACTTCCATTTGATAAAATCTGGAATATAATAAACATTTAATGCTTGTACTGCACAAGCAACTGTTATTTCAACATTGTCACTGGTTTGTGTATCAAGTATGTGGAACACCTCCTCCTGACGGCTCCATGTGCTAGGATAACGAATATAGCTGTTCATTTTTTTGATGCTGTCTATCGAATAATGAAAGCGTACTAACTTAAATTCCTTCCACAAATCAAATAGGTCATCGCGCCATTCTACGCCGTTTGAATTATATCGTAATTCTAAATCTTTTGCATATCCCATTTTGATAGCATATTCGAGTATTTCGTAGTGCTCTTCAATAATTAAGCTTTCTCCGCCTGCAAAATAGATCTGCTGCATAGTGGGCATTTGCTCGTAAAACTGTTTCCAAAACGTAGGATTTTGTTTATGCCAATTATAACTGCTGCCGTTGGTACTGCCCTTGTCTTCCCACTGCATTATTTCTTTTAATGATTCATTTTTTACCGCAGGAAAAATCTTTTTGTAATCTTTGATCCATCCACTGCTATCATGCGGACTACACATAACACATGCTAGCTGACACTTGGTTCCAAAACGTAAATCAATGTATGCTAGATTAGGAGGTACTTCACCGTCGGCCTTGGTGTCTGCTAGTATCTTGTCAAGATCAACTCGTTGACTCCAATAATGTGTTTCCCACATGCGTTTGCTGCGATGTCCGGCGGCTTCCTCTTTGTAACACTTTAAACAACTAGGAGGCTTTTCGCCTGCAAGCATTTGCTTGCGAACATTTTTCATATAGTTGCTGTTCCAAGCCGTTTTAAAATCACTTACATTTAAATTATTAGGCTTGCCGTCATCGGTTTTAAGAATGCCAACTTGGCCGCCATGTGCTTTGTCGTTAGTAGGCCCAACACTGCTGGCGTTAGCTGTACAGCAAACTCGCATACTTCCATCGGGTCTTGTACTAAGATGTACCCACGGAAGAAGGCAGAATGTCTCGCTTGGTAATTTTTTATCTGTCATAATGTCTCTTATATTTATATGCTATTACTTAGGGGCATGTTTTTCTATTTCTATATCGGCGCCACAAAAACAACTATTGTATATACAACGTATTGGTGACTTTGGCCATTTAATTATGCTATTCTGTTTATAGTTTCCTAGATTTATTTCATTAAAACATGCACTTGATGGTTTGAGTGTGCCGTCCGAACGTACACAAAGCATGTCAATCCCGATATTACATTCCCAGCCTTTGAAATGATTTTCGTTATTTAGAATAAGATTTTTATTACTTGTTTCCCAGCTCTCACCATTGCTCATAGCGTAGAATATTCTAGAATGCGCTGGCTTATGATCCTTAAGACGTTCTATATCCGGTTTTAGTTTATTATTTTGTTTACTACGAACAAGCGCATTGTTTATCCAATCATTTTGTTCTTGGCTGTATCCCATCCATTCTCCGCTACCCAATTCTGTTTCGCCTTTTTTAGGACTAATTTTTACACCTGGCAACCTGTCTATTAGATAATCAAAGTGTTCGGCACATTGGGCAAAGTTGTCTACATCCATTAGCATTTGTATACTAACAGAATTGTAGGGCTGACACACTTTTGTAACTTTGTATGTATGTTCTTTGCTAGCAGTGTTTGAATGGTGACTAATTATAACTTTATTCATGTACGAAGTATATTTTTCCCACCATCTTAGTGTACGACTACCGTTGGTTAAAACTTGAACCGTTGAATTATTATCATGTTCTTTGATGTAAGTACACAATTCTCCAAAATGTTTCCACAACGTAGGTTCTCCGCCTAAAAGGTTATACGTTCTATATTCGTGATCCGAAAACGCAATAATATTGTCAACAAGGCCGCTAGCTTGTTCTATTGTGGGCCAGCCATGTATGCCACCCATACTTGTAAAATTACAATAACTGCATTTAAAATTGCAAACATCACTTAGTTGCCAGTCAATGTACATGTTGCGTTCATTGAAATAAAGAGAATCCATTAGATGCAAAACCTCCATTTGTTGTTTAATTTTTCTATTATTTTTTCCTCTCCAACATATACTGTGTTGTTGTATAATGCAAACTCCAATGGATCTTCGTTGATGCAGTTCCAGCCCCAGTGCATAGTTGACATATCTTTACACTCTTTATAATAAGTTTCTTTTTTGGCGTTGCGGTATATACTGCGTGGCCCATCTTTTTTTGTTGCACGGTTTGTAAAAAACGTCAAGTCAGTAACATCAAAATCGGTATCAGTTAACTCTAACAATTCAATATTAGCATTTTGATAACACGTGATAATCAAATGCATCGGTTTACTGTACTGTTCAGCAAAATTGATTCGTGTATTTCCGGGATGTAGGCCAACCCTTCTATTGCCAAAATAATGCAAGTTCAGAGGATGAAGTAGTCCTCTGCCATTTTGTAAATCTCTTACAATATGATAAAAAGAATAAATTTTAGAAATAAAATCAGGATCTATTTCTGTTGTTGTGCTAAGTATTTTGTTTCTATAAGCAAATACACTTTGAATAATTTCGTTCAACGATTCTTGTATATTTCTTTTAAAAAATTTATTATTAATTTCAGAAAGACTAGATATCATTATTCCAGTTTTTGTACCAACTTCGATATCAAACTCTTGTGTTAAGTTAATAAATTCTTGATAGTTATCTAGTTTAACTACTCTAAAATCATACATAATGCAGGCCTTATAAATTCACTCACCATTTCTTTATTAGTGCTATCGTTAAAATGGTGTGAATCACATATTATATTTTCTTTACCATACTTATCAGAATAATAATCGATTGCGTTCATAAAGTTACCAAACTTTATGTATGTATGATTTTTTATCATGTTATTAAATGAGGGTAACTTTTCCATATGCCAGTGATGCGCCCAACACACAACTTTAATTCCTAACATATTACATAAATCAATTGTTTGAGACATATCAACCATTGCCCAAAATTCATTCATTTTAATGTCTGTTGCAATTTGCTCTTGGAATTTTATCCAATGATTAAAGGATTTCTTTGTTCCAAATTGCTGAAAGTCAATGTGCTGGTGCAAATAACGTTGATACTGATACATCGAATCACTGTCGTATAATACATCGTTAACAATATTTTCTATATTTGATTCTTGTTTAATTATTTGATAATTTTCCAATGTTGACTTTACATTGAGCATTGATCGGTTATTAACAGATTCCATTAGCAATGTGTCAATGTCATATCGTTTTTTAAGATATACTACTTTACTTAGATATAATTCTGTCCCCTTTGATGCACATGCTGCATTATATACTTCGATGTCATTGAACCAGTGCTCAAACGGAAGTGCTAATGGCTCTGTAACATTAGGGTTGTTGTGATTTCCAACACTAAAACTACTTCCTACTATACCTAATTTCATTTGATCAGCACACTCCTGTCGCGCCATTTGTCATTTACATAATTAACGATAATTGTTGTTCTATCAAATTTTAAAGGATTCAGACTATGGATCGGTTGGTCTTTATTGTCAAATGCCCAGGCCGAATTTTCACAAAAAGTCGTATTATGTTCTTCTATTTTTGTGCTCAATCCCCGACCAACTAAGTTGATTTGCATTGTCATCATTTTGGCAGAATCATCTTTGTGTGATTCCAGCCAACTACCGGCATTGTCTAAGCACAACTCAATACGAGTCGATGCGCTATCAAAATTTATACCTAATACTTGAGACAGATTTTTCTTAGTCTCTATATTATCAAAATACTTACCTAGTTTACCTAGCGTGCCTTTTTCTTGATTCAGCCATATTCTGTTTGTATTACTAGTTCTTGTTTTTTCAATTTTAAAATAAGGATATTGTCGAGCTTCAATTACACACTGATCGTAAACTTCTTGATGCAAAAAACTATAAAACTTATGCCACCTAAACGTATTGGACTCTAACATCATCGAGTTAAAATTAAGCATTATATTCTCTCTTATAAATTATGTCAACCCAATCCGTTCTTCCGTTAAGTGGGTTTTGACTAATGTGTGCTATACTAAACAATTTAAATCCCAACGGAATTAATGTTTTTTCTAAATCATAAAAACTTAATTGCTTGTTATACAAATCGTATAACATTAATTCTGCAAGAATGATGTTTGTATTTTTTAAAATTTCCTTGCCGTTTTCTAATATCTCTTCTTCAGCACCTTGTGCATCCATTTTTAATAAATCAATATGTTTAATATTATATTCTTCAGCAATGCTATCTAGGGTCCTCACATTAACATCTAATACATAAGAATCTAAAAAATTAGTATGATCATGCTGTGGATCATTTAATGCAATACTATCTTTGCTGTGAGGGTTTAATTTATAAAAACTACTCAACATAGGCTGATGTTTGCTGACGTTAAAACTCTGTGTTCCATTATGTTTACCAAGAGCTGTATTATAACAGTAAACATTACTATATTTTGTTACTGTGTCGTGTAGCACTGCATATGCTTCAGGCATTGGTTCAAAACTATGTACTGTACTATCTGGCCATGCTTCTTTTAACCTGTCAACACTCTGTCCTACATTTGCTCCTACATCGAATATTACAGGTGTTTCTGTGTTTACTAAATGTCTAATTATTTTATCTTTGCTAAAATTTTCAAGATAATCCTTTGTTCTAGTATTACTGTCTTTGTACACTTTACATATCCCAATCTTTTTCGGCTAGCATAATAATTGCAGTTCTTCTAATATCAGTCAACTCAACTGAATCAAAATCATGCCAAGAGTTATCAGTACGAATAAATCCATTTCCTCCATTTTGAATCCAATCTGTTGTTTTTATATAATCCTTTTTATTTTGAGAATAAAGATGCGTGCCAGTTCCGTTGTCAGATATAGCAAGAACAAAGGTTACGAACTTTTTTGAATTATCGTTATGAATTTTATTGTACTTCCAGTTTGGTATTATAGAATCCAACTGCACTGTAATATCATAACTACTTGGAATTTTATAGTCAATATGATTACATAATTCTAGCATAGCTGATGATAGTATATTGTAAATATTTCCATTTCTTAAAACTGTCATATTTCGATCTGTAGTTACAGGAAGACTTTCTGCATATAGTTTTAATTTTTTAAAATCATTTTGTAATAAAAAATCATGAACTTCAAAATAATTCCACGGCGTGTAATGTTTAATTATTTTCATTTAAACTGCTCCTCAAAAGGATCAAATTCAGTACCGCACTTCATAGCACAGACCTTTAATCTTCCTGTATTGTAGCTGTGTTGATTCCAGGATGATTCGATAAGATCAAAGATATCTGTCTCAAACACCTTCCTTAGTCCATGAATTTTAGCATTTATAGCATCTTTGCCACCAGCAGAGTCTATAAATTTCCATATCTGTTCTTGGTTAGGATCTTTATGCCACCATTTATACATTCTACCAGCCGTCCAACAACAGGGCATTACTAATCCTTCTGCTGTTATAAACAAACTTCCTTCTTCTTTTACTTTACAACGGATAGGAGTTTGTTCATAATACGCATCCATACTACCATATTTACTTTCCAGCAGCGTCTGTTTTTTTAATGCACTGTTTACATATTTTTCATCAGGCTTTTTAAGTTCTGCTGTTTTTTCGCCCTTGCGATTTACAGCTTGGTGGCTTTCTTTCTTTTCACTTGTAGCAGTAACAAAGCGTCCGGTCTTTTTAGCAACAAACTTTTCAAACCCCATTGTTTGACTTAGTTCTTCTGCTTCATCCACTTGATGTTGATTGTGTTCAAATATTAAAAAATCCCAACGTGCTCTGCCGCCTGCTGCAATAAATGCCTTCATACTGCGATAGACAGTGTCCCAAACAACACCCTGACGATATATTTGATTGGTATCTTCCAGTCCGTCTACACTAAAAATAACAGTACCCGAGTTTCCAAATGTCGTTGCCAGTTCAGTCCACCATGCAGCATCTCTTGCGCCTGCGTTGGTATTCATACTAAGCCACATGTCTTTGTTGTGTTCTCTAAAATACTTGAATATTTCTAATGTGTCTCTTGCTACAATAGGATCACCCAAGTTACCACACATGTACATGGTTTTAAGCTGTGCAATAAACTCTGGTTCAAATATACGCTTGCAATCATCGAGTGAGAGTTCGCTTAAATCAATGTGAGGATTCAATGCGCCACCGTTTTGATTGCGATCGCACATAGGACAACTGGCTTGACAGTTTTGCGTGACTTCTAAGTGTATTGTTTTTATATCTTTGTAATTATACATAAGTCACATATTCACTAATTTGAGGCTTAGGCGGATTATCTGGTCTCGGAATGTTAACTATTTTTTTATAGTAGGGACAAAAATATTTAATATCATTATTTCTATAGCCAATACCAATTGTTAATTCAGGAACATATCCTATTACATCTATCAGTTCTTGCTTATAATTCACACATCTACATAATCCGGTGTCTAGACCTTTTGATGATGCACTATAAATTATATTGCTTGCAGCAATACCCAAATCTATATAAAAATCTTCTATTCTAAAATCAAGTTTTTTTGTTGCTGTTTCTCTTTTTCTAAAAAATAACAACCAAGGCGCTAATACTTGCGGATTATGTCTTGCGTTTTCTTCTAAGGAAGCAGCATGACCACGATAAATTTTTTTACAGTTTTCTTTGTTGTTATTTCTGTATACATCAATGTGATATCTTACTATTGATTGTTTGCTCGGAGAATAGTTATGTAGTTCACCAATTATAGTTTTGATTAATTCTACATCAGGAACATCGTCTTTCCAGTTGTATGTATTAACACGTAAAGATGCATATTTTTGCCAATTGTTTGATTCGTTTGCTAATGAATTTATCATAATCACTCCATCACTAACTTTATATCTTTACCTGGACCGGTTTTGCTAGGCAAGTCTCCGTATTGCTCTACATACCATTCTATCACAGCAGCATACCAACGTTGACTGTCATGATGTGCTTGTGTATTAAATTGCCAAATATTGTCATTTGTGGCTTGCATAGTACTTAGTGCTCTTGCACTTTCGGTTTGCAATTCACGAAGACTTAATTTATCGATATCCAATTCTCATAAACCTCTTATATGTTCCAAGACCTAATTCGCCGCTGTACAATTCAACAGTTAGAGGAGTTTGTTTTGCAAAACTTTCAAGCGTGTCATGCGTATTTACGTGTTCTTTGATTTCTTTAAAATCATTGCATTGCATTACAACAAACTTTCCTTCGGGTATTTTATCATACCATTGTTCAAAATTATCTATATGTTCACAGCTGGTATTAATTATTGTATCTGGTGAATCATACAGTGTTTTAAAGTCGCCATCAGTTTTTGTAACTATGTAAGCATGTTCTCTAAAATTGATATCACGAATGTCTTGTACAACAGGTTTAAATTTCCAGTTGTTTATAACCCAAGGCCTATTAAAAATTTCTGCTATGGTTTTTGTGGTTTCATCAATGTCAAAACTGCGTATTTTTTCTATACTTAGTCCTGATTCAAAAAGCATTGTAGCAAGAGTGCCATACCATCCTGCACACAAAAACACTACGCCAAGATCAATGCCTATTTTTTTTAATTCATGAACCAGCCACAGCTTGCTTCTAAGTTGACCTCTGCTAAAGCAATCTTCGTCAAACTCGATGTTTTGTTCATTCATAAATTTAAATGCGTAAATAAAATTTGTATCTATATATTGCTGTAATAGTCTCCAAAGACTATAAATGTTATCGTTTAAGATTAAACTTTTTAAATCATCGTGTTCGATCAATCGAAAAATGCTGTGTAAATTTTGATCTAATACTGCTTTGCGTAGATCTTCTAAATCGCCTACGATTCTTTTGTTATCCACACAACGAAAAATGCTGTACATATCACGATCAATATATGCTCTACGTAAATCAGCGAGACCTTCGTTTGTCGAACCTATTAGCTCAAATCTATCTAGTATTTTATAAATTTCCATCAAACCGATCCTTTAACCAATCAAAGTCGTTTATTTTTTTAAGTGCTATTAGGTTATCTTGATTTAAAGATCCATACTCTGCGCCTGCGACGGCACCTGCTATTGCATATTTGCCGTACTGCCTGTTTTCTCCAACGGTGCACCAAATATTAAGACGCTGTAATGTTTCGTCATCTTTCTGCCTGTCGATAACTTTACTGCTTAACTTAACGCATTCTCTAAATGCACTTTTCCATGTATTAAAAGGATCAGTATTAAATTTGGTTATGTTTGATATCTCCGGCATTGCTTGAAACTTACTGCTAACACTGGTGGTCATGTCTGTCTTGGTTATATCCATGTTTATAGTAAGTTCTGTAGGAAACAATTTTACACCTCCATAACCATATACCATATCGTTGATAGGATTTTGACTACGCCAAACATGTACAACTTCTTTATCCCAGCGCGGCACCTGGTAATCAAATTTGAAATCGTCTAAAATAATTGCGTCAGCGTCTACGATCCAAAACATATCAGTATTGCACAACTTTGCGGCAGCTATATGCGCAGCATGAATTCCCTTGACACCGTGTATCCGTTTGACATTTGGAAATTGATTTAATAAACGAGTATGATTTTCGTCTGCTGCGGTTTCTTGATAGCTTATAAAAACAATATCGTAAGGCTTGGGCGTACTTATTACGATATTGATTTCTTTTTTAGCTGAAATAAATTTGTAATCAAATTCGCGCCTACTAAACTTTGCATGTTTGCTGCACAATACAATTCCATCGTAATATTTACCATTTAGGTACACATGATTTATTTTCCTACTGTATTGCTCGTCATGACTAAAATACGTATCAAACTTAAATCGACTGGTCGGATCAACATAATCGGGTATGATCCAAAACATTTCAGTTTTACTAATTTTAAGTGCGTTGAGATAGTCATCGTATGTTGTTGGATAGAAAGTATCATATTTACACGGACCACTTGCAACAATATCCCATTCCTTGGCATTTACTAAAAATCTATGATCCACTTCTTTTTGTGTAAGTGGCCTGTGTTTGTTGCATAAGAATACGCCATTGTATAAATCTCTATCACCTACTCGGTGTATAAATGCGTGATTTTGTTTACGGTCATACTCGTTGTCATGTGTGAAATACAAGTTGGGTATATCAGCAGTTATGTTCTTACTGCTCATCCAGAATAATTCAGTGGTTGAGTTTTCTACAGCATTCAAGTATTCGTCGTAGTTATCAATTTCAAATACATCATATGACTTAGGACCACTTGCAACAATATCCCATTCCTTGGCATTTACTAAAAATCTATGATCCACTTCTTTTTGTGTAAGTGGCCTGTGTTTGTTGCATAAGAATACGCCATTGTATAAATCTCTATCACCTACTCGGTGTATAAATGCGTGATTTTGTTTACGGTCATACTCGTTGTCATGTGTGAAATACAAGTTGGGTATATCAGCAGTTATGTTCTTACTGCTCATCCAGAATAATTCAGTGGTTGAGTTTTCTACAGCATTCAAGTATTCGTCGTAGTTATCAATTTCAAATACATCATATGACTTAGGACCACTTGCAACAATATCCCATTCCTTGGCATTTACTAAAAATCTATGATCCACTTCTTTTTGTGTAAGTGGCCTGTGTTTGTTGCATAAGAATACGCCATTGCGTTTGCCACAGTGTAAAAAGTTATGATTTTGTTTTCTATCATACTCATTGTCGTGTGTGAAATACAAGTTGGGTATATCAGCAGTTATGTTCTTACTGCTCATCCAGAATAATTCAGTGGAAGAACATTTGAGTGCAGCTAAGTATTCGTCATAGCTGTCAATTTCAAATACATCATAATACTTGATAGTGCTGCCGACTGTATCATGCTCATATCGGTTGACTGGAAATCTATATTCAACTTCATGCTTGCTCAGCGTTTTCTGTTTGCTACATAAAAATAACCCGTTATACAAGCGTTGTTCGCCAACTGTATGAATAAAAGCGTGGGTTTGATTTTTTAGTTGAGTATCGTGATGAGAAATATAATATGAATCAATTAAATCGTAGTTAGCGTTAATACTAGTACTACTCATCCAAAACATATCAGTTGTGCTGGTTGCAAGTGCAGACAAGTATTGGTCATAACTGTCAATTTCAAATACATCATAAGACTTAGGAACACTTGCTACAATGTCAACTTCTTTTTTGTTGACGTAAAATCTATGCTCGATTTCTTTAACAGTAATGTTGCTGTTCTTAGGTATAAGAGCAATACCGTCGTACGTGTCTTTGTTTTTAAAAACATGCGCCACGTCCATACTCCAAAAATCAGGAACATAATCAAACTCAAAGTTTGATATAATTACATCATCGGGTACCAACCAAAAAAATTCGGTTAATGCAATACGTTGCGCTTTTTCAAAACTATCCACATGCTTTGCCAATGGATATTTTTCTTTTAATGATATCCACTCAGATGAGGAATTAACTTTAGATACAAATATAATATCATACATACTGTAATTATATAGCAGTATTTTGCAGTTGTCAATCATATTACGATAAATAATGATACAAGGAGATTGCAATGGAATACTTTGAAGGTGCACCGTATAGAATTAATATAGAAGGGGCAGATAGTACGCTAGTACTTGATAGTTTTGTTAGAACGCTCAAAGCAAGCGTGGTAGATCAAGATGACAATATTATTGTTGATCATGAAACAAAAACCATATACGGTACACTAGTTGGAAACATTGTCGATCAAGAAAATAATGTTATATTTAACCTCGAACATTCTGTAATGAATGTTGATGTTATTACTGGAAGTATTGTTGCCGGTGATGGTAGTATTTCTTACAATCATAATACTAAAGTATTTTCAGGAGAATTTGATGGAAAATTTACCGGGCCGTTAACAGGCGATGTTACAGGTACTGATCAGAAGTTATTAATTGATTGCCAAAGCAATCTGATATTAGGAAATGTTAGAGCTAACTTATTAAATGCAGACAACACTGTTGCATATGACAACGAAACCAATACTTTTCAAGGTAATTTTGTTGGTAACTTCCTAGGCTCAGATGGTAATGTAATAATTTCTGGAACTAAAATTGAAGTTAAAGAAATAAATTCAACTCTATTAGCTGATGACAACACTGTTGCGTTTGACAGTGAAACCAATACTTTTCAAGGTAATTTTGTTGGTAACTTTCTGGACTTAGACGGTAATGTAGTGTTCTCCAGCAGTGACCCTGATAAGATTTCGATAAAAACCAGCGAAGATGGTATAGCTGCATATGATAATGAAACCAATACTTTTCAAGGTAATTTTGTTGGTAACTTTCTGGATTTAGACGGTAATATAATACTTTCTGGAACTAAAATTGAAGTTAAAGAAATAAATTCAACTCTATTAGCTGATGACAACACTGTTGCGTTTGACAGTGAAACCAATACTTTTCAAGGTAATTTTGTTGGTAACTTTCTGGACTTAGA
>Ga0208903_1001561_pt1 | contig 12672 bp, 22 predicted proteins | sample AntAceMetag02UKJ_FD_184769 | JGI IMG/M metagenome (GOLD analysis project Ga0208903, IMG submission 184769) | Saline lake microbial communities from Ace Lake, Antarctica - Antarctic Ace Lake Metagenome 02UKJ (SPAdes) (version 2) | ecosystem: Environmental > Aquatic > Non-marine Saline and...
AACACCACTGTTATTATAAAATAGAATACCCTACCTTAGGAACGCTTGCGTTGCTTTTGGGTTGCCCGGCTGCTGGGCTAGATATTAAGGAAGTCGTGCTCCGGAATGATATCTTAAAGTGAGCACTTTTTTTTGGATACTTATGGTTATCGTTTATATTCACGGAGCAAGTGCAACATCAGAAAGCTTCACACATATAAGGGAACATATCAAACATCAAGACCTAGTAATAGATTATTCTAGTTCAGACGGATTTTCTTTTAACTTATCGTCTATGATCAAGCAGATTGAAAATATTGACAAGATATTTTTCATAGCACACAGTCTCGGTGGCATTTATGCTCTACACCTAGCAAATTATCTCTCTGATAAAGTTGTCGGTGCAGTTACACTAAGCACACCCTACGGCGGAAGCAAGGCCGCCGACTATGCCAAATATTTTTTACCTTTTAGTAGGCTTATGAGAGACATAGGGCCTAATAGCGAGCCTATGCGTTTAATCCGTTCAATGCCTGTCCCTCCTAATTGGACTAACCTAGTAACTGTTGCAGGAGATAGTCCTTGGATGCACGAGCCCAACGACGGAGTAGTGACTCATTCAAGTATGAGAGCACTCCCAGGAATGGACCTAGTTGAACTAGAACTTAATCACTACGAGATAGTGATCAGCAACAAAACTATAGATGCTATTCAGCAATGTCTAGGTAAATTCAATCAGCAGTAACTAGCTGATAAATTTCTCGCCAATTCTTAACAATAGGATATTCGCATTGGTGATGCATGTTGTGACCGTGCTCAACTAAGATGCTGTTCAACCCTAACTTGTGTCCGGTATCCGCATTTTCTAACTTGTCCTCAACCCACCACATACCACTGTCTCGGTACGGAGCCAAGGCTTCATCTTTGTCTGCTCCAGTTGCCAAACAAATGACATTTTCGATAGCATTGCCAAACAGTTTGCGCAGATTCATTTCACGCAATCGGCCAGCGTTTTTATCTAAACTCAAACTGGTAATAACACGAAACTGATATCCGTGTTCTTCATGCAGTCTTTTTACATAGTGCGCACTGTCTCGCAGTGCAGGTAAGAATCCAATAGCAGCACTTTCATTAAACTGTTTCACTACAGTTTTTGCATCCTTTTCTTCGAGCTCATTATAGTGATGATGCAGATGATAGCTATTTTTAGTGCCTTCTGCCATAGTATAACCTTGCTCGCGCATCCAAACAGAAAATGCCCATTGCCAATCTAAGATCACACCGTCAGCGTCAGTTAAAATTAATTTGTTCATTGGTAAAAAATTCCTATAATGTATAGAGCCAGTAACACCCCGTTGGTTACAATTAGACTTCTCTCCTTTACTCGGATACTCCAAATTAAGTAGAATAGTGCTCCAAAGTTTAGAAGGTAGATGTTTAAGGGATCAATGCGAAGGCTAGTAGTCAGTGCTCCACTGGCTACAAAAAAGCATCCCATCCAACTTAGTGCAAAGTTTAATTTGTTTGTCATACTGTTATTATACAATCTTTTTGTGTAAATAGCAAGATGCTGTAGGATTCTATTGTCGGGGCATAGCTCCAATGTTCTTTAAGGATTACAGGTCGTGAAAAAGCACCCGAAGGTGCTTTTTCTACTTCTACTATATGTATTGAGCTATGCTCGTATATATTTCTTCAACCCTTTCGAGCAATAATAAAATTATTTCTTAACTGCGCCGTTAACAAATGCATACATTTTTTCAGCTGTCTCTAGCACTTTGTCAAGTCCTGGGAACGCAGGCATGCTAACTGTATTAACGATTTGACCAGTCTTCTCGTCACGAACGGCAGTGATTTCCCACCCTGTGAACTTGGCACGGAAGTCGTCTTGCACTAAACTTTTCGCCATTTCTAGGATGTCTGTGCGGATTTCGTATCCGTTCTTGTTGAATTTTACTTCTGGTAGTTTTGGCGTTTCGAATTGTGACATAATAATCTCCTTGTGTGTGTATGTCTTACATAAGCTGCATTATTGCTGCCTATGTACTATTATATATCTTTTTTATTTAAAATGCAATATATTTGCGAGTGTATTGGCAAATTTCATCTGCAATTTGCTCATATGATCTAGATGTGACAACCCTGTATCCACAGTTTCGTTGAACACGCTGACAGAATTAAGCACAGGTATTTTGATTTCGGCTAATGCTTCGCCATCTTCAACTATTAGTACACCGTGACGTTTTGCCAACTTGCGAACAGCAGTGTTAGAAGCCAAGCAAACCATACTACCGTGTTCAATGCCTCTATTCTGACACCACTCTATACAGCGCCTCATAAGTGTAGATCCCATTCCTTGCTGTTGATGCGCTTTCAACACACTGAGCGCTATTTCAATAGGATCATCAACAGTGCTAATATGTGCAGCAGCAATTACATTAAGGTCTACATCTTCTATCACAAAGATTTTATGCTGTGTGTAATTGGTACTGAAACCGTCGCATAACGAGTTGATAATCTCGTCCTTCATATGACATCCAAATCTCAAGTAGCGACTGTCTGCGTCTAAGGTCAACAGGTGATCGCGATATCTGCCGTAGTCTGCTGGTAGTAATCTATAAACTACGTGAGACATGTTATCTCAACATAAGTTGTTTTGCTAGTTCATGATGTCCCAACCTAGCCAGTGTGGCAGCTGCTCTTGCTCTACCTAGTGCTTCAAAAAACTCTATAATTGTGTTAAACATTTTAAACTCCTGTGTAGGGCTGTTTGCCCTGTACTAACATATGGTATGCGTGTTGCCAATCTTTTTTGTATTCAGATTTTGCCCAACGCAAGTACTCTAAATTAGTAGCCTTAGTTGAAAACATTTTGGCAATAGTGTTTACTAAAGTTTTCATAAGTAGCCTCCGTTTCTTAAGTAGCGTTGGGCACGAACTTCTCCAGCTGCTTCTAGGCGGTCTAATAATCTAATAAAAAAGCGTTTAACGGTAGCCATGGTATGATCTCCCAAAAAAACTTTTGTCATATTCTCTGACATATCTTTCAACGTCTGCAACATCTGCAGGCTGTTTGCTGATTACATACCTTTCTAGTTCCGATTGATATGTTTTTTGTTTAAATGCACTTGTGATGCATGCCAACATTTTTTTAAACATTTTATTTCCTCTGTGTAAATGAATCTCAGTAAAAACACTATTATGGTTTCTACTGAGTATTTAGTATAAAGAGATTATAATTATATTGCAACCGCACATTTTTAGAGCATTGACTTTACCAATTTTTTAAATTACAATAAGATTTAAATTGAGTTAAATACAAGATAGACAAATATATTATGAAACTACAAACAAGATCAATCCTGCAGGAATTAAACGAAATAGCGGAAGTCCGTAACAAGGATGCTGTTATTGAAAGTCGAGCCACTAATATTATTAATTCAGCAATTAATCTGTTAGAAAGTCTACAAAAAAATTATACTGCTGAACAAGCAGATGAGTTAGCGCGTCGTTTCATTAATGCTATACGTGGACAAGATACTGCAAAGTTTACTCGCGGAATCCGCAAAATATCAGAGTCACGTAAAACTAAAAAGAATTTGGAATCAAATACAGATGAGTAATTTATTTGAAGGTGGCAATGTATTTAAAGATGCCAATAAACAATCCCTAACACAGCGTATCGCCACAGCCGATGTGCCAGCTACTATTGATTGGATCGAAAAAGCCACTGGCTTAGACTTTACAGCAGAAAAGGGAGAAGACCAAAAGCCAGTAAAATGGTTAGGCACCACAGGACGTAAAGAAGATGTCGACGGGACATTTGAACTAAACAGTTCAGGCGACTTGGACCTTTCCGTTGATGCCAATGAAGTCGGTAAAGACGAGTTCTTTACCAATATGGTTACAAAATTCGGCAAAGATAGTGTTAAAAAGTCAGGCGACAGTGTGCATATTAAAACGCCAATCAAAGGTGATGCTGCCAACGGATTTGTACAGTCCGACTTTATGTTTACCACTAATCCAAAGTTCCAACAGGGCAGCATGATTGGCGGTCAAGGTGCTTACCGTGGTGAGCATCGTCATATATTATTGAGCAGCATTGCTCGTGCTAGGGGCATGAAGTATTCTCCTAAGTTTGGATTAGTTGATCCAGAGTCCGGTGAACCACTGCCAAACGGCGACGACTGGACTACTATTACAAAACAGTTGTTGGGATTATCAGCCAATGTCAAAGACATTCGCAGTGTAGATACTATCATAAACTATATTAAAAAGTTGCCTAACTATGAGCAACTGGTTGCAGCAGCTCGCGAGACATTGGGGCAACAGGGAGTTACTCTCCCACAGAAAGAAGCATTGGAGCACTACACTCCTAACAGCCCTAGCTGGATGCGTCAAATTATAGATAGAATATCATGAGAATATCAGAAATACTTACAGAAGAAAAACGTCGATTAGATCCCAAATGTTGGGACGGTAAAAAAATCGGCAATCCTAAGACCAAACTGAAAGGCGGAGTACGAGTAAACAACTGTGTACCGGAAAGCCTAGAGGATAATACTGTGGATGTCGAAGCATTGTTTGATGCGTTTGAACAGTACGTTGACGAAGCAGGCCTCAGTGAAGATGTTTACGATTCCTACACTGACCAGCAGATTGTTAGTGAAGCAGCAGCATGGCGCAAAAAGTCTGGTAAGAACAAGAACGGCGGCCTCAATGCCAAAGGTGTTGCATCATACCGTAGAGAAAATCCAGGTAGCAAACTACAAACAGCAGTAACTACTAAGCCTAGTAAGTTAAAGAAAGGCAGTAAGGCAGCTAAACGTCGTAAGAGTTTCTGTGCTAGGATGGGTGGCAATAAAGGCCCAATGAAAAAGCCCAACGGCGATCCTACACGTAAAGCCCTGGCATTGCGTAAGTGGAACTGCTGATGCGAATAGCTGAAATCATGAGTGAAAACTTTGCTGATGGTAAGAAACCGGGACGCAAAGGTCTGGCCAAACGTAGCGGAGTAAATACCAAATCCAGTGTCAACAGTCTACGCAAGACAGCTAAGAACTCAACAGGCGAGAAACAACGCATGGCACATTGGCTGGCAAATATGAAAGCTGGAAAGGCAAAAAAGAAATGAGAGCATATGAATTTTTACGAGAAGCTGAAGCACCTGTTGCTAAGAAAGTCGGGCGCGAGTTCAATCACTTAGAAGATCTAGTGTTCACTGAAACCAACGGCGCAAAGCGAGCAGTTGAAGTATTAAAAAGTCTGGCACAAGACGCCCGAGATGTTAGTATCAAGTGGGACGGTAATCCTACAGTGTATTGGGGTCGAGATGAAGATGGTACCTTCCGCATGGTGGGCAAGAACAATTGGGGACGTGAAGAAGGTAAAAGCTCTAGCCCTGAAGAACTTAAACAGTTTATTATGAGTCGCGGCAAAGGTGAGGACTGGCGTGAGAAGTTTGCCAGTGATATGGCCGGGTTGTGGCCTGTATTTGAAGCAGCTACGCCTAAGGACTTCCGCGGTTACATCTATGGTGATATTCTATTTCACCCAGGCAAGCCTTATGAAAGTGGCAATGGTAAGATCATGTTCACTCCTAATCAAACTACCTATGAAGTACGTGCAACTAGTCCTATAGGACAGCGTATTGGCAAGTCTAAAATTGCTGTGGCAGCACACAAACAACTAGATTACTTCGGCGACAAGACAGGCAATGATCTTACTGATGTTAAACAATTAAATGCAACTCCTGCTCTAGTGGTGTTTGGACAAACGTATGTAAGTCATCAACCTGCGGTCAACGCAGACAACTTAGGTGTTATTGAAAAATTAGTCAATCAAAGCGGAGCAGCTATTGATCGTCTGTTAGCACCAGTTCTTGGGCTGAGCGACTTAAAAACAATTATCTATACCTTCGTAAACAATCAATCAAAAGCCAAAGCACTTGATAAGATTGATACAGGCACATTTTTCCAGTGGATGCAAGGCAGTAAAGTTAGTCCACCTAAACAGGCTAAGATTACTGAAATTAACAAGGCTAACGCCGGCGTAATGGACACTATGTTTACCCTAGTACGCGAGCTGATGAAAGCCAAAGACGAAGTAATTGCAGAGCTTGATCAAGCCACAGGTGATATCACTGCACACACTGGTGGCAAAGCAGGTGGTGAAGGATACATGAGTACCAAAGATGCTGTTAAACTAGTGCCACGCGATCGTTGGACTCCTTTTAAAGCAGATTGATGCTGGTTTGTTTCAAAAAGACTAAATAATTATACAAAGTTCATAGGGAACTTTAAAATAGCCGGTCCCTGAGCGGGACTTATTGATTAGGAGAACATATCATGGCAGACGCAAGCATTCAAGCACAAACTTACACCAATGCAGGTGTAGCAAACGCATACAACACAACAAACTACGAAAAAATGGTCATTAGCCAAGCTGATGTAGGTCGCGAACTTATTGTTAGCGCAAGCAAGACAAGCATGACCAATGCTGAATTAAAAGCAGCCCGTGCCCAGTTAACACTAGCAGGCGGCGACGGTACAGGTTCAGATGTAAACGGTCCAGATGCATTTACTGTTGCTGCATTCGGTACAGCAGACGGCACAGCATTTGTAAGTGGTACAACTGGCGTTGTATACTTCCGTTTACAAGGTACTGGTACACCAGACACAACAACAATTGGCGGAGTTGTACTCGCAGTGGTTGCAGTTTTTGCACCAGCAATATAATAACATAATTAGGAGAATATAAAAATGGCAGATATTTCAACAGTCGCACAAATATACGACAATACAGGAACACAAGTTGCAGCAGCTGATGCAGCAGCAAACAAAAAAGCAAAAGAAGGTAATGGTATTGCTGGACGTACTAGAATCATTAATCTTGCAAAAGCAAACATGACTCAAGCAGAGCTTGCCGCAGCACTAGTATACCTTGCACAGGGCGATGTATCTGGTACTAACGATGCACACACAGTAGCAGGCGTTTCAGTACTAACAGAATCAGGTGTATTCACAACTGGCGAAACTGATGCAGTACAAGTTGCAATTCAAGGAACAGGCGTAGCAACAATGGCGGCCAACTTTGGAATCGGTTCAACTGGTGTAACAGCAACTTTAATTGCTGACTTTGCAGGCCTTCAGGCTTAATTTGTAAATTCTCAGAGATGGGAAGTCAAGGCCTCGGATTTATTCCGGGGCTTTTTTACGGCTATAAATATTAGCACATTATGGCACGATACAAAATTATTACATTGATAGACATTACTCGCAGTCAACCAGCGAAAGAATCTGCTTCTACTATTCAAACAGGCCAACAGGCCAACTTCAATAGTCTACTACAGGCAATCGGTCTTAGGTCAAACGTTGAATGGGCTAGCGATCCAAAAAAATACACAGGCGCCGTGCCCATCAACATTGACGGTCGTGCTACACATTGGATATGGGAAGTTGATTGCGAACGCGAAGAAGTATTCTTAAAAGACAATGATCCTTGCGGTCTACTAAAAGATGACCTGCACGGTGTACCTGTGATTGACCAACTTGAAAATTCTGTAGACATTGTACCAGCTGCATTTCAAACACGCAATGGTAATCAAAATACTTGGATTGACATTATATAGTAGTTAAATTTGTCAGTGTAAGTACTTAAATAATAGTATGCAAGCATTTTTAAATAAAAAATTACGTGAAATAAGATTGTGGGCGTGGGCAGCGGCAGTGCTACCTGTAGCATCATCAGCGACACTATTCTTTATATGGGCATTCGGAACTGATCATTTATTTAAAGTAGCAATGATTTCCGGTGCCAGTGCTATGTTTACCGTAGCAGTGTGTTGGTGGTGGTGGGCATTACACGCCATAAGAACGTTAACGGCAGATTGGAAAACAACCAACGAAAGTATCGTAGAGGTATTAGCTGAAATTAAAGAAGTCAGGACGTTGGTCCGAGATGCGATCGAAGCCAACTCGGATAAATAAAGTATCAAAGGCACAATCATTAGGCAGTTTTACCCAAATTAGGAACATGGCTCGGAGCGAGCACCCTGACTTAACATATACGGAGAATAGCCTAACATGGCCGACAATACAACCCAGTTTGAACGAATCAATCTTGAAGCACACGTGGATCTATGTGCGTTACGTTATGGACAACTAGATGATAGACTAACCACATTAGAAAATAAAGTAGACAGAGTACACGTTGATATCATTGAAGGACAAAAAAGTCTAACCAAAGTGCTCATTGGCACAGCAGGAACAGTGATTGCAGGAATATTATCAATTGTAGTCACGCTCTTAATCAAGATGGGTTAAAAACTACACAGTTAAATACAAGGGACTTATAGAGTCCCTTTTTTTATGACTGCAATTTCCAAGAGACTAGCGCAGATAGTTCGAAAAGAATTATCTAAAAATATTATTCCTGTTAAAACAGCTGATGGTATCCTAGTGGGCGAAATATTAATAGTCACCGACGGTACATTAAAATCATTGTGGAAAAACAACGAACTAATTTACAAAGAAATACACTTAAATTCAGTTGCTATCAAGATGGCAAATGTGATGGCATTAAGATCTGGTAGCATCTATGTAGATGATATATACAAAGCAGATCAAGATTACGGCCGCTGGTTTGTAGATAGTCAAATATTACGCACACAGTATCAAAAGTCCTTAAACAATAAAGAATACGATCGTGCTGACATATTATGGGCAAGATACGTAGAAAGTAGGCATCGAACAGAATCAACTAAACTTAGAGCAGAAAGTTTAATAAAGAATTGAATAAATATAATATCTACTCTGGACCTTTAACTTTATGAAAACCACAGACCTTTTTAAAAATAATAGATCGGCTAAACGACTCAACGAATCACTTGCAAAAACATTTGGCAAGAGTATTAACTTCGAATCATTTGATACTGAAAAGTTAGAAGATGCACGTAACAAATTACGTACACAGATCTACACAGCTAGATCAACATCGGGATTCAATGAAACAGTGGAAAATGACACACTGACAAAAGCACAGTGGATGCATGATGCTATTGTTGCAGAGCTAATGGATCGTGAAGAGCATATTGTCGGAGACCGAGACCAAGAAGATGGCAGCTTTGGACACGACGATGACGAAGATGAAGATCCTGTAGGGGAAGACCATGGTCCAGAAAATCCAGAAGCTGATGTAAATTATGGCGAATATGATCGCGAAGGTGATATGGCCAAAGATGACCTACGAACAATCAACGGTGCAGCAAAAGAATTATATGCTATCTTAGACGCAGATGAAAATCTTCCAGAATGGGTGCAGGCAAAAATTACCAAAGCTGTGGACTACATTGATACAGTTCGTGATTACATGAAAGCCAACAAGTATGAAGAAGGCATGTCCGAAGTATTTGATGGCGATAAAGAAACAGGCACTACTCATCGTGGTAGTCGGGTTGAAAAAACAGATCAAGGTATCAAGCATACCAAAACAGATTATGATGATGGTAATGGTGAACCAGGTAGAAAACCTTCAAAAGGTGGACCGAAGAGTCGCTACCATAGCACTCCAATTTTAGACAAAGAAGATGATGACATGCGTGAAAGCAACAACAAAACAACAGGAGATAACATGAGAAATTTAAGAGAAGGTGAGATCCAGCAGGCAAGTGCAATCGTCACAGCAAAAACTATGGTTGACAGAGTTAGCCGTTGGATTGAAGAATTAAGCGGTATGGAAAATGACACCCTATTACAACTAGGTGACAGCATCCGTGATGAGATGGGTCAAGAACAAGCTAAACAGTTTATTAGTGCTGTAGCACCTGCGATCCAGCAAGCGTTAGAATTATTGAAGACTACACGCGAAGCATTGAGCACAGGTGTACGTGCGCTAACTGGCGAAGAACAACCTACTGATATGTTAGGCGCTGAGCCAGGCATGGATATAGAAGCTCCTGCAGAACCAGATTCTATGAATCCAGATGACATGGGCATGGATGACGAAGGCGCTCCAGAAGATGAGTTCGGTGCAAGCGATGCCGGTGCTGGCGGCCTAGAAACAGCAGGTCGTGAGCAGCGTGAAAGTATCAACCGTAGCAACAGCTTGTTAAAAGTGTTGGCTGGCTAATGAGACTATCTAGCATTATTTCTGAAACAGAGTTTGCTAGGCTCCGAGAGTTAGGTCCGCTGCCTATGCTCGGAGCACCAGCTGCTCCTGGAACGGCTGCACCTGTAACCCCAGGAATAGCACCAGCGGCACCTGCACAAGACCCACAGGCGCAAGCTAAGTCAGCAGCTCAACAGGTAAAGCAATTAGCAGATCAAAAGAAACAAATACAAGACAGCATTAGACAAAAGCAACAAGAAATTCAAGAGTTGCAAAAACAAATGAGCCAATTAAGATGAGATTTTTTGAATTTGCAGATTCCGATGTAGGCGTGGATAAGTTTGTTATGGTATTACGTAACTTTATTGGCCGTGCCGCATCAAAAAAACAACCAGCAAAATTGAATTGGCCCGCACTGCAAAAAATTGCAGGTGATTCAGGATTTGAAATAGGCGCTGACTATGAAACGTTCAAAAGCATGTATGATTCTAGTCCTGCTATCCAAGGTCTTGTACGAAACTTCAATGCTAACGGCGTTGAATTAAATGTTCCAGGCACAGCAGCCGCAGGCGAAGTCGGAGCAGAAAGCCCAGTAAATAAAGGTGAAACAAGCCAAGATGCTGTAGATAAGATTGCAGCAGGAGCAGCGGCAGGTAATTTGAGTTAGTCAGGCTTGACAATATAATATTTTCAGCGTACTATATAAAGTATGACTGTACAATATACTCCACCGGCGTTCGTTGAACGCTATCAATATAAAAACTGTAAACAGGTAAATGATCCTGTTACACGTAAACGTGTTTATCTAACACCTGACGGCGAAAGCCTTCCTAGCGTAACCACTATCCTTAGTGCTACCAAGGATATGACACACTTAAATGAATGGAAGAAACGAGTGGGCGCGGAAAATGCACAGCGGATTGTTACAGAGGCCTCTGGCCGAGGTACTAGTATGCACCAAAATCTAGAGAGTTTTATTGCAGGAGTTGCTAGACAGCAGGGTAACAATTTAGTTCATCAGATAGCCAATAAGATGGCAGATAATATCATTCAAAATGGATTAAAAGATGTCGATGAAGTATGGGCCATGGAACAGTCGTTGTATTATCCAGAAGTATTTTCCGGTACCACAGATTTAGTATGTGTGCATAAAGGAATCCCTTGTATTGCTGATTACAAACAATCTAACAAGCCAAAAGATAGGAAATGGATTGATGATTATTTTATGCAGTTGTTATTCTATGGAACTGCACATAATAAAGTTTATGGTACTGATATACAAAAAGGTATTATTTTTATGGCTGTTAAACCGCCGGTTAATGAAATAACTGGAGAGATTGGAGAATCAACATATCAAGAATTTGTAGTTGAGGGCGCCGAATGGAAAAAATATGAATCTATGATGTGGGACAAGATAGAAGCTTATTACAAATTAGTATAAATATTATGAGCAATGCTATATGCAAAGGATGCTTATATTATGTTTTATGTTTATATTCTAAAAAATCCAATTACTAATTTACCGTTTTATATTGGAGTAGGTAAAGAAAATAGACGGAGTCATCTTTCTAGAGAGCAAAGTCATATAGTTGAAGCAATGCGTTTTAGAGAAGGCAAACTGAAAAAACGAGCTAATAAACATAAGCTCAATACTATCCTTCAAATATTAGATCAAAATCTTTCGGTGGAAATCGATTACATCAGAAATTCGCAATTTATTAACGAACAATGTGCGTTTGATAAAGAGATAGAATTAATATCATACTACGGCCGTAGAGACCTAGGAACCGGCATACTTACAAATATGACCAATGGCGGAGAAGGTAGAGTTAATCCTTCGCTCGAAGCAAGGCAACATCAATCTAATATTCAAAAAGGAATTCCTAGTCATGCAAAAGGTAAGAAACTAGGCCTGTATTCACCTGAACGTAAAGCAATCCAACAAGAAAAAATGAAAAAAACTAAGGATTTATTATCTGAGGAACAAATACGTCTCCAACATGAAAATAGAAGTAACTCACATACTGGAAAAATACCCTGGAATAAAGGTAAAACTGCCGATACAGACACCCGTATTGCCAAATACGCATCTGCTAAGACAGGCAAGGCTCGTCCTGATATGGTAGGTAAAACTCCGTGGAGTAAGGGTAAAACAAAAGAAAATGATTTTAGACTTGCAGCTATCTCAGAATCTAAAAAAGGAAAACCTGCTCCTAACAAAGGAGTCCCTTCAGGTAAAAAAGGTATGACTTATGCAGAGATATATGGTCCTGAAAAAGCTGCGCAAATGCTAGAAAAACGGAAATTGAAAAAGTTAGAATATTGGAAAAATAAAAAGAATATATGCGATAAATACTCTATAATAGCATAGAGGACATCAAAGTGGCCGTAATTCAAATAAGCAAGATACAAGTCCGAAGAGGACAAAAAAATTCAAACAGTGGAATTCCACAACTAAGCTCAGCTGAATTTGCTTGGGCAGTTGACAGCCAAGAACTGTATATCGGCAACGGCAGTGTGCTAGAAGGTGCTCCCTATGTTGGCAATACAAAAATATTAACAGAACATGATAATATTTTAGATCTA
>Ga0208903_1001562_pt1 | contig 12672 bp, 9 predicted proteins | sample AntAceMetag02UKJ_FD_184769 | JGI IMG/M metagenome (GOLD analysis project Ga0208903, IMG submission 184769) | Saline lake microbial communities from Ace Lake, Antarctica - Antarctic Ace Lake Metagenome 02UKJ (SPAdes) (version 2) | ecosystem: Environmental > Aquatic > Non-marine Saline and Alkaline...
CTCTGTTCACTCTCCATGATACTTAAACCATTCCTCATGGAACTCTTGTGTCTCTTTGTTGATCGGCTCTTGTTGATACTGGGTAGACCGTGCAGACATTCATCAGTCTCAGTTCATCATATCGCTCTTCAATATATCTAGTGTAGATAATGGAAACCTATTCTCATCCAGTGCTTCGCCCTTTGCTCTAGTGATGGTTCAGTATTTCTCAGTCTCCCATACTTCATCATGATCAGCTATTGCTGGCATACTTATCACTTCATACTCAGATCAACCATTGTTCATCCTATCTATTAGGTATCCACATAGATCATTATCGTGCGTTCTCTGCATTATAATAATAATCGCATCCTTCTCTGGGTTAAATAGTCTACTAGGTACAGTAGTTAAGAATAAGTTATTTACTCAATCTCTAACAACGTCAGACCTGTCTGCTTCCTTTGGCTTAATAGGATCATCGATAATAAATATATTAGACCTTTTACCAGTGATAGATCAGTCAAATCATGTTGCGTAATACGATCATCACTCAGCTGTCTTCCAGTGCTCTTTAGTGTCTTGCGATCTATTGATTCAATTACTTCTAGGGAATACAGACTTAAATGTATCTGACTTGTAGTAGTCCTTTGCTTCACTTGAGAATCCCTGAGTAAGAGTTGTAGAGTATCCTGTCGCTATTACCTGTAGGTAAGGATTATTACCCATTGCATGCACTGGGAAGCTCTTAGTGATTAGCTCTGTCTTTCAGTGTCACGGAGGTATGTTTATAATCAGCCTTGTAATCTCTCACTTGATTACTTTCTCTAACCTATCAGCTATCACTTTATGGAAGGGTGATATATGGAAATTAGTTATTCCCTTTGGCTTCTCATTCTTGAAATACAATTGTATGAAGTCAAGAAGAGAATCCCTTTGTGGTGCGTGTATCTCCTCAAGTCTTCTTGTAGCCAATTCTTTTAATGCTTGTTCTTTTAAAGTCATTATTTAGTTTTGGTTATGTTTTAATGTATTATTTGTTGTTTGCTTCTTCTCGGATCTTACGTAGTTGAGCTTCTGTCTTAATAACATCAGTGTTAAAGAGTGCTATATTTTTTGTATTTTCCTCAAATCATGGTAATCAACTTTCTCTTACTATATATCAATCATATCATAGCTTCTTTAATTCTTTCTTTATTCAGAACACTTCAAGCTCAATAAATCATCGGTTTCAAGAATCAAGAGCAGGTTGTAGTTTATTTTCTATCACATATACTAGTCATGGGTAATTCTTTGAGATTTCATTCTTAAATTTATCCATTTCTCACTTATTTGTAAAGTCTATTACTTTTGAATTTTTATCTAAATATCATTTTATGACTCTTCATTTGTCTCAAGCATATTTACCAGCAAATCATCTCTTAGTAGAGAAGAATATAGCGTCTCATATTTTACTTTTTCAAACATCAAGTGTGTCAAACTTTTTATTAGTCCCATGGTATATTATATCTCAGTTATTTTCTAAGCTATTCACAAACTCATCAGCAGTTTTATACTTCTTAGCTTCTGTAGATAGTTTAGTAATTTCAGGTGATTTAGGCACAATTGTACCCTTAGACTTAATAACATCTCTTACAGTACTTTTAGCCTCTGATTTAAGGGATTTCAACGCCTTTTCTTTCTTATTAATATTGTCTATAGGGTTTGTTCTACTTGTTCATGGCTTTTTTGCTGTTCATCTCTCTATAATATTATTCACTGACCTAGTCTGCGGTGTTACTATTGGGCTTTTAATTGAACCTATGTTTGTTTTTGTATCTTCAGGTAGTGCTTGTCTAACTCAAGATGGTACGCTGTTAACAACCTTAGGTCTCTTGTAGAATCACTTTACATTATCCATATATGATTGTAGTTCTTTAGTAGCTACGCCTAGAGCGTTCGCAATCTCTCCTATTATTCTTGGACTTGATGCAGCCAGTCAGAATAAGAATTGAGGATTTATTAGTGATCATATACCTATTCATAGGATTCATGCTCATACTCAAGCAAGTCATCTTGGTAATAACTCGTTCATCTGAGATCATGCGATCTGTCACATAATGTTATCTCAACCATACTTCTCTATCTCCCTAATCATAGCCTGTCTAAACTCTTGGTTCTGTCTTAACGCTCATTTAAGCTTTGTTATCGCAGTTGTAGTTGCTTTTTTATTTCATAAGCCTAACGCTCACTGTATATCTCTGATCAATATACTCATCTCTTCATACTTAGCTGTCATCCTTGCGTACTCTGGTACTTTATTGATGATTAGTGACTTAATCTGCTTTGACAACATTGTTGACACTCTATCCGCTTTTGAAGCCTCTGCTGTACCTCTCCAGTAATCTGAGACTCTTTGTTTTAGTATATCTAATCATTGAGGACTAAGGTCATCTCGTTTAGTAATATCATCATACATATTTACTATCTCTTTTTGAGATGCTGTAGATGTAATCTTTGACTTACTGAAATCTAATTCTCAGTCTACTATCTTAACATTGAGTCAGTCTGTTAGTTCTGTTACGATCGCCTTCTTAACTGGAGATATATTTATTTTACTAGTGTTGTTCTTAAGAATATCAAAATCCTTTCAGTACAAGATAGATCTTTGCTCTCTTAGATCTTCTACTCATGATTTTACTGCCTCTAGTATAGAAGTATCGTTGGTTCTTCACCTTAATGCGTCCACTGTTCACTTGCTTCAAGCTGTTCTATATACTTCCTTGATTGTATCTGCTGATGTACCTGTTGCTTTGCCTAATAATCAAACTCCTGCCTCTCAGATAGCAGATCATACTTTAAGAGCTCACTTGCTTGCTGCCTTCGCTGCTCATACTGCTACTTTTGGGATTATTGAGTATGGATCTATAGATCAAGCTAGTTTTCATAAGTCTCATAGCCTGTCTCAAGCCTTTGCTAGATTAGATCATTTAGAAGCTAATCATCATAGTGCTTTCGCTCAAGCAAGTCATCCTCACTCTAATATAAAGGCTATGTCTGATATAACTCATACAGGATCTTCTGTAATTGTCTTAGCTAACAACTGACTATCAAACTCTCAATTAGAGAAACCAGCTCTCTTTGCAAGGACTTCACCCATCTGGTCTGCAACAGCTTCAGAGTTGTTTATCTTTTGTAAGAAAGAAGACTTAGAGCCAACAACACGTCATATCTCTCTATTATATTCTTCTTCGCTCATGCTATTTACCAGTTTTCACGCTCACTTAGCAATATTTACTGCAGCTCATGCTATTACACTACCAGCTCCTTTAATGATATTTCATCGGTTGCTTGGGTTTGCTAGCTGTAGCAAGTTAGCTCAAACATTTGCAGCACTAGATGGTACGTTTCATATAAGCTTAAGTGCATTAGGTCATTGGTCTTTTACTGAGTCAAACTTAAATGATGGATTGACTGAATACTGCTCCTCTCATGAAACCAAAGATCATTTTAATCATTGTTGCTTAGGTGCTGTACCTAGTGGGAACTGTGGCTCTGCTCTTTGTGGTGATTGGGTTATCTGAGATTGTGGATCATTATATCACTCAATAACTCATCATTTAGCTACTATACCTCTAAGTACTATATGTCTTCTACTTGGATCTACTTGCTCTAATACCGTCCTTAGTTTATCTTTTGTTATTAGGTTTGACTTTTGTGGCTGTACTCATACATTACCAGCAATCAATGGCATGTTAGATGGTCTAGGTGATCTAGGGTCTCTAATTGTAGCAGGAGTCATAACATCTTGCACGTTAGATCTAACAGGGGAAGACACTGGAGACTTAATGGATCCAGTGTTAGTAATACCTGTTGTGATTCTATCGGACATAGATCTCTGTGCATCTCTTCTTTTCTGATCTTGAACCTTATCTGGGTTATTAGATCTAAGGGATTCACTGTTGATCCTTCACATGCTTATTGATTGTAGTGGGTTGTATGGAGCCATTACTAGAATAATGAGTTAATTAAATCATTCTCTTGTTGTGTTGCCTGTTCTCATGTTACTGCGTTAGGATTAGCTACGCTGTTTGCTGCATTTGTTTTAGTTCAGCCAAGGTAGTTTCTTAGTTGCTCTGTAGCACTTAATGGTGCTAGACTAGGATCTATACCAAACTTTGAGTATCTACTTGTCATGTCAGTATATAATCTGTCATAGCTTTGTGCCTTTTGTTCTATATACACCTGAGCAATCTTTTTAAAGTCTTCTGCTTGATTTTCAGTTAATGATTTACCTTTTGTTAGTCTATCAAAAGTATTGGATAGTCTAGCTCATACTCAAGCACTTTTTGCTGCTGCTTCATACTCAGCTTCTCTTACTACGGAAGTAGGATCAAGTGTTTTCATAAAGGTAAATATACCTGCCATATCTCATGGTCATGAACCCTCACTTAATGCAAATCATAGAGACTGGAAGCTTGTCAGTCATCCCTCGAATCACTTAACAACCGCATTTCATTGGAATCTATCTAACTCCTTGTTATATTGTGTTTGTTGTGTTGGGGATAGCTCTACATTAAATCATTGCTTTAGAGCCTCATTAAACTCAGTACTCCATCATCAATCAATGGCTAGATCAGCTATCTCCATTTGATCTGATTTAGTTAATCATCATCTTTTTACAAGATTAAGATATGTTTCTTTTTCTGATCATGACTCTTTATTTGGTATTAATGGTTTCATAGCCTTTGCTCTGCTTGCAAAGTTAGAAGCTACTGCGTCTACTCATTCTTGTAGTGTCTTGTATCATTCTACTGTGATACCTTGTGCATCAAGACTATCAAACTGTCATACGTTTCAAGGGTTGTTATTTCTAGCTCCCTTTCACTTAGTACCCATTGAGCTATCTTGTGCCATCTTAGCAGCAAGTGCTAATGGATCTACTCCAAACTGATTACCAGCCTGTGTTACCATGTCAGCAGTAATGCTTGTGCCTTTGTACTTAGAGATAAATCACTCTAATCAATCGTTCTTAGCTGTGTTGTATATACTTATAAACTGTGTTCAGTCTGGATCAGCTGTAGCATATAGTCCGAAGAACTTCTTTCAGTTAAGCTTACCAGATACTATTGCCTTGTAGTATTGGTCGTCTGTTAGATCTCCAGTATCCTCTCATAATCATAGTTCGTTTCTTAATCCTTGATTAACAAGATCTTGGTTCTCATTACTTAAATCCTCTTCTCTTGTTGTCTGTACATTACCCTGCTCATATCTAATCTCTCAAGTGTTCTCATCAGCTACTGCTACTAATCCATTACCTGAATTAATAAACTGGTAATTACCTTGCTCTGGTATAGCTCACTTGATCTCTGCTGCTAATTTTATAGCTTCTCCCATAAGTCTAGGATCTATAGATTTAAGTATCTCGTTGTTGATTCAACCATCTGAGTCTATTAGTAACTCAGCGTATGATCCAGCTTCTGCCATCTCTGCTTCTGATAATGGGTTGTTAGGATCTACATAAGTCTGAGCATAAGCCATAATGTTGTTGATCTTTTCTTCATATGATGCGTTGTTCTGTTGGTTGAAACTATTGATGTCAACTGCTTGATCTGCCATAAACTTAGCAGAATCATCTCTTAATGTATTAATTCTTGTCTGATATGATTCTAATGCCTTGCTATCTGCTCATGCTAACTTAGCCCTGTATAACTCAACAGCTAAGAACTTCTCCTCTTGTAGGATAGCCATGTTCTGATTGGTCTGTTCTTGAATTCTAACTTGCTGATCAGCGTTAAATGTAGATCTACCTAATCCACTAAACGACATACTTCTTGCTGCTGACTGAGCTGCCCTTGCTCACTGTTCTTCTGCTTGTGTTGTTCTCTGTTGATATATTGCATTGATTCTAGCTTCCTCACTATTGATTAGTGTGTTAGATTGTGCTTGTAGACGTGCCGACTCAATATCTCTAGCCTTTTCTTCTGCTGCTATGCGTGGTTCATAGGGATCAGCAACTTGTTGAGCTTGTATGTCTGCTTGTATTCTATTATTTGCTTCACCAAGTAATACTTGTTCCTCATAGGTAACTTCTTGACCCTGACTAGCTCTAGCCCTAACCTCGTTTACATATCTTTTTACTCAAGATATATCCATAGCATCTATAGTAGAGTAGTCAACCTTTCAAAATTCTCTTTTGTTTGGATCTTGGATCACAACATCTGGTTGCTTAGTGAAACCACTAGCTCATTGAACAGACGGACTAGGTGCTGGTGTATTAACAGCAGCTGCTGGTGTATTAACAACAGGTTCTGGCTGAACTCATTGATTAGCAAACTTATTTGCGAACATGTTCTGACTTGATTGTTTGTCAGACTGTACATTATTAGGTACAGGAGCAAGCTTTGGTGCAACTAGTCATCTATCTGCCTGTGCAGTAGTGTTAGCAACGTCAAGTCCTCATAGTTTAGATAGATCGAATTTTTTGCGAATTGCCATATTTAAGGGTTATATAATTAATCAGTTACTAGTGTTGCTGCGTTTACTGGGGCCATTCAACACCTAACAAGTGCTGAACTTATGTAAGCGTTATTTGTTCATACGATTGACTTTACTTTTATCTCAATAGAGTCTCATCTTACTACGGCTAGGTCTTCTACAACACTTACAGAACCATCCTCTGACTTAATGTGTTCTGTTCCTGCAGCAACTCAATCAATAAATACCCTAGAGTAAGCAGCGTTACCTCATCAACCTCAGTTCATCCCAAAGTTATAACTTATTCTTAGTGTTCAGCTTCTGTCTGCTGTAAACTCCTTTTGAACAACATACGTTGTTGATGTTGTGTTTCTTGTTGTTGGAGCAGAGGCCAGAGTTAATGTATCTGCTGCAAATAGTTCGTAAGCTCACAGGTAAGGTGTTATGTATCTTTCTTCATCAGAAGCTGTATAATATTCTGCATCTGTTGATCTTTCGCTAGTACCTTTCTTTGTTGTACTTGCTGCAAGCTGGTCTCTTAGTATAGCTTGTGTTACTCTTTTATCTTCTGCACTCTGATTGACTACAAACTCATCTGTATCTGATGTGGTTGATACACTGTTCTTAAGTGAGATAGACTTCTTAGATTGTACTGGTGTGCTTACGAGTTCTGCTCCTGTCTCTCCTGTAGCTGTACCCGCTGTGATCTGTGCATCTGTTGCAAGCTCTACTTTACCGGCTACTGTAGTACTAGCGTTAGCTGTTGTACCTGTAGCAAAACTAGTCCATGCTCCTGAAATATATTGATTAAGTACTCCGCTTGTACTATTTAAGATGATCATACCATTTACTGGTGTGAGTGCATCTCTCTGTGTTTCTGTGAGAGGCTTACCTGCCATACCTGCGTAGTCTACACCAGCACTCCATGTCCGATCGGCATCTGAATCTAGCTTAGATGATATAGCCGTTGTAACAGCCTTCCAGAACTCGTAGTTATTACTAATCCTTACTTTAGAACCGATTGAGTGTGTTTGTGCTGAGTAGTTAACTCCAGCTCATTTTTCTAATGTTATATTAGATACTGTCATTGTTTTAGCTCATGCATCGTAAGCACTGATCTCTGCTAACTGGATCTTACTGTTATCAGCATTAACAACGATTGAAGTCTTAACTCATGCTGGGAACGTGAATCAAGGAGTCTCGTTAACATTGATAGTACCAGTTGATCCATCCCACTCTTGTGATAGTGTGGTTTCGAATCAATCAATTAAAGGTAGGTTAGTTATGTTTGACATTATAATATATTGTTATAATTAAATAGTTCTACTGGTTGACCGTTAACATCAATCTTCATCTTCTCAAATATCCATTGTGTACCTGATCAAGTTATGTTGACTGCGATAGTCGATAGATATGTGAACATAGGAACTCTGATAGTAAACGGATACACCTGCAGATCGTCTCATTGATTAGATCATCATAATGTATCTATACCTAAGGAGCTTACTCATAATGGTTTAGCACCAGAACTTGTTATATCTATGTTACTGTCAGTCACTGTTGCCTCTTGTACTACATCTCAGTCTCATATCACTTGTATTACTAGTTCTAGTCATTCTTGCTTATATCAGATAACATCAACAAATCAGATAGAGTATGATTGTGCTGGATCCCCGAAGTCAAATGGTTTAGTTTCAATCTCTGATTCTATTACTGCACCATCATCATCTAACCCTGACTCTAGCTCATACATCTGTCATCATAGTGCTGATGTGAATACATGCTTAACCACTCACTCATCTGTTATGTATTGTCACATATCATAGATAGGAGGTAGTAGGTATTCTGACCATCCTTGTGTGCTACTTGAGTAGACTAATGTTTTATCAGGTCTGTCGTCTCAGTTAGAATCAAATGAGAAGTAGTAGTTGTTGGTTGCTCTGTTGTAGTATGCTACGTTAGAGTTATAGAACTTTGGTTCGATAAGCTTAGTTAATTCTCTTACCTTCTCTCCTAGTGGCTTACTTTCTAACGCAGAAACTCATGTTATTCATGATCTAAACTTTAGTGTATCAACTCACCTTTCTGATAAGAAAACTAACGAGTCCTCTACGATTGAAAGAGATCTATCTGAGTAACCTCATGATTGAATATCTAACACTTCTGTAGGACTTCAAAGCCTATATCATACAAACTTATAGTCTTTCATTATTAGTGCAACGTCTGCCATCTCAAATATTCAGTTTATCTTTCCTTGTTCATCTCATCATATAACTGTTACAGTGTTAGTGATTATATTTCAGTTAACTGCTTGAGTATCAGAGTTATATACGGTTATTGGATTGTTAGTATCTCATGCTGCATAAATAGTCTCATGCATATAAGAAATATATCTACATCTAGGTGTTGATGAGAACTTGTAGTTGATTGTACCAGAACCATCAGTTGTAAAGTTAACTGCTGTGCCTGCGTATGTTGCACTGATCTGGAACTCAGTTGTATCTGCTTGTGAGTTAATCACGTAGTAAGTCTGTCACGCTACTATACCTGCTGGCATAGTTCAAGAAGTGTTAAACTCTATCTCCATATTATCACTTAGTCCATGTACTCAACCTCATGACTTTCAGATAATGTCTGTGGTATTATCAAATGTTGCTACTACATTATTTGAGAATCATAGTTCTGTGTATGTTGTGCCATCCCAGCTAGCATACTTATTGAATCCGTCACACATATAAACTACATTCTTATATACAGCAAAATCCCATCTAGTAGGATTACTGTCTCAGTCTACTGCTATTAGTCCCGTCTTAATGCTTGATCGGTTTGTACCGTTAAACTTATACATAATAGTTCCTGCTACTCATAGACAGATGATAGCACCTGTGTCGTCTCTCTTGTGGAAGAAGTAAGAGCTGAAGGGTGTTGATCATACACTATCACCGAGCTTAGCGTAACCTCTTCTTGATTGTACTTGGTTAGCTTGGTTGTATAACATGTTCTTCATAATTACAAAATCACCATCACCTATAGTAGACGATTGAGTGAGATTAAGTCATCATGTAAAATCGTTATATTTCTTTAGCATATTGTTTTATAGTTTACTACAGAGTAATGTTCACTAATCGTTCTTAAGTACTACCTACTTCTACTTGGCATATATTCGAAGTTTTCGTCATCAAATAACAATACTTTAACCTTATTGATCTGTTTGAAGTATTCTTGCTCATATATCTGAGCATTATCAAACTTAGCCACTTGCTTAAAGCACATAGAAACAGTAAGGTACTTAATCGCCTCGTTAGCCTCTACAGGTGTCAGTGTATCCTGTACATCTGATAAGTCATCTAGCTTAGCGTTATATAGTATCCTTACTGTGTCTGTGTTGATCGCTGTAGGGTAAAAGCCTATTAGACCACCATAGATATAATATGAATTAGATCATCATGATTGTCCTAGTGCATCTCCTTTAGTTATTAGGTCTAGCTCGTCAGAATAGTTAAGTCAGTCTACTATCCTTACTGAGTCCATAGATAAGTAGTCACTAGGTAGTGAGTACTCAGCTGTTCAAGCTATCAGTGATATGTTAGCTGACTTTTCTGATGTAGCAATAAATCCAATCAAGTCTGACTGGACTGTCTGATATGCTAGGTTGATCTGTCTTCTTAGATTCAACAAAGACCAAACTCTATTGCTTGGGTCTCTTAGTATATCAGCTGATATTTGTGTGACTAGTTCTGTTTGTGTCATACTTAGATAGTACACTTGGTCTGACGAAAGTCAACTAGTCATCACGCCTCTTACTCTTAGTCTCTGATATATTCTGATCCTGTTCTTGTTTGTTGGCTCATCGCATCGTATCAGACGATCATACTTTATCGGATATATATGTTTGGAACTCTTGTAGGAATATATCCTTCTTCCTTCAGTCGTGTTGGTTTAGGAATTCAAGCAGTACATCAAATGTGTGTTTATATCTTAGTGTAATAACTGCCTGATCTCTCATTATTTGTTAACAATAGATAAAAGCTCTTCAACAGACATTACCTTAGTATCCTTTAACCCTCCATCCTCATCAGTAACGTTACCAATGAATATAGATCTTCTCTTAGCTGCTTGATCTACTGCAGTCAATATATCTCTATTGTTTATCTGATCGTCCTTCATCCTTTCTACTAGTATCTTCTGTCATAGTCTTGTTATCTCAGTGTCGTTACTAATGATCTCTTCTATGGTTTCACTCTTAGTCCCGTTTTGTCCTACTTCATGTATAGCTCTATTAGCAGTAGATAGCGGTATTCATGCAGACTTTGCTATCTCTCTTTGGGTTCATAGAGGATTGTTTAGTAGTGCTACTGCTACCTTGTTAATGTTCTTCTCTTTGTCTATTCTAGTCATACGATAGTTGTTATTAGTAAATCTTCTTAGTCTTCTTTGGTTTGGTTTTCTTTGACATGTTTGTTTTTGGTTATAAAATACTATCTTACTGATATGCAATTGTCTATAAACTCCTTCTCTGTTATGTCTTCACTTACTCAGTGTGTTGGTCGATAGATTGTGAAGGTCTTGTTACCGTTCTCTCTAGCTATCTTAGATCAATGTTTATTGATAGGATCTATTAGATCTTGTCTGTTGCAGTAACATAGCTCTGTTACTTGTTCAGGTGTTAGCATGTTTGTGTTTAGCTATTAAAATCACGACCAATACTATCTATAGTCCACGTTTTGTTCAATGTTTTTACACGCAGGTATTACCTCGTCAGATTCTTTCTTAATAAGATACTTATATCCTTCGTGTGAGATTTTTTTTGGATCACGTATTACCTCAGGTGTTTCCTTAGTAGACTGAGCATATCACACATTAGTGTGGTATTCTGTAATTGTAGTGATTGTCTTGCCCTCTAGTTCTTCGATTACTGTGTGCTTCTTAATTCAATTAGTGAGATCCATGGATATAATTATAATAATAAATTAGTCTACAAGTTTCATGTCTCAGCGTCATATCATGTGTAATGCTCGTCACTCTTCCTCTCAATCGTAATGGTTATGGTCTAGGTTGTCTTCTGAGCATGATACACACAGGTATACTCATTCAGGGTCTTTCCTAAGTAATAATCATCATCGTTCTTTATATCAGCATAGTATACACTCTGTCTCCATGGTTAATGTTATTAATAATATATCCAGTGAGAGAGATTGTCCAACCTCTGTCCACTGGATTTCCTATAATAGTGAGTTGCCCCACTGGATATATCATTGTTTATATTATACACATTTTAGTATTGAATTGCAAGTGGTTGGAGTTGACAGTATGATAATATATTAGTCTGACTTTGTGCTTGCAAAAGACTACGTATTGATTATAACTTGCATCTGGCTCCTACACCGATTTTGAATTATATTTGAAACATTAAATCTCGTCTACTAATCTGGATGGGATTTTTTTGTACTCAAAAACATAGTTGTCAAGGCACATAAATCAATTGTTGCCCAATTATTTGACAAATCAATGTCGTCTGTGTATAATGGTGTTACTTTATTACTAACGCAAAATATATGAGAGAAGTTAAATTTAGAGCATTTAATAAAGGCATGCGGTACTCAGATGATGAAGCATATGTACTTAAAAGCTTTAACTGAGTTTTGTATTTATGTGAGGACACTTTTTTTTACCACCCAAGTTCCGAAGGCAATGATAGATATTCAGTTGTTGGTGTAGCCGAGCAATACACCTGACTCAAAGACAAGAACGGAGTAGATATTTATGAAGGGGATTTAATTTCACATAAATTTTATTCAACCCCTGTTGTAGTGTCCTATAAAAATGGTTCATTTGTTGCCGAGGATGTAAGTATATTCAGTAATAGCATTGAAGTAATAGGAAACATACACGAAAACCCTTTAATTTTATTAAATAAATAATTATGTTAACGAAAGTAGAATGACCGTTATATACGTATAATGTAAGATGAATGATTAGAGTTATACAGTTAGTAGACAACTTCGAGTATAGAGTATTCTGATCTGTGTTAAGATTTAGATCATATAGTGATGCTTTACTTTATATCTGAGCTACCAATGACTAAAAGTGAAAAGCTAAAAGAAATATATCTAAAAGAAAATGTACTATTGATAATATCTACTATTAAGAAAACAAGAGAAAATGACTTTAATGAAGCTATCTTGAACGAAATGGAAAAAGACATAAACCGCTGATTTTATGAAGCTCTTAATTTATTAA
>Ga0208903_1001573_pt1 | contig 12614 bp, 16 predicted proteins | sample AntAceMetag02UKJ_FD_184769 | JGI IMG/M metagenome (GOLD analysis project Ga0208903, IMG submission 184769) | Saline lake microbial communities from Ace Lake, Antarctica - Antarctic Ace Lake Metagenome 02UKJ (SPAdes) (version 2) | ecosystem: Environmental > Aquatic > Non-marine Saline and...
CGTCGCATGGACGGAGATGTAACTCCACGCCAGCGCCCGACCGGGCCACAGCGGGATGATACCCGCGCAGCCTAGCACAACCCCGTCATCAACGCATGAGTGCGTCCAGTCAGGGCGCTCAAGCGCCACGGCCTCTGCTTCGGTCATATACTTGGCGAGGTATTGCTGCTCGTCCTGCATGTCGATCTGCATCAGGTGCGCTGCTTTGAAGTCTACCACGTCCATGCTATCGGTCCTGCACATGAAGCTGCGGCATGATTGCCTGGATGGTCATGGGGAGCGGCTGATCCTGCCGAATGAAGATGCGCTCATTCGTCCCGTAGTCGCCGTCCCACTCAATCTCAAAGTCGCCCTGGAACAGGGACACCGCTGTATCCATAGGATCGCCGCCTTCGCGAAGAACGATGGGGTCGAGGTCGTCGCTGGTGGGGCCGAACTTCCCGCCCAAGGTCTCGAAGAAACGAACAAACACGCGATGGATGCGCTCTGTCTTGCCCTGCGATGTGCCCTCGCGGCGGCCCTCAAGCGGCTGTCGCAGCGTCTCGAAGTCGGAGTTATATGCTAGGCCCACTTGAGCCTCAGAGGTCTCCCGGTCGAGCGTGATGGCTCCTGACGCCACTGTCTTGCGGGGGTGGGCAGACCCCTCGGCCAGAACGGCAACCTCTTGCCCTTCCAGATGGGTCAGGCCGGTCACGGTCATCACACGCTCGCGGACCTCGCCAGCCGTCTCATATGCCGTGAACCCAGAGGTGTTGATGGCGTTGCCGTCGCGGTCGTTCAACTCGAATGTCGTCGCGGCGACGTTCGCCACCACATAAACCTTCCGGTTTACTTCGGTCATACCCTGCACGTTCTTGATGCGGATCACATCACCGTTGGAGAAGCCGTGTGCGCCGTCTGTCGAGACAACGCCGGGGCTTGCTGCCGTGATGCCGGTAATGGTCTTGGGGTCGTCAAGTGTCAGGCCGCTGTCCACGAAGAAGGCTTCTTCGGGGTCGTTGGCGCTGTCCCACATGGGCTTCAAATACTCGATATACCGCTTGGTGCCGCCGTTTATGTAGCGGTTCACGATCATGTACAACTCGTCGGACAGGCCGTCAGGTGCCGGGATGACCGACACGCTCTCGACCTTCGCTGGCGTAGCGCCGTAGGCGTCGCTGAACCCCCCAACAACATGCCGGTGGAACCCGAGTATCTTCTGGTCGCGGTCGTAGGTCAGGCCAATGAGAGAACCGTCTGTCAGGCACATCCACACGATAGCCTGTGGCTCTGCTTGGAACGCCATCTCCACCACGCCGGTCTTGGTGATATGCTCTGCCACAAGCGTCATGTCAGGCGCGCGGAAGCCGTCGTCCTCGAACACATAGGACATCTCACGCAGCTTTTGCAGGGCGCGCTGGACGAAGATGACGGCGCGGCCCACCCGAACAGGTGAGATGTTCGCGCTGCCGAAGGTCGATGAACGCGCGGCCTGGATGTTGGATGGTGTCAGAACACCGCCGTTGTCATTAGGCCGCACGATCCACTCGCCGCCCACCGTCCCGACAGCCAAGCCCTTCTCCTCGTCGGATAGCCAGAAGATAGAGTTTACGTTGTCCGCCGACAGCGATGTTGACACCGCGAGGTCGTCGGCCACGGTCCCATCAGGATCGGTCGGCGCAAAGTTCTCAAAATCGCTGCTCACGCTCATGTCGATGCGCTGCGGGAAGTCGGTCGGCCCCGCAAAGCAGAGACGGTTTTGATGGAACGTCACGGCGGCGGGGTAGCCGGTCGTGTCGGACCAAACCCCGAGACGCCAAGCGTCCGTGGCGGTGGTGGCTGACGCATCTGGCCCCGAAATAGTCGCCGTAACAGACGTTGTGCTTGCGCGAGCTGTGACGGTCAGCCACGTCCAGTTTGTCGCAGCATCCTGCCAACGGATCGTGCGCCCGATGTCGGTGGTCTGAAATCCGGTGTCGTTGTTGATGCCGGTCACAGCAGACGCCGTCACCGTCACCGAGCCGGTCGTGCCGCTCAAGCCGAGCGTGGTCGTGGTCGCGTTGGTGCTGAGGAAAGGGCCGTCTGAAAATTCAATGGTCGTGATGCTCCACGACGTATCCGACGCGCGCTCAATCTTACGGGGCGGGTAACTCGGGTGCGTGATGTACAGCACATCCGCAGACTGCGCGAACTTGAGTTGGAACAGGTCGGCCTCGGCGTAGGTCGTCACGACCTCAACCGGGGAACCGCCGCTCTCAATCTGCCCACGGTCCTTGACGAACCGGATGTAGAGGTTGCCGAACTCAATCTGGTAGGCTTGCTCCGTCGAGAACTCGAACCGAACAAGCCGAGACTTCTCGCTGCTGGTTTCACACTCCACGATATGTGCTGTGCCGGGTCGGCGTTCGACCGGCCCTTGCAGCAGCGGGATGAAGTTCTTGCACGTCCGCAACCCTGTCTGGTACTTGTCGAGGTCCGGTCGCCCATACACCAACGGCGACACTTCGCCGCCGTTGAAATTGCTTTGTATGGGGGAGATTTTTGCCATTAGTAGCGGGCCGTGACCCAAGGGTCTTCGGGAGCCTGTTGCGGCGGGCGCTCAAAAGCGTTGATACGCCGCGCCTCAGAGCGAGCCTCTGTGTACAAGGTCTGCGCGGCCTGTATCTTGGCGTTCGACTGCGTGATCTTCTCCGCCAGGTCACGCGCAATGCGCGCCACCAACAGATCGGTGAACAGTTGGTCGAAGGCTTCTGGGTCGGTGATCTGCGCGATGTAGGTGATCGGCAGCGGTGCGCTGTCGTTCGTCAGGATGTTGCCTGCCTCAATTTGCAGATCGTCCTGGTTTGTCAGCCCGAGCCGACCGTTATTCGACATCAGCCGGAGGAAGTCTGCTGGGAGCGGAAAGGCGCGGGCGTATTCGAAGGCCGGGGCCGTCGAGGACGCCGCCAGCGACGCGCGTTTGCGGGCGAAGTTCCATGGGTGCGCCCTTAATTCACTGTCACGCGCATGTGCGTAGGTACGGTTGCACGCACGCGCATTTGTGCTGTCGTCGGTCAGTGCCGTGATACTCTTGGCACCGAGACGCTGCAACGCGAGATTGCAGATATCAACTTCCGAAGCCATGACGGCCCCCGCTAGTTGATGACGACTTGGTTCGCCGCGATCAGGGACGCGAGGTCTTTGAGCGACTGCACGACCTTGTCGCGGTCGGCGCTCTCGGCGATGTCAACGATGACTTCCCCAGCACCAGCGGACCCCGCATCGGACCCCGCGACCGAAGTGGCCGAGTTCAAATCAAAGTCCGCGATTGTCAGCGTGTAGGTACGATTAGCCATTCAGGTAGTCCTTCCAAAAGAGTGAGTGGGGGAGGCGCTGGCCTCCCCCAAACATCAATCAATCACCCAAGTACATGCGAGTGAAATCGTGCCTGTGCCGTTAGCACCGGCCAGCGACACCGTGATCGGTACACCAGTGCCGTCAGCGTCACAGACTGAGTACCGACCCAGAGCCTCGGTCAGTGCCGCGCCCGTAACCGCGACGCCGGTTGAGGCAGCAGCGGCCTTGTACTCGTCCACATCCGCAGCCTGGGCAGTGCCGTCAGCTTTGGTGTGAGCCGCGTAACCAACCGACAAGGTCGTGGACGAGCCGAGTGCGGCGTGGGCCACTTCCATTGTCAAGATACGCGCGCCGTTGGGGAGGTTGAACATCTGGATGTCCGACTGCTCCGCATCAGCAACGTAGTTGGCGTAAGACGAACGAACGCGACCGGCATTTTCGTTGGTCTTGATTTTTGTCGTGGGGGTGTCCTGATCCCACTTGGTCTTCTGGACTGAGTAAACAGTACCCATGGTCTATGCCTCCGAGCAAGTGATGGCGACGACTTTCTTCTCCTCAAGGCGCGTGGCCCCGAAGGTTCCTTTGACGTACACCTGAGTGGCATACGACTTGTCGTCACGTTCGGTGATGCGGACTTCCGTGTCGTTCCAGACGCCCAAGCACATGCCGGACTTCGCCCAGCATACCGCTGTGCGATCCGTGCCGGAAAGGGCAAGGCGCTGGCTGTCGAGGAAGTTGAAGCCCATGAACGACCGGATGCGACCGTCAACGAGGACCGGCTTGTTGGTGTAGTCGAGGCTGACAGCCTGAGTTTCACCGAGCAGATCATCGTGCTGCTGCGCGCCGATGGCGCAGTACAGTTCCTCGTTGTCCACATCAACTTCTGCGGCAATGAGAAGCTGCATGGCTTCACGAAGTTTGGCAATGGTCATGCCGCCAGCGGTTGTCGCTGCCGTCTGCGCCCCTGGGAAAGTCGTGGATGTTTCACCATCTTCGCCCGTCTTAGCGGTGCCGGTTGTGGCGGCGATGATCTCGTCGTCCATTGCACGACCAAGGGCATACGCGCCGTTGATTGCATAAGGGGACGTGGGATCAGCGATGACACGCAGCTTGTCCTGATCGTCGATCAGATCGGCCCACTCGTAATCTGCGGGGTAGACCCAACGGCGGTCATGCGGCGTCTCGATCAGCGGTGTGTCCGCGTGGCGAGTGGTTTTCTTCTGGGCCGTGACGGCTCCAACCTGGTTGACCGGAACGCCCGACTTGCCGGAGAAACTCTCATTCATCACAGAGTTGCGGAACTTGGACCCTTTCTGCTGGAGCAGATGGTCAACCGTGGACTTGTAGTCAATAAATGACCAGTCTAGGATTTCATTGGACATGATATAGCCTTTCGCTTTGTCCTAAGAGAAACAAAAGCCAATGGCTTGTCCGAATATCGGGGCCGCTACTAGGGCTGATTTATCGGCCCGACAGGGGTTATCGAAGGGTCGCCCGTTCGACGCAAATAGCGCGCTTGTGGTAAATATGGCACAGGTGTCGTGTTTGTGCAACAGATTATCGAACGCCTACTTCACAGACGCCAACAGGGCCAAAACCCCGTCCTCAAACTCAGCCACCCGCTCCATGAACTTTGTCTCCTGGTCGGCCAACTTGGCTTTCTGCGCGGTGAACTGGCGCTGGTCGAACGCGAACTTCTCAAGCTGCTTGGCGAACGCCTTCTTCTCTGTCGCCAGTTCGCCTTTGGCCTTCTCGACCGGGCGCATGGCGGCATTGGCACTCTCGGTGATGGACTTGGCTTTCGCCTTGGCCGTCTCGACAGTACCCGCCATGAGCGCGTTCATCTCATCGAACTCAGCGTTGAGGGTTTTGTTGCGCTTCTTCACCTTGTCGTGAGAAGCGGCAAGGTTGGTCTCTGCGTCGGCCAACTCCCGCAACCGTGCTTTGAACTTCGCGCCGTCCTGGACAATGTCGAGGGCGTCGCTCGCGCCTAGCTTGCTCATGCTTCTGCGCCTTGCCTAACCGCGACCGGCAGCGGCTTGCTGCGCGAAAGCGGACTTCTTCGCCACCATCGCCTTGTGTTTGGGGTGACCCCGGTCCATGAGTGCCTTGTATGTTTCTGGGTCGCCCCACATCGCGTTCATAGCCTCGATAGCCGCTGACGGGGTGAGCGCACCCTCGGCACTCTCACCGTTGACCACCATATCCTCGCCCAGCTTGGTCGCCAACTGATCGACAAACCGCAGGGCCGCTGCTGGCCCCATAGCCGATCGAAGGCCGAGAAGATGCTCATTGTTGATACCGAGCGCGGCTGCTGTGCTGTCCATGCCCGTCATCTTCTGCTCGAAGGCCGCGCCCCACTCGCGCCGCAGTTCTGTTTCGGCTGCTGCCGCCGATTGCTCGTTGGCCTCCTGCCGCGCGCCGGTCAGGGAGGCGACGTGTTCGTTCCACTCCGCTGCAACGCCCTTTGCCTGTGCGGGTGTCAAGCCGTGTTTGTGGAACACGCTGCCCGCCCACTCGGCCATCGCGCCGTCCTGACCCTCGGGGACCGGCAGTTCGTAACCGGCCGGCGTCTCGGGGCGGCCCAACTTGCCATAGAACTCGCCCAGGGCTTCGGGGTCGGCGTCCGGCCCCGGCAGAGTGACCGTGCGCCCGGCCTTATCCGCGCCGAACATCTTTTCGAGATTGTGATACATCGAAGCCAACTGCTCCGGTTCCTTCACGCCCTTGTTCTCAACAAACCCGCGCAAATCCTCGTTCTGGAATTTGCTGTAGAAAGGCTCTGCCGGGGCGGCGGGCGCTGCTGCTGCGGGCGCTGCCTCCGGGGCGGCTTCTGCTGCTGGTGCCGGGTTGCCCGCGTCTACGGACCCAATATCATCAGACATGAATTATTCTCCTGTTGGGTTGAAGTATTGTACCAATTCGTCGGGCGTCAGGTTGAGGTGCTTCGTGATCCGAAGCCATACCTCACGTCGGCCTTCCAGCAAGGCGGACACGCGGGGGTCTGTGTCAAAGGTGGTTTCATCCGCACGGCAGAACCGCGCAAGGTCGGCCAGTACCGCCTGTCCACCGACGCCCGCGAAGGTCGTCTGATAGTTGCGCTTGCGGGTCGTGAGGAACCGCAGGGTGTCTGCGAGCGCCATACTACGACCCCAACTGCTTCATAATTCCCGCCGCCGCCGGGGCGGCATCGACCATCTGCTGCACCTGGGCTTGTTGCGCGCGGCCCCGCCGCAGAGACTTGATGGCGTCCTCACCATTCATCCACGACGGCGGCACCGCGTTGATCTCGGCCAGGTTACGATAGATCACGTCAGCGTTGAAGTTGTCCAGCACCGAGATGTCCTTTGTGGTGTTGGCGTAGGCAATCGCTGCTTCCAGCGTCCGCAGCCAACCACCGGCCTCCTCGGCTCGCTGTGAGCGAGACAGCGGGCTGTCGTATTGAACTTCGTACTCACCTTCGGCCTCGATCAGTGCTTGCGGCATCTCTGGCATGACGTTCTGCTTCATCAACAGATCGAGTTCACGCTCGATCATTGGCCCGAGCATCTCGGACTGCTGACGCCCCATCGTCGGTGCCAGGAGCATCCCCTTCTCGCGGGTCCGCTCCAACACTTCCGTCGCCGTCATGGCGGGGGTTTCAACCAAAATCTGGAACAGCGTCACAAGGAACGCATCGTTGATGACCTGCCGCTCCATGTCCATGAGTTCCTGACCCGCGGCGAGGTTGCCGGTGGGCAGTTCATGGACCAACCGCTGGCCCGACGAGTTCACCCCGCCGGAGTTCATCGCGCCGGGGCGCATGGAGAAGGTGTCGAGGATGCCGTCATCATGCGTCAATAACACGGGGTCCACAATACGGTGGCCCTGCTTGAGCATGGTCTTCTTCTGCTCGTTGAGAACCTTGATGGCGGGGAGTGCCATCATCGCAGGCGAGCGCCCATAAATCTCGCCCGGCCCTGTGACGTACCGACTGATCGGATATGGGAAGGTGTCGAACCCGCCCTCGGACAGAAGCACATGACCTTCGAGCAGGACGTAGTACGACCCCCACCGCTTGCCCCGCGCGTCGGCCCGCGCTGCGCTGTAATCCGAGCGTGGCTTCACGCAATGGATGATCTCGTATTTCTTGTCTGGTGTCTCGCGCGCGCCCTTCTCAACATCGCCCACATTCTCGAAACGACCGTTCTTTTTGCGCTGCATGATCTGGCGCGCGGTCAGCGTGAACTTCCGGTAGGAGGTGTCAACAATGCCCTGATGGTTCAGGTCGAAGTAGATCGAGCGGAGGTTGATGGCCTGGTAGCGCAGCCCGCCGTCGTCATGTGCGTCGGGGAAGATGCAGGACGTGCCGAAGGCACCAAGGCCAATGAAGACCTCGTGCATCTGAGAGGCGTAGTTTGCGCGGGGTGAATACCGATAGCGGAACAGCGAGTTGTTGGCTTCCTCAAACCACAGCTTGACCTTATGATTTCGCATCAGCGACGGATCGGACGCCGTCAGCCGGTGCCACTTCTGGTTTCTTGGAACCAGCATACTTTCCATGACAGCAGCAAACCGCTCAAGCCCGAGCGCGGCTGTGCTGTCGAACATCTTCTCTGTGCGCTTCTCGCCGCGTGTGATGCCCGTGTCGGGGGTCTGGAACGTGTCAGAGTAGCGGGGGAGCACGCGATCCGCGACTTCCTCCCAATGCTCCTCCCAAGTCCCACGATCACCTTTCAGGCGCTCGTAGCGTTTGACGATCTCTTGCGCGATGTTGTCCATCAGTGGTGCGTCCTCTTGCTGCTATCGCTGCGGGTCAGCACAGTGAGCCTGCCAAACCGATGCCCCACTAGATCAAGTGTTTCTCTCATGTCATTCGCCAAGTAACGTTTTTCGGACACTCTGTCCGTCGCCGCCCTGAGATGACGATGTGTTCGCGCGTCTGCGCGCGTCCAGAGGATCGGGCGTCGTGGGTGCCGATGGTGCCAGAAGTATTCCTGACGCCGGTGCGCCGGGTTGCCGGGGCTGCGGGGCCAACGGTGTGTCGCCCCCAGCATCGCCGCCAACACCCGCCCCCGCTGTGCTGGTGCCTGTGTTGCCCATCGACATGCCCTCGACGGCTGCTGAGATGCCCATACCGTCGCCAATGCCGCCAGCACCGCCCACGCCACCACCAGACCCACCACCCATTAGGCGGAGCCTAGCAGCGTCTTCTTCACGACAGGAACCTCATCAGTCACACCCTGTCCACTTGTCAAAATTGTTGATGCGCGACCTTGTGTCCCCGCTTGTCGCAGCCGCTCATTGCGGGCGGCAAGCTGCACGTCCGCGTCCGACCGATCAGGCGGAGGCGGCGGCGGGGCCGGGGCTGTGGGCGCTGCGCCTCCAAAAATTCCACCCATAGAGTGTTGCTCCTTTGTCACACTATTGCATAGTTACCACAGTTTCGCCTACGCGAACAAGTCATAATCCATCCCCGCCGCCACACGCCGTCTTGCGGATCGCCGGGAGGTCTTCGCATCGCCGCGCGCGATGGTCCGCGAGAAGGTCATCATGTAGGCGTCCGCATAATCGGGGCTGGCGAAACCTTTGGCGCGCATCTGATCCTTCGACCACAGCGCAAGCTGCCCCTTCAAATTTATCCGGTAGCGCATCCCGCAGAGATCGACGACGAGTTCCTTGTGATCTGGTAAGCTGCCACTCGGTAGCCACTCCTTGAAACGGCCCCAGATTTCGGTGCGGTGGAGGTAATATCTCTCTGGGTCGCTCGCCGTGCTGCTCGCCATCACCGAGATGATCTGGTAGCCCATCCGCTCCAACAGTTCGATCACCGGCCCGCCAATACCATCTGCCTCAATCATCACAGCATCCGGTTTGTACTTCTCAATCGCGGCGGCACAATGCTCCGCCAACTCTGCTGTCGTCGTCTTGGGATAGACCAACGGCTCGATGGAGCGCGCGTCGCGCCCCTGCCGGAAAGCGATCACCGCCTTGTCCCGGCCCATGCGCGCAGGATCGACGCCCATGATGAGCGGCGCGTGGATGTCCGGCTCGACCTCGCGGGCGACGGCGTCCTCGACCTCGCCACGGCTCAGGAAGTTCTCGTCGCCCTGACGGGGGAACATGCCGTAGACCTCGACACGGGCCTCGTCGCTATCCTCACCGTACTGCTTGATGATACCCGCGTAGAGCGCCTGATCGTTCTCGTTGACCGTGCGGGCGTCAACCGTGCGATGCCACCACGCATCGCGGTTCGCATTGAAGCACTCGAAGAACGTGCCGGATGGGTTGCGTGGGTTGGAAATGGCTACCCAGAAACGATGCACGGTCGGATCGGTAAAATAGCCCTCGGTCACGGGCCAGATGGGCGCGGGGATGCCGCTGGCCTCGTCGAACAACACGGCCATGCCAGCATGGCTGTGGACACCGGCAAAGGCGTCTGGTGACTCCTCGGACCACAGGCGCGCTTGGATGTACCAGTAGGCATCATCGTAGTCGGTCGTCGTCTTGAGGGAGTGGATCAGCCACTCTGCCGGGCGGAGGCTCATGGCATTGTGCTCGAACCAGTTGGCGTTGATCGCCATCGTGGCCCACTTGCGGATTTCCGGGAACGTGGTCGATTTTAACTGCTGTTCGGTGTTGGCGGAAACGATGACCGTGGAAGATGGGACTGTGGAGAATAGCCAGAGTGCCACCCAGGCGAGGAACGCGGACTTGCCGATACCGCGACCGGACGCTATGGCGATTTTAAGGAGTTCGGGGGTGAGGTCTTGGCGGGTGCGATTGCGGTTACGGGCGATGTGGTCACGCATCTCTTGGAGGGCTTCGAGTTGCCATTGGCGGGGGCCGTGGTGGTGTTCGAGGGGGGAGTTGGGTTTCTGCCACGGGAAGGTGTAGAGGACGAACTGCAGGGGGTCGTCTGCAAAGGCGAGCATCTGGGCGATGAGTTGCTGTTCGCCTTCACGTGGTTCTTGCTTGGCCATTGACTAACCCACAACTTCCCAATCGTCCGACAAGAGATCGGTTTGGCTGGCGAGCCACGGCACGACCATGTCGTCGGCGGTCTTCATGTCGATGTGCGCATGGTACCGGATTTCGGTGCCCTCTGGGTAGATGCCCATGAGAGGGGGGCGGTTAACCTTGAACGTAGAGCCGGGGACAAGGAACAGGAACATACCGGCACCGTTCCACCCGGCACGGGCCACTCGGCTACCGGCTTTGATGGCTTCAAGTGCTGCTGAGAAAGTTAGATAGGTACCCATGTTGGGCCTCGCTTGGTTGGTGGTTGATGAAAAAAAAAAAAAACTCCTGAAAAATTTTGAAATAAATTGTCGGCGTGACCACCATTACCCTGTGCCCGCGCCGCCGATCTCGGGGGTACCCCCCGGCATACCCCCCTTAGTCAATTCGTCATCCGGCAAGCGGCAAGCGGCAAACAGCCTAACATACGCTACCGTATGGCGCATAATATCTATTATGTTAAATGGTCAATCTTCAGTGTTATCAATGGGTTGATGTATATGTGCGGTATCATCGTGCTCCAAGATACGCGCGTCACGCATAGCATTGACCGAATTCAGGCGTTTCGCAGCTGCTTGCATTTCGTCGCCTAGTGAAATGAGGACATGGGAAACGCTAACTGCACTCTCGACGGGGATACAGCGCGCAACAAGGGAAGCGAATATGGCGGGGTTATCTTCCGCTTGCTTGAGTAGCCAGGTGTTCCCAGTACCATTTACCCGTTCGAACGCCCACGCGATACGCTCTTTAGCCGCGAGCGACGCGACATTCTTAGAACCTTTTGGGCGCGGCATGGCGTGAATACCCTATTCCATAACGATATGTGACCACTAGATATTAACCGGATATTGGTTAATTCGCAACATGCTGCATTTTTCTTGTTTTTATTGCTTGACACATGGCCAAGGGTTGCTTATGTAGGGTATATCGAAACACGCAAACAAGGAAAATCAGAACATGACCACAAAGCAATTCATTCAAGAACTTTTGGACCGCGTCGAGAAGAAATCCAGCCCCTACTTGCACATCGGCCCAATGGACCGAGACACCTGCGATCTTGTTAGCGCCGCGAACAACTTGGGTCTGGCAATTTGGCAACCCACAACCCGCCAAGTTTATGTCCGGATTGAAGCCTGCGAACGCTACGTAGCCTAGCACTTTCGCACATGAGCCGTGAAAGCGGCCCATTAGTGAGTGCGCTTTGAACCAGCAAAAGGAAAATCAGACCATGCCAAAGACATACTATGCCGCACAACGCCCGCGCGGATTTATCAATGAGACCATTGTATCACGTTTCGCCAGCAAGCGCGCGCGCGACGCATGGGTTACCGATCATGAGAACGATGGTGACGTTAACGCCGCGACACATGGCGCGTTTGCGATTACCGCCAACCGCGCCCGGTATCTCACGCGCCCGGATGATTGGTTCGGGGTGGTAGATGGTGGCAACAGCGTGTGGTCGTCACGGTACTAACGCATTCGCACCATGCCGCGCCTATTGACCGGGGCGCGGTATGAGCGAGTGCGTAAAACTCGAAAACCAACAAAGGAAAATCAGACAATGGAAAACTTCAACCCTATCACAATCGCCAATCCGTCACGCCTTGCAGCCGTCGCTATGGCACAAGCAACCGAGCAATCGCGCTATTACCTGTTGGGCGTCCATTTCACAGCCGAGCGCATGGAAGCAACATCCGGGCACATTGCAACCTTTGCCGAACTTGAACTAGACGCAGACCGCCCTGACTGCATCATGCCTGTTTCAAAAAAGGCCATTGCCGTGCTGAAAGGTAACAAGGCAGAGACCGCCGTGTTTGACGGAGACACGCTCACGGTTTTCAACTCGCAGGGTGAGCCTATCCATATTGAAACTTCCAAGCCAATCGATGGCACGTTCCCGGATGCCGCGCGGATTATACCGAGCGTTGCCGAAAGCAAGGAAACGCCGCTCGCTGCATTTTCAACCAACATTATGGCAATCCTAAATGACACCGCCAAAGCGGTTGCACCGGGTCGTGTGGGTTGCTTTGCAATGTTCGGGGATGGCGCCAGCGGGCCTCATGGCGTTCGTTATAGCAATGTGGAAGACGTGTTTTCGGTCGCCATGCCCATGCGCGCGAACGTCGCGCGGCAATACCCTGCATTTATCAAGCGCTAACGCATTCGCACCATGCCGCGCCTATTGACCAGGGCGCGGTATGAGCGAGTGCGTAAAACTCGAAAACCAACAAAGGAAAAACAGACAATGGAAAACTTCAGCCCTATCACAATCGCCAATCCGTCACGCCTTGCGGCCGTCG
>Ga0208903_1001577_pt1 | contig 12584 bp, 9 predicted proteins | sample AntAceMetag02UKJ_FD_184769 | JGI IMG/M metagenome (GOLD analysis project Ga0208903, IMG submission 184769) | Saline lake microbial communities from Ace Lake, Antarctica - Antarctic Ace Lake Metagenome 02UKJ (SPAdes) (version 2) | ecosystem: Environmental > Aquatic > Non-marine Saline and Alkaline...
AGTTTCGCCTTTGTTTAGTGTAATAACATTGTCAGTAATATCTGTGTTCGTTGTTTCGATACTTGTAGTTGTACCAGTAATGGTTAAGTCACCGGCAATTACAACATCATTAAAGTTTGATGTTCCTACTGTTGCTTCAACATTGCCGTTTATATCTTTCCATGCACTGCCTTGATACATTTGCAAGCGGCTTGTTGAGGTATTATAAATTACATCGCCTTCACGAGCACCAATTGCTAGTTGTTCTGTACTGGTTACCCTTGCAAAACTAAACGGAACGCCGCCGTCGATTCTAACTCTGTTACCTGCAACAATAGATAAGTTTGTATCTGCTGTAAGTTGTGCAACGCCTAATCCGGAACCTTGGCTGAATGTCTCAATAACAGCATTTTCAATATTAACGGTAGTAGTACTTGCGCCTGCACCAATATTAATAATCCCGCTTGTACCTGCGTCAATTGCTAAATTACCTGTTGCTGGTCCAGTTACAGCGGTAACAGTTGCAGTAGTAATTTGTGCAGTGTTAGTAATTAATGCCGTAGTAGTAATTTCAGAGTTTAGTACATTACCTGTAATAATGCTATTTACACCGTCAACTAATAGGGTACTGTCGTCACCAAATACACTACCTTGTATATCTGTTACAAACTGCTGTCCTTGGTCAAACAATCCTGCAAGCTGTATGTCTAGATCAACTGTTCTTAAATAGCCTACATCGTTTGTAAATTCTGAAAGGAAAGTTGGTGCACCTTGTAGTGCTGCATAACTTACTTTTCCTGTAGTTGCGTTGAATACAATTTCTTCGTTGTATGAAACTAAGTTACCTTTTAGTGTAGTAGCAACTATTTCATTAAATTTGTTAGCTTCTGTGCCTACATACCCTACATTGTTTACGCTTGGCACTATACCAGTGTCTACAGTGATAGTATCTATCTCAATATTACCTAAGTCACTTAGCGGTCTGTATTCTAGTCCAGTGCCATCAGATTTTACTTTTACAAAGTAGTTTGGAGATCCAATAAACGAAGCAGGCGTGTCAGTTAAGTCGGCAAATGCTTGTGCAACTAGTCTGTTTCCGGCAACTCTAATATCAGCAGCATCAATAGTTCCTATTGCAGTGATGTTTTGTACGCCAACAATGCTGTTATCTGTAAGGTTTAAATTATCTCCGGATTGGATTTCTTTAATCTTATTATTGTCCGTTGTATCTAATACTAAGGGAAATCTATTTGCCATCTGCTAATTCCTGTTATTTTATATATTTATCGTATGTTCGGAAAGTATTAAAGCGCTGCTATTCTAGTTTGATAGTCGGTAAAGTCTGTACTTGCTGCAACTAATACTTTCAAATCTGTTATACTAATAAATGTTCCATCTGCGGTGTACAACTCATCAAAATTGTCATTTACTTTATCAAATGCTGTGCGTAGCGGATCGCCGTCGCCTTTGTTTGCACTAGTGCCTAAATTAATTACTTGCTTTGCCACGATCGGCTCCTTTGTTTACTTGTATTCTTAGTTTCCCAGCAACAGCAATTACTTGTCGCTGCTGGGGGTTTTTAGTATCAACACTAACTTTAACGCCTTTAGCTGATAGCTCTTTTACTTTGCTTTGTTTCATTAGTGTTTACCTACAACAACTTCAACTACACCGCGTTCGCCGTCTAGTTTGTTTTCTAGTGCTTTACCAATTACACTACCAACTTTTGGATTGTTATCAACAATAGCATATCCCGGAATGTTACTTGCAACTAACATGTCACCTTTAGCAACTTTACCAATCACCTTACATGGAACTCGCCCCTGTAGTGCTAGTGCAACAACATTATCGCCGGTGCAGTGTGAGTTCATTAAGTGTGCTGGGTTAGTAGATACCACCCCTGCTACACGATGTGTGCCATGTGTTGTACTTTGTGTAACTTCATTTGTGCCGCCAAATATTAGAACTGTACCCGGAGCATACTCTGCATCAGCAACATAGTTTTCTGCCAAGTCAGCGTAGTATGATTCAGTTGCAGTGCCGCGGAACAGAGTTGCATATACATCTTTGTACTTTTTAGTTGCACTACCAATGTCGTATGTATTATCAATATCCGGAACAATGCCTGTTGAGCTAAAGACAGCAGGCATAACACTTGAAGCATTACCTAGGTTAGCAGTAACAATACCAACTTGACCAGCTGTTGTCTTACCAGTGTTAGCACCAATTGATAAACCTGTACTTGCTGCACCTTTTTCGCCCGGTGCTTCAATAAAGCTTGAATAAATCCAATCTACACCTAGTACCTTCTCACCGTTAAAGTTTGAAGTTGTTTTTAGAATACTCTGAGCAATTCCAGTGCCGCCAATTCCGACGCTGCCTTTTACTAGCATGTCTGGGAATGTTGGACTAGCTCCGCCGCTTCCGCCTACTGCTGTAAATATTTCACCTTGTGATGGAGTTTTAACTACAAGAGTTAAACTATTTAATGCAAGTACTTCATAACTGCTATCACCGCCTAGTATTAGTGAATTAGCTTGTATTTTACCATTTACATCAGTTTTAACGATACTATTAACTTCACCTGTTTTTGTTACGTTTGTAATAGCATACGTGCCCACACCTGTTTTAATTAGTGCTTCGCCTGCGTCACTTGCTGATGATATTAACGCAACAAAGTCGCCGTCTGCTAAACCTAATCCTTCATTAACTACTGTGCTAAATGGTATTGCACTAACTGCGCCAGTTAACGCTGCACTTCTACCCAGTACAGTATCTGTTGCAATAGATTCAATATCGCTTACAGGAATACTTCCCGATGCAACAGTGACCCATCCGTTAGTAACATTAAATTTAGCACTATCAAAACTTACACTACCTAAATCACTTTGACTGATTGCTACAGCATCTGCTCTAACTGTAGCAGCATTTAGATTTAGTTTACTTTGTGCAATTTGTGCAGTACCTGATATGTCAGCATTAATAATAGTATTTGCAGCAATCTGCATATCAATAGTAGTATACCGTGTTTCTTGTCCAGGATTTACTCTTGTTGTAGTAATAATAACATCGCTGCCTGCTGTTGCAACACCGTTTGCCCATTCGTCTATAGGACCATCAATTACATTGCCTTGTTTTCCGCCTGACGCGGTAAGTACGTCTGCTGCTAGACCGTCTGCTGGCTTGCCATCACTAAACACACCAGTTAAGGGAGTATATGTTATTTCAACAATGTTACCTTCGATTCCAGTTAACCCTGATTTAACATCAACAACAGTACCCGAAGCACCTGATATAGATCCTGTAATAGTATCAGCAAGTGCAAAGCCACCGCCAATTATACTTCCAGCTTCTAATATAAGCTTTTTATATCCAGTTGAAACAAGCAGTTGATTTGAACCAGAATCATTATATTCAACGCTACGGAGATCTTTAATTTCATCATTGCTGCCTCTTCCTCCGTCAACATATGCCTTAGTAGCAGCATCTGTTAGTGCAGTTGGAACAGCTAGATTAGTAATAGTGTTGCCAGCAGCATTAAGGTTGTCTGTCATCGGAACTGTACCGTTGGGTGCAAGTACACCGGGTCCTAATTTATTAGAAACAGGAGCGCCGTTTACATCGTAACCTAGACGTCTGTTTACATAGCCGCGTACAGCACTTTCTGTCGGAACAGTATCAGAAGCGTTATCAACCATCGCTGTGTCTGTTGAGAATTCAGTAATAACAACACCGCGCTTAAATCCTAACCCATCAACATCTGATAGTGCAAGACTTGCACTAAAGCTAACTGTACCTGTGCCCTGGTCTACACTAAAGAATCTACCAACTCTAAAGATACCATTTTGATCTGAACTTACATAAAATACTCGACCTTTGCCTTTTTCGATAACTTCGTTGGCTTCTTTCTTCTCACCTGGTTCACCAAAGATAACATTTGGATAGTTACTTGAGTTAAATCCGCCTGTACCAATGTCTAAGAAGTCATGCCCAGTAGCACGACAAGTACTAATGTTAACTGTAACACTTCCAGTTGCGCCAGCCTTCAAGCCTGCACGTAATGTAACCAATTCGGTACCTAGTACAGTTGTGCTTGCAAGGCCGGGTGCGTTAGATTGATTAATTGTTTCGTAGTCTACTAGGTCAACAATCGCATATAAGTTATCTTCGCTAGGTTCTTCAACTACGTTACTTACCCCAACACCTCTATAGTTAAACACATAATGTTTTTTACCATACCAACTAACAATTGGAGCTTCTACAGCTAATGTATCGTTAGTTGAACCTGCAGGTCGATTGCCCACAGGTGTTCTTAAGTTGTTATTAAGTCTAAAGATTTCATTAGCATCTGCTAATTTTATAGCAAGTATAACATCGCCGGCAGTATTACCTTTGGTTGTTCCTGCGCCTGCTAGTGCAGTTTCTTGTGCTTTAGCAGAATCTATAGTTAGTCTAATATAATCATAAGTAGTATCTAATCCTGCTTGCGAAGTATTAGCAGGCAATTCGTTACCTACACTATCACTAGTTAAGAAACTAATACTTCTATAAACAAAGTCTGGATTTTCATCAAACGTTAAAGCTGTACTTGGACGAATTACTAATACATCTGGTCGAGCTAAGTCGGTAATAATGTGTGTTTGATTTCTATAGAAAACAATACTTGTATTAAACGGTACAATTTCTAATAATCCGTTTGCACTAAATGCTACATCGCCCGTTGAGAAGTTTAACTTGTATACCTTACCGCTAAACATCGGAGTACTACCTTCAACTGCAATAGTACCAGCAACGGTTACAGTTGCAATTACTCCGCCTGCCCCAATTGATGCAACTGTAACTGTACAGTCATTAGTGCTTGTAACGCCGCCTAACTTAGATCCGTCTACTAAAAGTGTATCGCCTACAGTATAATTAGTGCCTCCTTGTGCCGATGCAAATGTTGCAGTATATCCAGCATCTATTGTTTTAAACAAGTTAAATATAAATCCTGTAGCAGCAGGATTTGTAATAGTTGCTGTATAATCTGTTGTTACTGCTAATAACGGATATTCACCAATAGTATGTTGCACAATTTCTACGTTAGCAATTTCATAACGTGCAAACGCCGGACGAGCTGGGTGCCAAATGTTGACTTCTGATCTGTTTGACGGAGCATCCTTCATGTCGTAAACATAGAACGATAGTGATTCAACTGGGTTATCATAACCGTTTGAGTCAATAGTATTTGGAACACTGTTAGCTCCTAGCGCACCCGAAACACTACCAGACAGTTCGTTTGTTGTGTCAAATGCGCTAGATATGTTTGTTAGGTATATTACCTTTGAGCCACTTGTAGTACTAGTGGCAACTGCAACTTCTCCTGTTGCTCCTGACCCTGTTTGCGTTACTGTCTCGCCTGCTGTTAATACTAGTGGGCCTGTAGTAAATAGAATTGAATCAACATCAAATGCTTTCGCAGGTTGCGTCATATCTTGGAATAATGAAATTGCATCCGGAATTTCATTTGGATCACTGCCTTCGGCAACTAGACCAAACTCACCATAACAACTTGAGCCTGTTAGCGATCTAATCTCGGCACCGTTCTTTGAATAGTAACTAGCATGACAGTAGTATGTGAACATACTAACCATTTCAGATAGCGCACCGTTACATGCAACTAGTCCGTAACCTAAATCGTTGACTTGAGTAAAGTCGTTACCTAAGATACTTCTGTTACCAGCAGTTTGCAGTGTAATCGGTAACGGTGCGTCAATACTTTGTACAATACGATTAATAATTAAACGTCTATTGACAATAATATCGGTAGCTGCATCAACTAATGCTGTACCTACACTAAGTGCTGTTAGATCTGGAACAACTATGTTAGGCAAGCTGTTTAAGTTTCCTGCTGTAACAACGTTTTCAATAATCTGTAGTAATCCGTCAAGTACAGTACCTTCTGTGGCTGTGGCTGCGGCCCCTGTAGTATCTTGTGTTACTCCGTTTCCGCTTGTAGGAGTAGTTGATGCAACACCGGTTGCATCTGTAACAACTGCTGCTACAACAGTTGCTAAGTGTGCATATGCTGCTGCTGTAGCAAGTCTTTGTGCTTCTGGTAGTTGTACCACTGCGCCGTCAAAGTATGCGCGAGCGTTGATTGCTGTAGCACTATTGCCGCCGTAAAGTACGTCATATGTTAATGCATCAACAATATAACCTACATCTCTTAAACATTTAACTTGATCGTATCCTGCTGGAGGAGTGTTTGCATTTACATATGCTACAACTTCTGCTGCTAAGAACGCTCTGTTATTTTGTAGTCTAATAGCAGCATCGTCCGCATCGGCAGTAGGAAGTGCTGCTGGCGCTGGGAATACTAATGCATCTGCAACACCGTCACCTGGTGCTGAAACGCTTTGAGTGCCGTTATTAATAATATCAATAATTTCATCAAACGCTGCATTTGCCCTTGAAAGTGCCGTTGAATCATCTGCAACTTCTGGTAGTGCAGCTACTTCTGTTTTACCTTTTGTAATAGCAGCAACAGTTTGTGTCTTTTGATTACCTTGCACATAAGAGCCCGATGCTCGCTGGTATGCAATACCATTGTAAACACTGTTAAAGTTAGTACCTAATGCAACATCAAATGTTACTGCGTCGAGAATGTATCCAGAATCTCTAGCACATTTTACTGTATCAAATTCAAATGTGCCTACTGAGTCTAAGTCAACCCCTGTAGCCAATGTACTCGTTATACCAGTAAAGCCAACGCCACTGTTTGAGTTTGGAGATAATATTAGTTCTGCAGTACCGTTAGCTTTGTCATATGCAGTAACCGCGTTAACTTGGAAACGTCTACCGTCAATGTAAAATGCACTCGGAGTCTCTGGACGTCTTACATACAGACCTTGTGGAGCTGTAGGTGATCCAAGACTTTGAATTTTTAATCTAAATGCACTGCCGTCTACTTTTTCTATAACTTGTACGGCGCTGTTACCAACAAACGCATCAACAAACAATCCACCTCTAAATGCTTGCTTATTAAGTGACTGAGAAAAACTTGAACCAGTTTGTATGTATGGTGATTTAGTTAGAACTTGACCTTCGGGATCAAGTACACACATGAATCCGCCATGCCCTTGTACGGTTATATTTCGTATCATTGTTGCATCGTTCATTAAGAACACATCCATGTCAATGTTACTTAACGGCGGATTGTATTCTGCGTTGAATGCAAACTTAACGGTATCAATTAAGTTTTGTAATACCGTGCTAGGTCCGTCTATTGCTCTCCAAAATTCTGCAATTTCAGCTGCATTGAATATTGAGCCACTAATATGCTCTTTAGTTGGGATGTAATATGTTGTAACGTCTAGACCGGTTGTAAACTTAATGACATTACCTAGTCTATATGTTTGAGCAGTTGCCCACGCATTTGGCTCTCCTGAACCATTAAATAAGTCCTCGGCGTACACTCTATCACCCGCGCCGCCGCCTGCTTGATTGTAAAGCGTAGTTGGTGATAAGCCAAGTATTAGTTTGCTTGCAACTGTGTAAATGTGTTGAATACCTGCAACAGTTTCGTCTTCGGTGCCAGCCTCAACTGCACCAGCGTAATATTCGCCCTGTGCTTCAAGTGCAAACTCGTTACCGCCATTTCTAAAGTCTTTTACAAGAGCATCAACAATTAATCCTACATCTCTAAAACATTTTGCTCTACTGTAAGACCCAACTAGTGCAGGATATGTAGTTTCGATATAGTTAACAACTTGCTCTTGTATAAATTCTTTATTGTCAATAAGTGTAAGAGCGTTAGTTTCCCACTTGCCTACGTTTTCGTAACCTTCGCCGATATTTTTTAATCTCTCAGGCTGCGTTAGATAATGATAACCAAAATATCCATCGGCTCTTCCAGTTAACGGATTTATATATTCAATACCGTTGGGAACACTAGCAATTGTAAATGTAATGCTATTTGCGCCACCACCGCCCAATAGGTCATCTCCGACAGTTAGTCTTTCACCGTGTTGGAAATCTTTGCCTGCATTAGTAATTGTGATGTCTGTTACTGCGCCGCCAATTCCAATAGTAATGTCAAATTCTGCATCTTTACCTAATTTATCTGTTGTCCACAAACTAACGCTATATGTACCTGGTGTTCTAGATGCGTTAGTTTGTGGATCAAATGCAACTGCTTCAATGTTTGACTTACCTAATACAAGTCCATCAAATTCTGCATCTCGATAAAAGAATGTATTTGCCCAACGCGATTGTGACACACGTTTTTTAGGACGTATGATACAACGCCTAAATTCATCACCTTTAACTGAAACGTTTGCAGGAATACGAATTGGATAATCCTCTTCGTAGATGCCGCTTTCAACTCTAATTGAAATTTGTGTTTCACGCACATAATTTCCGTACTCTAATTCTTCTCCCGCTTCAAATTCAAACGGCTCTAATAGTTGTACTTCAATTTCATCTGTGCCTACAACACTAACTACTCTGTCGCCTGCTTCGTACTTGTAGTCAATAATTCTGCCAATAGCACCTGAGTTTTTACCACGAATAACTTTGCCTGGAATAATGTCTGTATTTTCTGGATTAGCCTGGTTAATAAATCCAAGTCCTCCATTGTTTACATTAATTTTGTAAGTTGTGGCTCCGTCAACAATCTGCGGAGCATCTAATACGCCATCGTTAATAACAGCCAACACAACATCCATTTTATTGCCAATAGCTTCATCGGCACTAGAGTCAGGTAATGAAATTGTAGTATCTTGTAGTACACGACTTTGATACAGTGTAGGCGGAGTAGTATTAGTTAGAATGTATTGCGTAACCAATGTCTTGGCATATTCAATACCAGCAATAGTTTCTACACGCTGTGACCCAATTGCTTTTTGTGCACTAACATTTGAATAGTAACGTATACCTGCCCAGCGCGATAGATAGTTAGCATTGTTGCCTAACAGTACATCTAAGCTCACACTGTCTAAGATGTATCCAACATCTCGTTGACAAATTTCTACATTATACGATCCTGCAAAATTAGGGAATGTTGCATCAATATATCCCGTAACTTCTTTTGCAACAAATTCTTTGTTAGCAACGATCATTGCTCTTGCGTTTGCACGATCAGCAATTGGACTAGTAATACCTACGGTATTAGCTGTAGCGTTAGTGCCACCTGTTGCATATGTCATAGTTTGCATATATGGACCTGGCTCAGGCGGTGCCGCAATAATTAGTTCTTCAGCTTTACGTGCTGCTGCATTAATAGTACGATATGCATATGCAGGAGCTCTGCCTTCTTTGCCATTCGGTGTAAATGTTTGTTGATCACTGCCACTAGTGCTAACATAAAGATTAACATTTGTAACAGAAGCTGCATTGTCAACATATAGTTTTGTAGCTGCTTGTAAATCATCTGGACCGTTCGGTAAACCTGTACCACGTAGTTCGCCCGGGTGATCAAACAAGTTAAGTGCGCCAGTCATGCTGTCGCCTTGACGTCTTACAATACTCTTGCGAGGAATAGCAACATTATCTAACCAATTGCCATCTAGTGTTGCATCATATGCTGCATCAGTAATTGAGAATGTACCAGTGCCGCCACTTAGTAAAATACGTCCTGTAGAATTAATTGCGTCACTTTCAGATGTATATAATGCAATAGAATTAGGATTGATAACACTAATATAGTAAGTACTGCCAGTGACAACGCCAAACGGATCAGTGCCTGTTGAATTAAAAATAACGCCAGCACCATTAAACGCTTCAGTTAACCCGTGCGCAGTAATAGTTAAATTGCCTAAGCTGATTCCCGAAGCAGTGTATACATACCCACTTGCATCTGCAGGTTCGTCGCCGAGCCGTATCCCGCCGCCTGCAACTGCCTTTGCTTGATAGTTTCGATCGGCAAATGCTTTGTCAATAACAAGCGAACCTGTTGTTAAATTTGTTCCGTGTACTGAGTTAAATGTATCAATAGCAGCCTGTGTAACACTTACGTTTGCAATTGGTTGTGTAGCTGCATCCATTGGACCGCCTAGGATAGGCTCGGGATCATTTGATACTTTACTAACTAGTTGCTTGATAATAACTTTGCCGTCTACAGTAAAGTCAAATCCAATAGTATCCGGTGTGCCGTCTAAGCTGTTGTCTGATGCAAGTTCAAGCAAGTTAATGCCGCTGCCATCTGATTTTACAAGCGGTACTTTGTTTTCATTACCTTCGTATGTGTTAGGAGTGTCATTAAGATCAGTAAATGATATCTGTCCACCGATTCCGAATACAGCATATAGTTCTTGGAAGTTTTCGTTTACTTTACGAAACGACTCACGAATACTATCGCCAGTGCCGTCATTGCCTTCAATGCCGATATCAATTTGTTGCTTTGCCATTTATATTGCTCCGTTTATACTGCTGAACTTGCTAAATTTGGAAGTTTATCCATGTCGAAATTTACACTAACACCGCAGCCGCATGCTGACTTTGCGTTAGGATTTCGTATCTCAAAATTAGAACCTACTATAGATTTTACATAATCTAGTTCAGTTCCTGCTAGAAACATTAAACTGTGTGCACCTATCACAAGATTCCCACCGTCGCATTCAATTAAAAAATCTTTTGCGTCGATTTCGTCTGCTTGTAGTGTGCCCCAGTCATATTCAAAACCTGCACAACCTCCGCCTTTTAAGTTTAAACTAACTGCGTAACAGTTGTTTTCCTTGCAGATGTCGCTGATTTGAATGTTTGCTGCTGGAGTTACCGTACAAATAGTCATAATGTTTCCTTCTATGATAGTATTTATTATTTAATTTTATAATCTTAATGTAAATATAGTTATGTTCATAAGAGAATTCAAAAAGCAAACCCGGCACATTCGTAAATCAAAAACAGGCAAGGAACACGCCTATACACGTGATCAAACTATATGTGTGTTCCGCTGTGATAACTGCGACACAGAGTTTGAACGTGCTAGAGGAAGTATGGATCCCAAACGTCTAAGCAATTCCTACTTTCACGTATGTAAGAACTGTGATAGTAAGGTTTTTGCTCAAAAGAAAGGCGTAGAACAGAAGCAAAAATGGAATATGACTGCTAGTAGTTCTACGCCTATTGGAAAATTATAACTATTCGTTTTCTTCTAAGATTGCTATAGTTACTAAATCGTTTTGTAAAAGTTGTATCTCTTCAGTTAGTTCTTGATATTCTTTTGAATTGGGGTCTAAGCTATCACGGTTGTTTATTAACTCTTTAATTATCTCCAACTGCATATCTTGCCTCTTTTAGTTTTTAGATTTATAATCTGCTATTGCTGCTTTAATTGCGTCTTCTGCTAGTACCGAGCAATGTATTTTTACTGGTGGTAATGCCAGTTCTTCTGCAAGCTGAATATTTTTAATTTCGCTTGCTTCAGTTAAACTCATTCCTTTAACCCACTCAGTTACTAATGAGCTAGATGCAATTGCACTTCCGCAGCCGTATGTTTTAAAGCATGCATCGGTTATTACATCGTCTTCTACTTTGATTTGCAAGCGCATTACATCACCACAGGCAGGTGCACCCACCATTCCAGTTCCTATGTTGTCTGCAGGATCCCACTTACCAACATTACGAGGATTTTCGTAATGGTCTAACACGGTTTTTGAATATGCCATAATTTATATTATTTTTCCTTTTTGAATAATGTCCAAGCACCGTATGCAATAGCTGCATATGCTGCTAGTTTAGCAAACGGTCCTGCTATTAGTACTACTAGTCCTACACCAATAAGTACTGCGCCGTCTAATGAAGTACGCTCGTCTAGTCTTTTCTTTATCCATGCTTTAACCATTTCTAGTCTCCTTGTTTCAAATATTTAGTAAATATTATTCCTTTAAGTTGTTCTACTGATGCTTCGACACGAGTTAGTTTGCGTTCAAGTACAGTTATTGCTGCTCGTTGTTTTCTTGACTGCTCTTCTAAACTCTGTACATATCGTTGCGTAGGCACTTTATTTTCTGAGCCGTCTTCTGCAACCATTACAAGATGATCTTGTCCTTGTGCTTTTAAGCCACCACTAACACGATTTGGATTCTTATTCGAACTCAAGCTCTCTGCTGTTGGCTTCTTTCGACCGTACATTTTCGCTAGGTAATTCATATCCGTTTCCTTTGTAATATTTATACAGTTCTGTGCTTGGGCTAGGCTTTGTTGGGCAAATAATCCGTTTTACAGAAAGAAGCATTCTGCGGAAACAAAAGAGAAGTTTAAAAAGAGAGTCCCTTTATTCCAAGGGACTCTCTCAGTAAGATTAATTACTAGACAGTGTTTTCTTAGCTGCTCGGTCAGCAACCAATTTATCAAAATCAGTTTGTGCGTCTGGTCCTTCATAGTGAGTAATTGCAAGCCAACTGTGAGTCATTTCATCGCCTGTTCTTGAACCGCCCATTACCCACATATCAGGGTCTGGATTATTTGGATTTTCTGCTGTGTTGTCATACCATTGCTTTAGAACAATAACTGCTCCTGCTGGTAAGAGTGGTGCTACTTCTGGATCGTACAAATGACTGTGATGCCATGTTGCACTCCAATTTGATACTTGGCTAATCTGTTCTGTTTGTCCTGTCTCAGGA
>Ga0208903_1001578_pt1 | contig 12581 bp, 9 predicted proteins | sample AntAceMetag02UKJ_FD_184769 | JGI IMG/M metagenome (GOLD analysis project Ga0208903, IMG submission 184769) | Saline lake microbial communities from Ace Lake, Antarctica - Antarctic Ace Lake Metagenome 02UKJ (SPAdes) (version 2) | ecosystem: Environmental > Aquatic > Non-marine Saline and Alkaline...
CAATATCTCATAAAGCTCTCTTAAAAACTCAACATCTTCAGCAGCATAGCTAAGCTGTGCTGCTGTTAAAGGTCTTTTCAGCCAATTACTCTTTTGACTAGATTCTTTTTCCTCAACTGATAACACCTTAAATGTCAGCGAACTCAAAGAGCAAGGAGGGAAATTTAAAAGACTAGCAGCTATACTTAAATCGAAAATATTTTTAGGAAAGCAATCTAGAGAATGAAGTAATCTGATGTCTTCACCAAAAGCAAAAACAATCTTCTCTATGGAGTCATCCTCCAACATTTTGTAAACAGAGCTTAAATCCTCAACCTGAAGTGCGTCTATTAAATAGATGCTGTCTGATATTTTTAACTGGACCATGCTTAAATTAAACCCATAAGCATATCTATTTTTATCAAACTCAAGGTCTACCCCTGCTTGTTTAGCATTTTTCAAAACAGAAGCTAGATCTTCTAGCTCGATTTGTTCAGTGATGTATTTAAATGATTCCATTTGTCTTTTACAAATTTATCTTTTAAATAGTTTCTAACCAGCATAAAATGGCATAGCTTTTGAACATAGGGTTTCAAGAATAATAGAGTAAGAACGAAATGAAGTTCATCCCCAAACAAAATAGATTACGTACCTTTATCCTTCAATAAAATAACAATGAAAAAATTAAGTTCTATTTCCCTTATATCAGTATTAGTAGTTAGTATATCAGCTTTTAGCTTTTGTTCTAACTCTAGCGCCTCTGTGAACACTACTAACTCTGAGGCAGCTGTAAAAGCTATTAAAAATGAAGGTCTAGCTCAAGCTGTTCCCGAAGTTATTAAGACTAAAAAATTAGTTGACACCACTAATTCCACCAAGGAGCCTTTAACTAAAGGGACTATAGAGAAGGATGGATTAACATGGTATACCGATTTACAACTAGCACATAAAAAGTCCACAGAAACTGGAAAACCAGTACTTGGTTTTTTCACAGGTTCTGACTGGTGTGGATGGTGCTTTAAATTACACGACAATGTATTGGTTAAAGATGAGTTCCTAGAATGGGCTGAGGAGAATGTGGTGTTAATGGAGATAGATTTCCCTAGAAGAACTGCTCTAGACCCTGAGTTAAAAGCTCAAAATGATAATCTTCAAAAAGTTTTTAATGTTTCAGGATTCCCTACTGTATGGTATTTCACCACTGAAGTGAGCAGCGAAACTGGAAAGCTTAATTTAACGGCCTTAGGAAAAACAGGTTATCCAAGAGCTCCAGCAGGTCAAGAGGCTACTGCCTTTATAGCTGCCTCAGATGCCATAATCATGAACTAAAAAAGATACTACGATATAAAAAAAGCCCCATTCATTTTATGAATGGGGCTTTTTAATGTCATACTATTTAAGAAATCTAACTATAGCTAATCAAATTAATTACTTGGCAAACTTTTCTATTACGTTTTGTGTAACTCCAGTATTGCTAAATCCACCATCATGGAATAAATTCTGCATAGTCACATACTTCGTTAAATCGCTAAACATAGAAATACAATAGTTAGCACAATCTACAGAACTTGCATTTCCCAATGGGCTCATTTGTTCAGAGAAAGATATAAACTCATCAAATCCCTTCACTCCGCTTCCTGCAGTCGTAACTGTAGGAGATTGTGAAATGGTATTGATACGAACTTTACTCTTCTCACCGTAGTGATAACCGAAACTTCTAGTGATAGACTCTAATAAAGACTTAGCGTCTGCCATATCATTGTAATCTGGGAATACTCTCTGAGCAGCTATATACGTTAAAGCTACCACTGAACCCCAATCATTAATGGCGTCCATTTTCATAGCAGTACTTAATGTCTTGTGAAGAGACATAGCACTTACATCCATAGTCTTATGGTACCAATCATAATTTAGGTCTGTGTAATGCTTATTCTTTCTCACATTTGGAGACATTCCTATAGAATGAAGAACGAAATCTATTTTTCCTCCTAGAGCTTCCACAGACTTTTCGAAAAGATTAGTTAAATCTTCCACACTTGTAGCGTCTGCCGGAATAACAAGTGCATTCCCACACTTTTCAGCTAGTTGGTTTATTTCACCCATTCGCATAGCTATAGGGGCATTTGTCAACGTAAACTCGGCTCCTTCTTCGTAGGCTCTTTCGGCCACTTTCCATGCTATAGACATGTCGTTAAGCGCACCGAAAATGATTCCTTTTTTTCCTTTTAATAATCCATTTGACATGGTTCTTAAGTTTTGTGGTTTATGACCCCAAATCTAAACTTTTTTTGAGATAGCTGAAGCAGCTAAATAAGAGGTTGTCCAAGCTGCTTGAAAGTTAAAGCCTCCGGTATATCCATCTATATTTATTACCTCTCCGGCAAAGTATAAACCTGAAGCTTTTTTACTCTCCATTGTTTTGAAATTCACTTCTTTTAAGCTTACGCCTCCCGCAGTTACGAATTCCTCTTTAAAAGTACTTTTACCATTTACCTGATATTCCATTCTTTTTAAAGAAGAAATCAAAGAGCTTTTTTCTGCTTTTCTTAATTCAGGCCAAATTCTGTCTTCTGGTACTTTTGCCTCACTTAGTAGGTAATTCCAGAATCTCTTAGGAAAATCAAATGTATTGTGATTATAAATATTCTTCGTAGAGCTCCTTTGAACATCCATTAACATCTCAGATAGTACATCTTCATTCACCTCAGGAATAAAATCTACCACGATCCCGAATTTATAATCTAACTCATTTAAAAGAGGTGCTTCGGCAGATGACAACTTGAGAATAGAAGGGGCACTTAAACCCCAATGGGTAAATAACAATGGGCCAGTAGTAAATGACTTTTTCTTCTTAATCTTCACCTTAACATTAGCGATACTTAATCCAGCCAGATCATGAATTTTCTTATCAGCTATATTAAAAGTGAATAATGATGGAACAGGCTCGACTATTCTGTGGCCTAGAGATTTTAAAAGCTTCCAGATTTTAGACGAACTACCAGCTGCCATTATGATATCGTCAGCTTCTAAGCGTTCATCATTAATATCTACAAACCACTTACCTCCTATTCTTTCAATGGAGTTTACTCCTGATTTCAATCTCACTTTTACTCCATACTTTTCTACTTCATCAGTAAAACAGTCGATTATAGTCTGTGAAGAATTAGAAACTGGAAACATTCTGCCGTCTTCTTCAGTTTTTAACTCTACTCCTCTTTCTTCAAACCACTTAATAGTATTCAACGGTTGGAAATTATAAAAAGCTCCTAGCAATTCTTTCTTTCCTCTAGGATAAAATTTCACTAATTCTTTAGGTTCGAAACATGAATGTGTGACATTACATCTTCCTCCTCCTGAAATTTTAACTTTTCCTAAAACTGTATTTGATTTTTCCAGAATGGTAATTCTATATCCTGGGCAAGACTTAGCGAGGTTAATCGCACCAAAGAATCCAGCGGCTCCACCTCCTATAATAAGTATACTTCTCATGGCTATTTTTGAAAAAACCCCCGCTTGCGCAGAGGTTTTAACTTAACTGAAAAACTAAAAACTATCTCAATCCTATTAATCGCGTAAGGTCATAATGAGTTCTGATTTTACAAATGTAGTGTAAAACACACACTTTAGTCAGAGGATATCTGAACTATTAACTAAGCCTCATGGCATCAAATCAATTTTTATAGACATACATATAAATTTCTATCTTCGGCAGCCTATAATTAATAGAAAAAATGAAAAAAATATTTATATTAATAACATTTATGAGTTTGATGAGTCCTTTTTTAGTTGCTCAAAACTCTGACATCACTTTAGAGGAGATATGGGCAAGCGGAAAATTCAGTGCTGATTACGTTTGGGGCCAACGCTCCATGGTTGAAGGTAAGCACTACACTACTTCTGAAGGAGGTAAAATAATAAAGAATGCTTATTCTACTGGTGAGGAAGTCGCTGTCATTTTTGACCCTTCTAATTTCGTAGAAGAAAAGCTGAATGTGAGCGATTATCAGTTTAGCGCAGATGAGAGCAAGCTATTACTCGCATCTGAAACTGAATCTATTTACAGACACAGCAGCAGGTCTAACTATTACATATATAGTATAACGAATAATACATTAACTCCATTAACCGACTTTAGTAAAGGAAAACAGAGACTGGCTGAATTCAGTCCTAATGGAGATAAAGTAGCCTTTGTGAGAAAGAATAATTTATTCAGTGTAGAAAACGGAGAGGAAACTCAAATCACAGTTGATGGTGAAATGAATAAAATCATTAACGGAGCTACTGATTGGGTTTACGAGGAAGAGTTTGGTTTTGATAAAGGCTTTTACTGGTCTCCTAATGGAGATAGATTAGGCTTTTACAGAATGGACGAAAGTGAAGTGAAAGAATTCCAAATGGCTATGTATGGCGACTTATACCCAGAACAGTATAAGTTTAAATACCCTAAAGCTGGGGAAAAGAATTCTGATGTTTCTATTCATGTGTTTGATTTCAACTCTGGAAAAACGAGACTGGTGAACACGGGAAAAGAAAAGGATATCTACTTCCCTAGAATCCAGTGGAGTTTGAGCAATGATGGTCTATGTATCATGAGATTAAACAGGCATCAGAACCACTTAGAATTCTTGCTTACCGATTTAACTCAGAAAAATTTAGGAGATATCAAGCCGAGTAAAATCTATGATGAAACCTCGGATACCTATATAGAGATTAATGACAACCTCACCTTTATGGATGATAACACGTGTTTCTTATGGAATAGCAGTAAGGACGGTTATAACCACTTGTATTTATTCGATACTACGGGTAAACAAAAAGCTCAACTCACATCTGGAAATTGGGATGTGATTGAATATTTAGGAGTAGATGAAAAGAAAGGAATGTTCTACTATTCTAGTTCTGAGGTTTCACCGATGGAGCAGCATATTTATAAAAAAGGAATTTATAAAAGAGTAAAAGAAAAATTATCAACTAAATCGGGTGTTAACAGTGCCACATTTAGCGCAGGATATAAATATTACGTAATCAATAACTCCAGCGCTAACACTCCTGCATCTTTTGTGCTGTATAATTCTAAAGGTAAGGAGATAAGAACTCTGGTAGATAACGCAGCGTTGCAACGCACTTTAGAAACATACAATTTAACTCCTAAAGAGTTTTTCACCTTCGAAAACACAAATGGAGATGAACTAAACTGCTGGATGATCAAACCAGCTAACTACGATGCTTCTAAAAAATATCCTGTTTATGTCAATATCTATGGTGGTCCTGGACGTAATACGGTAATGGATAGTTATGACGGCAGAAACTACTTATGGCACCAACTATTGAGTCAAGCAGGTTATTACGTAATCTCGTGTGACCCAAGAGGGACTATGTTCAGAGGAAAAGAATTCTTCCATAGCACCTACTTGCAGTTAGGGAAAAACGAAACAGAAGATTTTATAGACTTAGCCAAGCATTTAAAAACATGGGGAGATGTGAATGCAGAAAGAATAGGAATCCAAGGATGGAGTTATGGAGGATATATGGCTAGTAACTGCATCACTCAAGGGGCAGATGAATTTAAAATGGCTATAGCAGTAGCTCCAGTAACTAACTGGAAGTACTATGATTCTATTTACACAGAACGATTTATGCGAACTCCGCAGGAGAATAAAGATGGTTATGAAAATAACTCTCCTATAAATCATGTAGAAAAATTAAAAGGAAAGTATTTCTTAATCCACGGCTCTGCCGATGATAACGTACACTACCAGAACACTATGGAGATGGTAAATGCACTAGTAGCCAATAATAAACAGTTCGATTTATTTATTTATCCAGACAGAAACCATGGTATTTACGGAGGCTATACTCGTCTTCATTTGTTTACCATGATGAGAGACTATATATTTGAAAACTTGTAAATAGAAATTTAACCAAAACAAATACCTTCTGAAATGGATATAGCATTAATAGCGTTAATAGTATCATGGATATTCTGTGTAATATGGGTTCCATTAATTATAGCAGTTAAGAAAAAAACACACCCAAGAGCCCTCTTCATTCTGTTCTTTGCTGAAATGTGGGAAAGATTTTCTTATTATGGGATGAGAACGCTGCTTACACTTTATATGTTAAAAGTTTTATACTCCCACATGTCAGAGCAAGACGCTAGTACGCAGTCACTTATAATTTACGGGTCATATACTTCAATGGTATACCTGTTCCCTTTGATTGGAGGAATGATTGCGGACAAATATCTAGGTTTTAGAAAAGCTATATTATTTGGAGGTATTCTAATGTCATTGGGCCATTTTTCACTTGCGCTAATGGGAATGGTTGACGAAACCAATCAGACATTATTTTTCCTTTCATTAGCTCTCATAGTTGTTGGGAATGGTTATTTCAAACCAAATATTTCAAGTTTTCTAGGTAAATTTTATGATGATAAAATTGAACTAAAAGATTCAGCATTTAACATATTCTATATGGGTATTAATGTTGGTGCTCTTTTGTCTACAATGACCTGCGGATATATTGGTGAAAAAATAAGCTGGCATCTAGGATTCGGTCTTGCTGGTGTAGGAATGTTATTAGGCTTATTTGTTTTTTGGAAAAACTTAAAGCACCTTGATGGTAAAGGATTAGTGCCAAATGAAGAGCATGAGACCAAGCCTATTGTTTTAGGATTAAGTCTTAATAAAATTATACTTATTTTATCATTTGTAGCTATTCCGATTTTTGCTTTAATTCTTAATTATAATAATTTCATGAAATGGGCATTATTAGTAATCGGAATTGGTATGTTCGGCTATTTAATTGTTCAAGGTGCCATTTCTAAGGAAAAGACTGGTCAACGTTTATGGGTTGTTGTTATTCTTGCCTTATTTAACATTCTATTTTGGGCATTGTTTGAACAAGCTGGAGGGTCTTTAACTTTATTTGCTGATAAGTTTGTAGATAGAAATGTTTTGGGAGAAGATGTTCCTGCTTCTATGCTGCAGTCATTTAATGCATTTTTCATTATTATCTTAGCTCCGGTTTTTGCTTGGCTTTGGAAGACTCTTGGAGATAAAAAGTCTGAACCAAATACTCCAGTGAAATTTGCCCTCGGCTTACTTCAGTTGGCAGTAGGTTTTGCTATTATTTATTGGGCAGCTACTACTATTCAGGAAGGGGAAAAAGTGGCTTTAGTGTTCGTGGCCGTAATGTACCTTTTCCACACTACTGGTGAACTTAGTTTATCTCCTATTGGACTTTCAATGGTCACAAAAATGAGTCCTCCTAAACAAGTTGGCTTTGTTATGGGAATTTGGTTCTTATCGTTTTCTCTAGCAAATTTCCTTGGAGGATTAATTGGAGGATGGACAGCCAGTCACGATATTGCTGAAAATGCTACTTTTAGTCAGCAAATGGATGTTTATTCTGGTGCTTATTTGGAATGGGGGGTTTATGTTGTAGGGACTGCTGGTTTAATTTTGTTAGTCCTTTCTCCTTTTATCAAAAAATGGATGCACGGAATTAAATAATTAAAAAAAATCATCTTTTAAAAAAGCCCTCTAACGAGGGCTTTTTTTTTACACCGTTTTTGGTAACCTTTTGGTGATAATCGAGGTAAATTTGTTAGTATATTGCAACGCTAATTAATCCCCCTAAAAACAGTAATTAAGGACATGAGTGAAACCGCGAAAATTATCTTAGACGGAAAGGAATATGAACTTCCAGTAATCACAGGAAGCGAAAACGAAAAAGCCATAGACATAAGCAAGTTAAGAGCAATGACTGGCTATGTTACTATGGACCCTGGTTTTAAAAACACAGGTTCCACGAAATCTGCCATTACATTCTTAGATGGTGAAAAAGGTATTCTAAGTTATCGTGGTTATCCTATAGAGCAGTTAGCAGAAAAGGCTTCTTTTATCGAAGTATCTTATTTGTTGATTTATGGAGACCTTCCTAATGCTGAACAATTAGAGTATTTCAGTGAGAGTATTACTCATCATACTTTGGTGCATGAGGATATGAAACGTTTCTTCGAAGCTTTTCCTACTAATGCGCACCCTATGGGTATTTTGAGTTCTATGATCTCTTCTCTTTCTACATTCTATCCTGAGTCTCAAAACCCGAATAGATCAATAGAAGATATAGATTTAACTATCCATAGACTGATAGCTAAGTTACCTACTCTAGCGGCTCAAGCGCATAAAAACAGCATGGGACATCCGTTAATTTACCCTAATAACGATTTAAGCTACACTAAGAATTTCTTGAACATGATGTTCGGAATGCCTACTGAAGATTATGATATTAACCCTGTGGTTAATGATGCATTGAATAAGCTCCTTATTCTTCATGCTGACCATGAGCAGAACTGTTCTACTTCTACAGTAAGAGTCGTAGGTTCTTCTCAGGCCAATTTATACTCTTCTATATCGGCAGGTATAGCGGCCTTATGGGGTCCACTTCATGGAGGTGCTAACCAGGCAGTAATAGAGATGTTGGAATCTATAAAGTCAAGTGGAACTCCACTTCAGCACTGGGTAGACAAAGCAAAAGATAAATCTGACTCATTTAGATTGATGGGATTCGGGCATAGAGTATATAAGAATTTCGATCCTAGAGCTAAGATTATTAAGAAAGCTGCTGACGATGTGCTAGAGGCTTTAGGAATAGATGATCCTGTTTTAAACATAGCCAAAGAATTAGAGGCTGTAGCATTAAAAGATCCATATTTTGTAGAAAGAGGATTATATCCTAACGTAGATTTCTACTCGGGAATTATATATAGAGCTTTAGGAATACCTACTGAAATGTTTACTGTAATGTTCGCTCTAGGAAGACTACCTGGATGGATAGCACAGTGGAAGGAAATGGTAGAAGATAGAGCACCTATTGGTAGACCAAGACAAATCTATACTGGTGCTAATGCCAGAGATTATGTAGATATTAAAAATAGATAGATTTTTTTCTTAAAAGAAACAAGCCCTCTTCTGGTACTTCCATTAGAGGGCTTTTTATTTGGTTATGAAAACCAGGCTGAATGCAAAGTTCGATTGAAAACTCTTATGGCAGGCCATATTTTCTTCAAATTAAAGGTCAATTCTAGCGCTAATTATCTTTGTGTTTACTCCCTAACATTTTCTACTAGAAATTAAGATTAGAGTAATTTTACACTGGTTCATAATTCAGCACTCACAGGAGCACATATTTATTAACCAATACGTTAACAACAACTTTCTCGCATTGACCTCTCATGAGATTTCATATCATATTATATTTGTTTTTATAATTAACTATCACCTAAAATGAAACTAATTTTAAAAAGCGTAATATTCTTTTCTCTAGCCGCTTACTTCACTCCCAATTTAACTGCTCAAGATTATAATCACGGTCTAAGTTTAGGAGTACCAGGCTTAATAGTAGGGAATATCAACGTGGGATATGAAAAAGTACTCAGCGAAAACAAAACGCTTGCTTTTCATGTTGGAGTTTTCGTACCTAGAGAAGTTCCAGAAGCGCTCACTTTCGGTGATGAGACTGCTGCCGATATCTTAGAAGAATTAGACAACAATTTACAAGGTCTTTCTATAGTAGGTGAATACAGAATGTATACAGGTGACAAAGGTGCTCCTTTTGGGTTTTACGTGGCGCCTATGGTAAGATACAATAATTATGAAATGACTATAGGAGCTGATTTTGACGGAGAAACTGCAGAAGTGGAAACTAAACTAAATAGAATCGGGCTTGGTTTACAGCTAGGTACTCAGTTTAAATTAGGTGAAAGAATGACTCTTGACTGGTATTTTCTAGGTCTTACTATAGATCAAAGCACCTTCACTTTAGAAGCTTCTTCAAATAATACAGACACCAACTTTCAAGAAATCGAAGAAGAATTACAAACAGAAATTGATGATCTACCTATTTATTCTGATGAAATTGAGTTAACCTCTGGTAATGACTTTGTAAAAGCGAAAGGTTCTATAATTGGACTTGGTCTAAGATCTGGACTGACAATAGGATATAGATTTTAGTAATATCTTTTGAGTAAATTTTAAGCCCTTTTCTCTCAGAGAAAGGGCTTTTTTTATTTTAGCAGAATGGAAAATGGATATGTAAAAGTCAAAACCGAAAACTTTATTTCTACTATAGAGTTTTATCACCCAGCAAGTAATTCTTTACCTGGAAGCATCTTAGCCGAATTGGCTACTGCCATAACACGTTTAGGAACTGATGAAAAAACATTAGTAATTATCCTAAAAAGTGCAGGTGAAAGAGCGTTTTGTGCTGGAGCGAGCTTTGATGAACTTATAGCTATCGATGATGAAGCTACCGGTAAAAAGTTCTTTTCAGGATTTGCTAGTGTAATTAACGCTTGTAGGAAGTGTCCGAAATTTATTATTGGCAGAGTCCAAGGTAAAGCTGTCGGTGGTGGTGTAGGTGTGGCTTCTGCTGTAGACTATTGCTACGCTACTACGCATGCTGCGGTAAAGCTATCAGAATTGGCTGTGGGAATAGGTCCATTCGTAGTAGGTCCTGCCGTAGAACGAAAAATAGGTAATTCTGCCATGAGCCAGTTAACTATAAATGCTACGGAGTGGAAAAGTGCTGATTGGGCTGCGGAAAAAGGACTCTATGCAGAAACTTTCGAAACTGCTGAAGAAATGGATACGGCTATTCAAACGTTGTCCACTAAACTAGCTACGAGTAATCCAGAGGCGATGAGAATGCTCAAGGAAATATTCTGGCAAGGTACGGAGCACTGGGATACGCTACTGGCTGAGCGTGCCCAAATGAGCGGAACTCTAGTTTTAAGTGATTTCACTCGAAATGCCATTAATAAGTTTAAATCCAAATAATGAAATTTTTTACTTGGCACTATTTCCTGATCGCTTTCCTGGGGGCTTCACTCCTATTGGGCTGTTCTAAACACTCGATTAACTCTCTTTCTACGTCTAACCTAAATTTTTCTAAAGGAGAAATTGAATTGATTATGGCTACAGACGCTCATACAGCTATGAGGGTTTGGAAAATAGATGCTGTTTCTGACTCTCTGCTACTCAGACAGAAATGTTCAGATGTCATCTTTAATTCAAACGATACAGTTCTAAATAGTTTTATAAATAAATTACATAAGACTGTCATAGATAGCGTGAATCAAGGTGTAGGTATAGCTGCGCCACAGGTAGGAGTTTTGAAAAACATTATTTGGGTACAGAGATTTGACAAACTAAACTACCCTTTCGAAGTTTATATAAATCCTACTATTACCTTTTACTCTGAAGAAAAACAGCCCTGTAGAGAAGGGTGTTTATCTATTCCTAACAGAATAGACACTACCCAAATCCGGTCTCAGTTAATTGAAATTAAATACCTAGATAAGGATGGCCTATCAAGAAATGAATCTGTAGAAGGGTTTACCGCGGTAATTTTTCAGCATGAGATAGATCACCTGAACGGAATTCTTTACATAGATCATTTGGACTAAAAATCGATCCTACAAATTCGTATGCAGTCTTCTTGACGTTTCTTGGTTTGAAAAATTACTGAATTATTTCTGAAATAATTTTCTCCGCTATTTAGCATAAAGGAAAAATCCTTAGACGTCTTCAAAGAAGTTACCTCCAGCCGACTTCCTTTTGTTGGATGAACAGATAACCTGAAAAGTGAGAGGTCTTTGGAGCTGCTTACTGGATACTTCTCGTTCACAGAACTAGAAGTATTATCTGCATAGATCAAGTGAAATTTGTTATTCTCTATGAGGCTTATAGTTTTCATATAGCCCACTGGTAAATCGAGGTTTCTACAAACAAACTTTCCCCAATCATAACTCAACTCTCCATTAAACTGGAATAATCCAAGTGTTCCTCCAGAGAGACTTTCTTTATTGCCGACATCTCGATTTCTTCCCTCGAAATTTTCAAAGTATTGATGCCGAAAATGATGGCTAGCTTTTTTGGTTATAAATCGGCCTACCACTAGAGGGGCATTTTCTAGTTCTATGACATTTTCTACTGTGAAATGAGGAATTTCTGCGAGGTTACCTTTAGAAATCTTTTTTTCGATTTCACTCGAATTAAAATAAGATGCTTCTACTATTTCTTCAGTAGAATAATCATGGAACGTTAAATTAATCGAATCTCCTAAATCTTCTGACAAGTCTACCTTTCCTATGAGTATTCCTGATGAAGCCCTATGATTTTCTCGATAAAATGCTCCTGCCAAATAGATGTGGTGGAGAGAATTAAACACCGCTATTTCATTAATATGCCTGTTTTCACTAGAGATAATCTTTGTTCTATTTAGAACTTCTCCTGTACTAGCTTCAATTACTACCAGCTCGAAATTATACCTATAAGATATATCAGCTGGACTATTCTTAGTCAGAAAAAAGTAATGTCCGTGACTGCTTATAGCTCCAGGAAGAATTTCAAATTCAGAAAAATAGGTTTGTCTTTCGCTAGTTTCCCATAATAGATTTAACTCACAATCGAAAAACGCATGGCGAACTTTCACATCTAGTTCTTTCTTGCTGGTTTTCTTTTTAAATACATCTGCTCTAGATTCTACAGACGTAATCATAAGGTTAGCATAGTTATCTAAAATGGCCGAGAAATAGC
>Ga0208903_1001580_pt1 | contig 12569 bp, 20 predicted proteins | sample AntAceMetag02UKJ_FD_184769 | JGI IMG/M metagenome (GOLD analysis project Ga0208903, IMG submission 184769) | Saline lake microbial communities from Ace Lake, Antarctica - Antarctic Ace Lake Metagenome 02UKJ (SPAdes) (version 2) | ecosystem: Environmental > Aquatic > Non-marine Saline and...
TTGAAAACACTCACTGACTTTGGAAAGAATCAGTTAGGTTACAATGCTGTGTACAAAGAAGAGCTGACCAAATAATGTACATACTGTTTACAGGGGCACCAGGATCGAAATGGAGTAGTGTTGTCAAGAACATCTACTGGAGTGATGACATAGATCACACCGATTACTCAGAGGCTAGAACATATCGCCACGATGCTGATACCCCTGGACGCAGTCACCTAATGCATATTGGAGCCTACTGGGATCCGGGCATGGAGTTTGACGTGGACGAATGGGACAAACCATTCTCTGGCAAGGGCAAGAGGATAGTGAAGGCACACACGTTCGCACATCAACTGGACCAGCTCAAGTCCAAAGGCCATCCCATGGTGATGGTGTACAGGAACGACCACGAGTGTTTGGAATGGTGGAAACTGTGTGGAGAGTTCCGCATCACGTACCCCAACTACCAACACTTCGAGAACTTGGACAAGATGTGGGAACATATACAGGCAGAGAACCAGGACACGATGCAGTTCATCAAAGACAACAAGGACAGAATCACAAAGCCAAAGGACAACGTGGACCTTTGCAGGCTGTTAGAAATAAGTTTTCCCAACAACAAAGGACGACTACATAATTACGAACACAAGGGAATACAGGTATATGTCTACAAGTAATTGGGAAGAAGCAAAAACAAGAAGCAACTATCACTTCAACAAGTGGCACCAGGACACAAGCTGTGTGGAACACCTGGGCAAGTTCACGGGTGGATGGCAGACAGAACTACAGGCAGTGATAGAAGATGGCAAACCTCTCAACTGGGCCAACCGTAGGGAAGGAACAGGCAGGGAAAATGTCAATGTCAATGTGGAAGCAGAAGAGAATGATCTTAAGACAGCAGGCGCAGATCCCAAGATGACCATATACAGAGGACTGGCAGACTTCACTAAATGTCCAACACTACAAAGGATGACAGACTTCTTTGCGTTGACCACAACAAAATCCAAACTGCACATACAGTTCACGGGAGAGGTACTGAACATGCACATAGACAAGCTGTATGACCTAGATGCTGACCCAGACAATGTTGTCCGTATCATGGTGATGCTACAAGATTGGGAACCGGGACAATTCATAATGTATGGTAACGAACAGTTTGACAGATGGCGGACAGGTGACATACACAAGTTTGACTGGCAGAACCTACCACACTCAACAGCCAACTCCAGCAACAGGCCAAGGCCCATGTTGGTAATCACAGGTGTCATGACAGACAGGACAAGAGAGATTCTGTCAAAACCAATCAAGAAAAAGATATAGACTTCATCAAACTTTTAATATATTATTAAGGTATGAACAAAAAGATATTCGCACAACTGCTGGGACACAGCCAGAACGATCTTGACAAGATAACACAACCCTACATACTGGAAACATTCGGTGTCAAAGTGAATCGTTGCGACACGCTAGAGCAGTATGCGGAGGCGATAGATGTTGCCTGTCTACACAAATACTTCTCCAAGTACTGGGAAAATGACATAAAGAAATGGAAGTACTCTGGACTGGCACTGATAGATGAAGTCAACAGCCTGAAACCACGTGCTGTACTTGATGTTGGGTGTGGATACAATGAATTCCGAGGCAAGATAGACAACCTAACAGGGATAGATCCTTACAACAACAAAGCAGATCACGAAGTTGGCACACTGGAATATAGGACTGATCAGAAGTTCGATGTGATCATGTGTTTGGGCTCCATCAACTTTGGTAGCAGGGACAAGATACTCGCAGAGATAGGCAGATGTGTGGACCTGTTAGCGGACGGAGGCACCATGTTCTTCAGGGTCAACCCAGGTGTGCAACACAACAAACCTGAGGCCAAGTGGATTGAGTTCTTCGCATGGAACGTGCCATTTATAATAGAATTATCAAAGATATTCAACCTAAAAGTGCTGGACATACGTGATGACAGCAATCAACGTAAGTATTTCATCTACAGGAAAGTAAAATGAGTAGACTTGTGCTAGAATTGTGCTACAATAAGGAGTAAATACCTATAATGCAAAAAAATACTAAAAGTTTATTAGAAGAATTGAGCTCAATGCCCCTACACAGGGACAAGGAAGAGGTGGTGGAGAGCAGGGCCTCACACATACTGGAGTCAACAATAAGACTGATCACCTACATCAGGGAGAACTTCGACCAGGACACTGCATTCAAACTGGAGAAGAAATTCAATTCAGCGATCAAGAACATGGACGCAAGTAAGTTCTCGAGAGGTGTCGCTCGTATCAAAGAGAACCAGGACATCAAGGCTAACGTACTCAAAATCAAAGACGGCGAATACCGAGAGGATTAATCATGTTGATAGAAGACGTCCTTACAGAATTCAAGAGGACTCACCTGGAACACATAGAGGACATCATAATCACTGATGGCTATGTGGGCGGACAGGCCGTGGTGGAATACTTCAGGGGACTACTGCTGACACTAAAAGGCACAAGCTCGGAGGCCATGAGTGTGTCAGTCAAGTGGGACGGAGCACCTGCCGTGGTGTGTGGAACCAATCCAGACAACGGCCGGTTCTTCGTAGGCACCAAGTCGGTGTTCTCGAAAACACCAAAGATCAATTACACGAAAAAAGACATAGCCACCAACCATGGCACAGAGGAACTGGGACAGAAACTGTTGAAGTGCCTCGTGCATCTAAAAAAATTAAACATACAGGGTGTTGTTCAGGGAGACCTGCTGTACACAGATGAGGGCATCACAAGGAAGAACATAGACGGTAAACCTCACCTGACTTTCACACCCAACACGATAACATACGCAGTTCCCGAAGATGGCGAACTGGCCAAACAGATAGACAGGGCCAAGTTGGGAATCATATTCCACACGACATACGCAGGAGACTCGTTGGCAACAATGAACGCACAGGGCGGAGCAGACGTCAGCTCATTCGCACAGAGTCCAGACGTGTTCTTTGACAACGCATCTTACAAGGATGTGTCAGGCAGTGCCAAGTTCACAGCAGATGAGTCACAACAGTTCTACAACAGCATTGACAAATTAGAAACACTGTTGAACAGTGTGCCGAGAGACCTATCAAGTGTGTTGGGACAGAACACGGACTTCGTGCCCATGTTCCAGATGTACATCAACGCAATGGTCAAACAGGGTGAGTTGCCCAGCAACGTCAATCAGTTCCTGTTAGGATTCCGGAAGTTCTACGCAGACAGAATGCAACAACAGATGTCAGGGCTGAAGGCACAGAAGGCCTTACAACTAAGACAGGACAAGATGAAACAGATGCCCGTGTTCCTGAACCGGGCCAAGAAGCCATTACAGGCCATGTTGACTTTCTACAAGGCGGTACAACAGATGAAGGGATTCGTCCTCAAGAAGATGAATCAGGCTATGGCCATAGGTTCATTCCAACAGACGGATGGCGGACTACAAGTGACAGAACCGGAAGGGTTCGTCGCTGTTGACAAGTCAGGCAATGCTGTCAAACTGGTAGATAGATTGGGATTCTCAAGAAGAAACTTGACGGCTATCAGCAAATTCAAGAAATAGATTCAAAGTTTTATTAATTTCCTTGCTCAACTTTTCTGCATTGAAAAAGTGATTGTAATTGTACTTCCGTAGTGCTTGACTTTGCAGATACATATCTTGCCACGGAGCATCACGCAGTCTATTACACACGTCAACTATGGTATCGATTCTTGCGTCAGGATTTCTATCTAAATCATAAACCTCTTCGAAGTAGTTGTTGAAAGTTTTGAATCCCATCTCTCTCAACTTCTGCAGATATAGATAGTTGCCATGCACGATAAAAAAATGTTGTGCAATAATTGGCTTCCATATTTTCTCGGTCATGAACACTTCATAATCGTTGGCGTTGGTTTCTGACACAATACTACAGGCGGTGTCATTGTAGGGTTTCTCGTACATTTGTTGGTCCATCCCAACCAACGGATAATCCTGTGCCCATGGCAGTTCATACTCCGGAGGCAGTTTCCGTGCAGGCCAATTTGTATACAGACTTTTTTCTAACACACCCTTATTTGATAACTTGTTGAAAAGTCTTATCCTATGTTCTCTATGCCCTTTGTTTAGATATAGGAAGTCGTATTTTTTATTAGAGTGATCAAAGTTGAAAGTATTATCCTTGTGTAATTTGTACATGTGATGCCAAAACCAACTGGTACCTCCTGTCCACTTGATGTGCTCCACGTCTATCTTGGGGTGCATTGAATATTCCCTTATGTTTTCTATTGATTCCCATGGGTTTGCTTTAATGAAAACGAATCCTTGGCTCTTGAGAAGATTTATTCTCCTGTAAAGCTCGTCCATGAATTCTTTACTTTCATTCAAACGATCATTAACGGCACGTGTGTCTATGATAGCGAACCTCCTGTCATAGGAATCAAGATTGTAATCCTGCATGGTATAATACTGTCCATTCATGTCAAATGTCTGGTCATCCATGGAGTGCATTGATATAAAATCCTCCAACTCCTGATGGTTTCCGGTCTTCATGACATCTGTGAGAATAAAATTTCGTTGCATATAGCCTATAAATATCCTTATGTTAACACCATTTTTAAAGTATGTATCTGAGGGCAAGGTCATTAGACGACATAGTGACTTGCAGAGATACACGTTCCCAGAGGTCACGGAGAGGATATACCTCAGCTTCCTGGCACTGGCCACGATGAGCCAGCAAAAGGAGACGGCAGTGTTCGCCAAGTCATACGCGGACGAGACCTTGGTGAGGGGAACCTTTGACAGTGTAAGGATGAACAACAACGACCTAGCAAACATGTTGGCCATAGTAGCAGGTGATCCAGAGATCACGAAGAAATTGAAGAACAAGGACCAAGCACAGGCCATGAGACAGAGGCAACCCGTGCCAGTGATGGCCGTGAGGAGATATCTGAGATCATGGGAGGACCATTTCAAGAACCTGACGCAGTTGGAGAGGTCATTGAACATCACTGATGCGAACTACAAGAACGTGAGGAGAGCGGTGGCCGACTACGCCACACTGGACGCGAAGACCAAGTCGCGACTGATGGCGAGATTGAAACAGCTCCTGCAATCAAAACTGCCCAACACTGACATACAGAGAAAGTTCAAGGAACTGTAATGGCCACAGAAAATAGTTTCTGGGTCTTGTACGGACAACACACCGAACCCACTTACCTGGAAGATGCTGGCAACGGACAGAGACCACAGAGGGATAACGCATTAAAACACATCAAGCAATGGCGTGTGTGCCTGGACATAGGTAGCAACATAGGACAGTGGACCAGACCCCTGGCCAGGAGATTCGACAGCGTGGTCTGTTTCGAACCCAACCCCAACTTCAGGGAGTGCTTCAACAAGAACATCACGGAATCAAACGTGACGCTGTGGCCCTATGGTCTGTCAGATCGGGAACACACCGCACAGCAGGACTTCAGTTCAACGGTGTTAAAAGTCGAGGACGGCGACATAGAATGCAGGACGCTGGACAGCTTCGGACTGACCAACGTGGACTTCATCAAGATAGACGTGGACGGTTTCGAGATACCACTGCTGGACGGTGCCAGGGAAACATTGAGCAAGAACAACGCCGTGGTCAACATAGAGATGAAGAGGGACAAGAGATCCCACATAGTCGTACAATGTGAGTCTATATTGAAGGAACTGGGCTACAAATTCATGCAGAGGACCAAAAGTGACGAGGTCTGGGCTAAAAAGTAATATTACAGCATAATTTACCAAAATAACCTATAAATACTTGCAACTTGATCCCTGAGCGGGGTCATAGTCATTATAATCAGAAAAAAGGAGGATTTAAAATGGCAACAGAAACAAACACTACTTTCGTAGCGGCAACAGGATCTTTACTAGGTAAAGAGTTGGAGTTCATTACGATCGATGCAGGTGAGGAATTAGCGAATCACCTATTGAAAAATGAGACAGCAAACGCAATCGAGAACACAGTAAGACAGTACGGTAACATCGTAGGTGCTGGACCATTGTTCGACACGAATGCTTCTAAAACATACATCGTTGAAGGTACAGACATGTTCGTTGGTGCACCAGCATCATCGGGTGGTTCTTTCACATTAACTGAGTCAGGCGCAGACGGTACTTCAGTAGGAACACTACTAGCGGCACTTAAAGCACTTGGAACGGTTGACGGTATCGACTTAAACGATTCGGGTACAACAGCTAAGATCGAGAACTTAGAACTGTAATCCACACAAACAATTAGGAGAATAAAACAATGACAATATCAAGAAATAACTTTACAGCTCTACCTGTTGCGGCAGAGATGGAAGGTGTAGATGTAACATACTTCACAGTTGACTTCATCAACGCAATGAACTCAGAGACAGGTGATCCACAAGCGGATTCAACTGCGGCTGGTTTAGCACTAGTACAAGCGGCTATCATGAACCAAGGAATCAACATCTTGGCCCAAGGTCCGTTAGGAAACTCAAACACAGAATGTACTTACATGGTAAGAACTGACAGTTTGGACACTGCTAGCCACATCACTGCGAATGGTCTTAGAGATGCAATCAGAGCGGTTGACACGGCAGGAAGAGCGGCAAGTGCCACTCCAAGAAACACTGCTGACTTCTCAACTGCGACTGTAACTGTTAAAACTTTAACAATCGCTGTTTAATAGTATAGCATAGGAGATAATACACAATGACAACTAAAGTAAACCCAACTAAACTAAACACCACTGATCACCTTTCAGGTAAGACGATCACGGCTGTCACAGTTGACTTCGTAGTCAACGGTACAGACTTTTCATCTACTGAGATGGGACCACTGGGTGCGGTACAGGCGGCAATAGCGACAATGACGCAAGAGGCAACTCCAATCATCATCACAGCATTAAGAAGTGATGGTTCAAACGCAGGTCAAGTATTTGACATGGTGTTCGAAGGTGAGTTCGGAACTGACACGTACGATGGTTCTAACTCTGAGGCTTTTGCGGCATACCTACAAACTGTAGTAAGACTGTTAACATCAGTTGGTGCAGGTTCAGTGAACCTATCATCAGCGACTGTTGTAGCGGCTACGGCGGCATCATTCTAATCCAATTAGACTGATACACAATTACCAAAGGGCGGGCATTAATTTGTTCGCCCTTTTTTAACGATTAAATAATCACATGCCCTCACACCTACAAGAAGCAATAAAGATAGTAACAAGTCCGGATTCACAACTGAGGGACAAGACGCCTCGCATATACGCCATGCCCAAGGACGAACACATGCCCAAGGGGTTCACGAACCTGAAGAGGATGCGATACCTGGACCATGACGTGTGTGGTGGCAGGAACATCAAGAGATGGTTGTGGAGGGACTACAACCCAGAATTAATCCTACAGCAACCACCGTTCGACCGGTGCGAGGACCAGAGCGAGGTGTTCACGCTGATACGTGACCCAGAGGAGCGTTGGTGGTCAGGGATCAAGGACATGTTCTACTTCATGCCATGGTACGGCTGGTGGGCCAACGACAAGATAATGGAACAGTGGCCACACTTCGGCAGGGGCACACTGAGGTACCATGACATCATGGAACAGGTCAAACCACAACACCTGATCAAGTGTGATGATGGTCTCAATGACAGGATAATAAAATTCGCCAAGGACAACGGCCTGTTGTGCTTCGGCAACATACCACACGAGAAGGCACTGCGACACACCAAACCCGACATAAAGAAACTGGAGGACAAGGGTGTCAAGGAACTGAAGGCCTGGTTGAAGGAGAACCCGGACAGACAGCAACAGCTGGACGACTACCTGGAGCCCGACTGGCAGTACTGGAACAGGGTGGAAGAACAGGATTAACATGTACGAATTCAGAGTCCACACGCTGGTAGACATAACGGACAACGGCAACCTGAGACAGCAGTTCCCATTCAAGACCAACACTGGTGAAGTCATAGACGACCGGCACAGCCTGGCCATGGCACGTGACCAGAACAGCAACTTCGACACCATGATACAGATCCTACAGATGAGGGGTAACGTGACATGGGAGGTACCTCCACAGAAAATAGAACTGCCAACCCTGGGTAACTACAATTTTGGCTCCTACTACGAGGGCCAACACAACACATGGCACTTCCAGTTCTTCACTGAGCAGACGGGGGTGTACGGTGACATCGGTGATCCAACACAGAATCTGGTTGAGGATTTCAACCTCGTGCCCGTGATCACGGATTGTACCAACACCGCCCACATGCCCATACAGACGTTCGTCACACAGGACCTGAAGGGCACTGATGAACAGAAGGTGATAGGTGCACTGGCGGGTGGGGTCATAAACACGTACTTTTCTTTCGCGGGTGAATATAATAAATAACAGTACATTAAGGCACAAGACCAAAAACTAAGACACAAACTTTTAAGGCACACATAGGCATGGAACAGGCTCAACTACAGGCTCTAATAACGGAGGTACGGAACCTCAAAAAAGAATTAAAAGGATTTATGGGTCAACACACAACAGAATTAGAGAAACAGAACCTAGAAGCACACGTGGACCTTTGTTCAGAGAGATACAAGGGATTGCACGACAGGCTTTCAGCGATCGAGATATCACTGAAGAGGATGAATGAGGACATGCTGTCAGGACAGAAGTCATCAAAGACAACAATTATAATGACCGCAGGCACAGTGATAGCAGGACTACTTTCAACCATGGTGGTTCTCCTGATCAAGATGCCCATCCAATAACAAATTAGATTACCAATCATAATATATAATGTTCGTACAGATAGCACCACACGTCAAAGTGTTCCTAACAAGAGAGCAAGTGGCATTCGTGGAGAAGTACCGACACATAGAATCATTCACAGACAGATCACTGAGTCCGGAAGAGGCACACGTTGCCCAGGTACTGGGTGACAAGGCCATATTCGTCAGGAAGAAAATTGACGACGGTATGCAATATGCTTTAAATAGGCGTATAAGGTTTGTGAAGAATGTCAAAAAATAAATCAGAACTGGTAAGACAGATAGAGGCCTACGGGCTCAAGGGCAAGCTCGCGGACCTGGCACAACGGGAACAGGCACGCAGACCATTCCAACATTTACCCAAGCAGTTCAGCAAAGGCATCCTGATCGGCAACATAGCCATAGTGCCCAAGAAACACACAGGCACCAGGTACGTGTACGTGATAGCGGACATGATGGAGGCAAGGTTGATACACGAGGACATCAACCTCAAACAGACTGCCATACTGGTTGCCCACTACCTGGCAGACAACAAGTCAGTGCCCACCAATCTACTGGACCTGGACAACAAGTTCTCGTCACAACTGTTTGACATACAGAATGCCAAACGCATGATACGTGAAGCACAGAAGGGCAAAGACGAACAGATGGAAGATGTGTACTGGGATCGTATGGACACTGCAAACCGCCTAGCGGACGATTGCAAGGGCAGTATACAGCAAATCTTTAATGACACCTTCGGAGCATAGAATATAAATAACAGTATGAACAGCTTAGAATTCACGAAACCCCTAACTACAGAATCATTGTTGAAAGAGTTTGAATCCAGATTCAACATGACTATGGACCTATCAAAATTCAACGAAGAAGAACTACAAGATTACGCGAATCACGTGAGGACAAAGATACACGAGATCACACAGAACACACACTTCGGACAGGAGTTGAAGGACAACAGCTATCAGAAGAGCCAGATGATGTTAGACGTCATCAACCAAGCGATCAACGAGAGAAAACTCGGCGAGTACGGTGGGATGAACACAGATCCCGAAACAGGAAAAATGGTTCAGAAAATACAAAAGACATCTGGACTAGATGACAAAGAGAAGAAACAACTTATAGGCAATCTTGTTACTAAAGAAACAGAAGTAACAGAGGGCGTAGAAGAACAATCAGAATTAATACTAGCGGCCAAGGACATGATGGACAAAGTGACATCGTTCCTGGAAGACCTAGCGTCAATGAAGACGGAAGGTGCACTAGAGCTAGTAGACAGAATCAGAGATGAGATGGGTGCCGAGAAGGCAGACGCATTTCTACAAAAAATCCAACCAGCGATTGAACAGGCGGAAGCCACTTTAACGACAACCAGGCAAGAACTGGACAACGGTGTAAGAATTTTGACCGGAGAAGAAGTAGCATCAGACCCTATGGGCGCCGATGACACGATGGACATGGACAACACAGACGCGGACTTAGATGACTTGGGTACAGATGACCTCGAGACAGATGAGTTTGGCGCCTCTGATGCAGAAGCGGGTGGAACGGAACCTGAAGGCAGAGAGCAGAGAGAATCCAAGGAAGTGTTTGAAGCCTCTAACAGATTGTTTTCCAAACTAGCAGGGAAGTAATCCCCGTGAGATTTTTCGAATTCAACAAAAGCGACACAGACCTAGAGTCAGCACTTATCAACATCCTGATGAACATGAAGGGCGACGCCGACGAGCGGGAGCAGGCCTCGGACATCAGCATGGACGCCGTCAAACAGATCATGAGCAACACCGGATACCCAGCATTCAACTACGATGTGTTCAAGAGGATCTACGACGCGGACGGTGACCTGCAGAACGTCGTGGCGGACTTCGACAACGAGAAGATAGTTGTGAAGACGGACCAAGAAGCAGAGAAAGAACCTGCCATGGACTACGACGACCAAGGTAGCACTGACAAAGTCAAACAGATGGCCAAGGCGGCCATGAATCGTAGAAAATAATTATTTCACTCCACACGTAAAATAACAGGTGTGTAATCTATAGGAATTTTCCGCACCACGAATACCTTTTTCTAGCTCTTGAAAATAATCTCCGTTTAATATTTCTTCTAAGGTGGAATGATGTAGATTAACTTTGTTATAATCTTTTATAATATTTTTTGATTCGTGCTGATTTAAATCACCTAACCAACAGCAGGGAGACACATCTCCGTTCGCCGCAATGTATATCTCAACATGGTTATTTTTCGTATCATGTGATTTACAATTTATTTTTTTTGTTGCAAAATCATTTTTAGTAATATTAGCTTTTGAACTATTGCCTCCAGATCCTGTACTAGGAGCAGGCAGTTGGGATGATTTTTCTAAGAAATATCCATCCACAGGAATTTTTTCCATCTCTCTCCAGTTACCTATGTAATCAAAATCAGCCCATCTAGAAGATTGCTGTATGCCAAATGAACTAAATCCTAGTGTGCGAGATAAAGATCGACATTGTTCAATCTGTGATTCATTGTGTTTAAAAATTAGCATGGCCCATGTGGCCTCTCCGCCAGCATCTGTGAATGCCTTAATGTTCTCCATTAACTTAGACCATCGCACATTCCTTCTGTACAGATGATTGGTATCCTCTAGTCCGTCTATAGCAAATGTCACAGAAACTTTTATCTTCGCCATCTCTCGCCAGAATTCTGGTGTTCGTGCACCACCATTGGAATGTAAATGTAAATGTATATTTGGATTAACAGCACGTAACCATTGATAGATCTCCAGACATTCAGGGTTCATAGCACCGTCACCTAAATTACCGCAAGATGTAAATCGTTTCAATTGGGAGACTATGTCGTCGCCAATCTTATCTTTTAAAAATGCCAGGGTAGTATGATTTGAATTTACCCGTTCTTTGTTCAATACACCATCTATAAAGTATCTCGCACACATGGGACAGGCGGCATTACAGTAATTGGTCAGTTCAGCATTAATGCTGGTAATATTGTTGGTTGTAATATACGACATTATAAAGTATAATTATGCTTATGAAGATACCTGAAGATGTTTTACAAAGCAAAGGCATCTCCTACAATCAAAAATATCCATATGGTGAACTAGCAAGGGTCACTAAAAATCATAAGAGACACTACGAGACTCCAGACGGAAGACAGGTGCCATCAGTGACCACGGTGCTGAGTGCCACCAAGGACATGACACACCTACACGCATGGCGCCGGAGGATCGGTGCGGAGAAGGCACAACAGATCACCACGGAGAGTGCCAACATAGGAACAGTGATGCACAACTCCCTGGAGAAGCACGTCAAGGGCATAGATAGGACACCAGGATCGAACCTCATACAGCAGAAGGCACACACCATGGCCAATGTGATAATAGACAACGGCCTGAAAGATGTATCGGAAGTGTGGGGATCAGAGGTATCGCTTTACTACGAGGAACTGTACGCGGGCACGACAGACCTGGTCGGTGTTTACAAGGGAGAACCTGCCATAATGGATTTCAAACAGTCACGTAGGCTCAAGAAGAAGGAATGGGTGGATGACTACTACCTCCAATTAGTAGCATATTCAGAGGCACACAACAAGCAGTACGGCACGAACATAAAGAGTGGACGCATGTTCATATGCACACAGGCCAACGAATACCAGTCATTCGACATAGAGAACTACGACTACTGGACTGACCAATGGTATCGTAAGTTGGAGCAATACTACAAGCAAGTGTTGTAGACAATTTTTAACAAAGTTTTATCAATTTGTTTACTTGTTCTTTTTACTTTCTGTATTTTGTAGGAATTCCATTTATCAATAAGTTTTTTAATTAAGG
>Ga0208903_1001582_pt1 | contig 12560 bp, 10 predicted proteins | sample AntAceMetag02UKJ_FD_184769 | JGI IMG/M metagenome (GOLD analysis project Ga0208903, IMG submission 184769) | Saline lake microbial communities from Ace Lake, Antarctica - Antarctic Ace Lake Metagenome 02UKJ (SPAdes) (version 2) | ecosystem: Environmental > Aquatic > Non-marine Saline and...
CGTTGATCTGCCGATAAGCGTAGAAGAGAATATCATTGCAAGTAAGGTGGAAGGAATACGTGTTGGACCCAACCCATTTGATGATCACCTCAACTTTTATATGCCTGATGGCTGGAGTGTGAATGAGGCGGAACTTACTATCCTAAACACCCTTGGCCAAGTACTTTACCAAGGAAATCATGCAGTAACAAACGCCCAATTCAATTGGAACGCCAATCAACTGACTGGTTCTCAAATGTATATTTATAGGGTGAAAGCAGGAAACAACATATATACGGGAAGATTAATTCGGAATAACTGATATGTGTCAGCTTTACACCTTCTTAAGTATTTTTACATTTGATTAACAGAATAATCTAAACTCTATGAAGCAAAGCTACGCCAAGCAACTCCTCTTAGCTGCGCTCCTGTTCCCTCTCTTGCACTTTGCTCAAGTGATTACTGGAACAGTAGTGGACGAAACCAATCAGCCTCTTCCCGGTGCTGCAGTATATGTGGTTGAACAGCAAACTGGTTCAAATTCAGATATGGACGGTAAGTTCATTGTGCAAGTGAAACCAGGTGATTTGACTATTGAGATTTCCTTTATTGGGTATGTAAAACTCACCCAAAAGGTTAGCGTTACCGCTGGGCAAACACTCAATGTAGGTTCCCTCTCTCTCAGTCCTGAAGAAAGTGAGTTAGACGAAATTGTTGTTGTCGGATACGGTGTTCAACGCAAACGGGAAGTAACCGGATCTCTGGTGAAACTGAATTCAAAGCAGCTAAACGATATGCCTACTCCAACTTTCGAAGCAGCCATTCAAGGTAAAGCCGCCGGAGTTCAGGTTGTTACAGGATCTGGTGTAGCAGGTTCTGGAGCCGTGATTCGAATTCGAGGGGTAGCCTCCATATCTGCCAGTGCCGATCCTCTTTATGTTATTGATGGAATTCCAATCACTCAGGATAATTTTCTTCAGGGAAATTCAGGAGGATTTAATAATAATCCTCTCGCTACCATCAACCCAAACGATATTGAGTCTCTTGAAATACTCAAAGACGCAGCAGCTACTGCCATTTACGGATCACGCGGTGCAAATGGCGTTATTCTGATTACCACTAAAAGAGGAAAAGGCAAAGAGCTGAAGTTCAATTTTAGTACGCGCTTGGGAACTGCCAGCCCTACTCAAAGACCGGAAATGCTAAATAGCCAAGAATGGCTACAAATGTATAAGGAGGCCTGGGCAAACGACGGTAAAGTAGGTACCCCCAACTTGCCCGCTGGACTTACATGGCAACAAGCAGAAGCGACCAATACCGATTGGGTTGATCAAACCATTGCAACTGGATTTAAGCAACGCTACGACCTCTCTGCCCAAATGGCGAAGGGCAAGTACAACTTCTACGTAGGAGGATCGTATGATCTGAATGAGAGTTACCTCATTGGCAATAGCTATGAACGCTTTTCAGGTAGAATTAATGGAGACTATCGCTTCAGTAAGAAATTTGAAGTTGGATTGTCAACTTCCCTTGTTCGCGGAACAAATAACAGAATTGACAACGCTTGGTCAGGTGGCCTCGGAGCAGCTATGAGTACAGCACTCCCGATTTTTCCATTACAGGATACCGCAACAGGAGATTATTGGAACGGCGCTGGCTCAGGTAATAATCCTGTAGGTGTTCGCGATAATAAAATCTGGAGAAATAGAGAATTGCGATCTATTTCTAATCTGAAATTGACCTACAGACCGTTTAAAGACTTTGCGCTAAATGCAAGTGGATCGTTGGATCATATGACCTTGAGAGAAGATCAATACAATTCTGAATGGATCATCGGTCAGCCCAATCAAGCCAATGCTTTTAGAAATCAGCAGAAGATCATTAACTACAATTTATTTTTAACGGCAACTTACCTCCAAACAATAAAAGAAGTTCACAAACTTACTTACCTCATTGGAGCCGAATCTCAGAATTCGAATAGCTACAATGAATTCCATACCGATGCCGATGGAAATGCATTGGGAAATGGTGTTACAGATTCTTCTGTTACTGCTCCCTATTTCGATTCAGATCTAGAAGATCAGTACCCTATAAATACCAGCCTCATTGACCCGCAAAGTACCTTCCGTTTTGTGAGTTGGTTCGGAAGAGTGAACTACTCTTACAAGGATAAATATCTCGCACAGGCAACTTTGAGAGCAGATGGATCTTCACGCTTTGGTAGAAACAAAAGATATGGCTTCTTTCCTTCTCTTTCTGCTGGATGGATTATTTCGGAGGAGTCTTTCTTTACTTCCAAAAAGGTCAACTATTTAAAAGTTAAGACCAGTTTTGGTTATACTGGAAATGCACAGATTCCCGGTTTTCAATACCAAGGAGGTTATAATGTGGGCGGTGGATCTTATGGTGGAAGTGCCATTCGGTATCCAGTACGACTTGAAAATCCAAATATTCAATGGGAAAATTCACGCGTATTTGATATAAGCGTTGAAGCCGGATTCTTAAACGACCGCATTACAACAGAATTGGCATACTATGATAAGTTTAGCTCTCAAGTTTTCTTGGGAATTTCCACTCCTAGAAATTTTGGTTTTTCAACCTATTGGGATAATGTGGGAGAGATTCTAAATAGAGGTGTTGAATTGACCATTACCTCGAGAAACCTTGTTGGAGACCTTACGTGGACCACCGAATTCAATATCGCCAATAACTACAACGAACTGGTAAGCATTGGAGGATATAGTGAAGATGCTGTTTCTGGAGGCACAAACGATACGCGTACAGTGGTCGGTGAGCCAGTAGGTACGAATTACCTTGTTCGTTTTTCTCATGTAGATAGAGAGAATGGCCGCCCCATTTACTTAGACAAAAATGGCACCCAAACCTATAATTGGGATCCAGACGATCGTGTACCAGTGGGTAATGTTTTGCCGGATGCGGTAGGTGGAATCAACAACAGTTTTACGTACAAAGGTTTTGACTTCAACTTCTTGTTTGCCTTTGTTATCGGAGGAGATATTTACGATAGTTCAAGCAAGCGTCAACTGGGTCCAATGAGTATAGACAATGGCTTGTGGAATTTAACTCCCCAAATTTACGACCGATGGCAGCAGCCCGGCGATGACGCAATGTATCCTCGCTTGACAACAGAAACAGCAAATCTTGGTTCTACAACACCTTGGATTAACACCGATTTATGGCTTCACGACGGATCTTATCTCCGCCTTAGAAACCTAAGTATAGGCTATACGCTTCCGAGTGATCGAGTTAAAAAATGGAAAATGGATTATATGCGTGTCTACTTAGTTGGAACCAACCTTTTTACCTTCACTAGGTATCCTGGTTTAGATCCTGAAATTGCCCGTGATTTCGAAAATAATGCAGATCGTAATATGAGTGTGAACATTACCTATCTAACGCCTCCCCAAGAGCGTACGTACAGCATAGGTATAGACATAACCTTTTAATAGAGTACAAGCATGAAAAAGATTAAATTCCTATTGATCCCTGCGCTTTTGCTCTCTGCATTTGCTTGTCAGGATTACCTAGAACTAGAACAAACTGGAGATACCATTTCCGTAGGTAATGCTCTTCAGACTCAAGAAGACTACGAAGAGCTTCTTTGGAGCTGTTATGATGTTATTGCCAATACGTATGACGGAAGAATGCAAGTTCTTTTTGACCTTTTGAGCGATGACCTAGCAGCACCAAATGCCAACGCAGATTATACTGAAGTATATAATCGCAATATGCTCTTTTTTAATAGCACATTAGGCGGTGTTTATGGCCAACCTTATTTCGCAATCTTTAGAGCTAATTCGTTAATAGAAGCATTGGATAATATTCCTTTCAGCGATCCAGCTCGGAAAATATCTATGGAGGCGGAAGCTAAATTTATACGGGCTTTGGGTCACTTTGACCTAGTTAGAGGATGGGGACAGCCCTATGGTTTTACCGCGAACAACAGCCACCCTGGTATTATCTATAAGACCAAAACGGAAACGGAAATTCTACCTAGAAATACAGTGAAAGAGGTCTATGACCTTCTAATCTCAGATTTAGAATTTGCCGAAGCCAATCTCCCATCATCCAATGGAGATGCCGCAACTAGTTGGGCGGCCAAAGCGCTTCTTGCGAAGATCTATTTCCAAATGGGTGATTATGCTCTTGCAGCACAGTATGCCTCCGATGTTATTGATAACGGACCGTATTCTTTCGATGCAGCAAGTGTAGACCGCTTTACTCCTATGCCTTCTGTAGAAGCAATCTTCTATACTCTTTCAATAGATTTAGATAGAAGAAGCGGTGCCTTTACAGGAAACTATCGTTCAGATGGATCCAGTGTGCCCACTCTTCGTGCATCAACTGAGATGTACCAAACTTATGGCACCGATACCATTGATGCTCGTGCCGCTTGGTTCTTAATAAAAGACGTAGGTCAGCCAAACGAATACTATGGAGTAGCAAAATTCAATTCAGACTATTTCAGCGTTCCAGTACTTCATATTACCGATATGAAATTAATGCGTGCCGAAGCCTTTGCAGAACTCGGAACCAATCTTGCTGTCGCAATTCAAGATGTGAACGACATTCGTGAAAGAGCGTATGCTGGGCCGTCAATGAATCTTCCAAGCGGTAGTTCAGGTGCCGAGATTATTATTGCTGCCCGTTGGGAAAGAAGAATTGAAATGCTAGGAGAAGGAGATCGCGTTCAACAACTTAAAAGAATTGGAGCCATTCAAAATCTGCCTATAACGATACGCTTAGCTCCTTGGGATTGCCCAGGTATGATACTTCAGTTTCCAGTTACGGAAAGGACCGATGCTTTCGAGCTCAATACTACCGGCGGTTGCAATTAAAATATCCCCCTATGAAAAACACAATTAAAATTTTATTTGCCGTAACGCTCTTACTCAGCGCTTGCAAACCGGAACCATTCCAAGAGATTGGCCCTGACTACGCCCTCGGAGAGGGAATCAGTGGTACTTGGAGTATAAAAAACGCAGTTCAAGTTGATGAAACTGCTGCCATTCCAGAGAAAGTAGATATATCTGATTTCTATGAGATGGATCCGCTTATAATGACCTTTGACCACAGCACATTGAGCTATAATGTGAACACTCCTGGAGCCGGTGTCGACTTCTTCGGTGGTTCTGGAACCTATGAGTATAGCTATGAACTCGAGTTCCCAACAGCCATTACTCTTTTTTCTACCCAAGGGGATACATTGATGATGGACCTCACCCAAATGCCAAGAGAAATTGATTACGAAATGGGTTTCAATTTAAAAAGGATGCATTGTGAAGCCAACAATATTACCTACGAACTAAAATTCGATAGACAATGATTACGAAGTCAAAATTTTTAATAGCCTGCTTGGCTTTCTGTCTATTTCCGGCTCTAACCAATGCACAGGTTACCACTATACCTGCAACCGCTGACCCCAATGACAGCCTAGTAGTAATCATCGATTTGTCTTTAATGGATGCCAGTATTGAGCATGTTCAAAATCTTATTGATGATGCGGATGCCGGTTTAGATCTATTTATCTGGACATGGAATCCGTATGAATTTCCTGCTGGCCATCCGAAAGTTAATGGTCTTGACCCGCAAGCATGGAAACTATCGAACCCTGTTTTGAAAATGACTCCAATGGGAGATTCCCAATACAAATTTGTTTTCAAGCCAACCTTAGCTGAATGGTATGAAACCGATGCAGCCAGTTCTTATACCCGAGGACTTTCTTTTCTTGTAAAACCAGAAGATGGTGGAGGCTTTGGAGATCCCGACAAGAAATCTGAAGACATAAATATTTCCATTGATCCACCTGCTACTCTTCGCGAGCCTGCATGGATTTTTCCTAGAACACCTGAGAAGGAAGACATCGTTACCATAACCTACGAGAATTTCAGAGAGACTGCCGATAGCCTTATTGGAATTGCTCCAGATGAGCTTTATCTGTATGCCGAAGGAGTAGATACCGATGGGGTGTCTTATAAAGGCGGAATAAATTACTTCACCACACCTGATTATCCTGAAAGATTAGTTCCTTATATTGGAGATGGTGTTTTTCGAGTTCGCTTTGTGCCTATGATTCTATTGAGCATTCCGGCTGATAAAGTTATTGAGAGATGGGATTTTAAATTGAGAATAAAGGAATTCTTGGGAGGACAGGAACAAGTTCCGTATTCACTTGGTGTAGATATAAGTTGCGAATAATATAAAGAGAGGGGGTAGATAGCTGATTGAACTTTGTTCATCAGCATCTCGAGGGCCGCGCGAAAGCGCGGCCTTTCTCTTTTATAGTAAAAAGAAACCGAGCCTTAGCTGCCTTTCCTAAAAACGAATACTCTACTTTACAATAATTCTCGGTGTATTCTGAGGAAGACGTGTCAATAATTCGTAGTTAATCTGATTGCTATAATCGCTAAAAGAAGAAACCGTTATCTCCCCTTCCCCTTGATTGCCTATGAGTACAACCTCATCTCCTTTGTCTATGCTATCCGCTGCAGAAATATCTACTGCTAGCATGCTCATATTCACTGTTCCAATTACATCGAACCGAATACCTCGAATAAGAACTTTTCCCTGATTTCCCAAAGAGCGACTATAACCAAAAGAATAACCCACTGGTATAAGAGCAATCTTAGTAAGCTGATGCGTGAAATAGGAAGTGCCATATCCTACAAACTCCCCTGCCTTTACCGTCTTCACATCCATTACATGTGTCTTCCAACTCAAGATCCGCTGTAACTTATCCACATTCCCTTTCTTTCGACTTAAATAGTGGACTAAAATTTCTTGCGTTGGAAAAAATCCATATTGAAGAATACCAATTCTTACCATATCCAGTTGCGTATTCGGATATCGCACGGCAGCCGAAGAACTAGCCAAATGTTTAATCGGATTCATCCATGTCATCTCATTAACCACCTTCTCAAGTTTTCTAAACCGATTGTATTGATCCTTTATGCGTTTATAATTCGCAATGCTTTCTGCGCCTGCAAAATGGGTACAAAGGCCTATGATTTCAAGCTGTCCTACATTTTGTTCAAGTACTCTAAAGAGAGTGCTCAGATCTTTGCTTGGAAAGCCTGTTCTGTTCATCCCTGTTTCAATCTCAACGTGAATTTGTGCTTTGATCTTCAGCTTTTTACTTAATTGAATAGCTGTATTCAATCGATCTAGTTCAAAAATATAAAACTGAACCCCATTCTGTATTGCCCATGGAAGCTCATTGTTGTGGATCTCTCCCATAATCATCAGCTCATAATCCAATCCCTTCAATGCGATGCTTACATCCAATGCCTCTTGGGCACTAAAAACACTAAAGTGACGAATACCTGCCTTATAGGCCAGGGGGCAATAAAAGGCAATGCCATGACCATAGGCATTGCCTTTTACAACAGATGAAAACTGCACTCCCTTTCCCAATATGCTTTTTATAAAGTCTATATTATTCTGAACGGCAGATTCAGATAGTTCTATGTAGGACGATTGAAACAAGGCTTAAAGTATTTGTTTAATTATTCTGTGAAACATATTCACTGCGGTAGGTATAATCTCGTCTGGAAAATCATAATCTGGATTATGCAATGCTGGAGTATGTATTCCTGCACCAATGCCAAACATAGCACCAGGATATTTTTGGGTAAATAACCCAAAGTCTTCTCCCCACTTAAAGGGATACCCTCTTTCAAAAAGGTCGAGGTTTAATTCTTTTGCTGCATTCCGAATTTTTTCCACTGCAAGCGGATGACTGATGTTTGCATGAAATACCTGTGTCCATGAAATAGCTGGACTGAGATTATGTTTCGAACAACTGTCATTGACAAAAGCCAATAAGGCATCGCATTGAGCATTCATTAAATCGGTAGACCAACTGCGAATTGTAAAATGCAGCTCACCATAGCCCGCTGAAATTCCATACGCAAGCTCTCCCATATTCAGGTAAATGGGAGTAATTAAGAAAAAATCGTCAGCTTCAGGATTATTGTTCGTTAATTCCGCTGCTTTATTCAGAATTTCCGAAATAGCCATACTCGGATTAAAACCCAATTCTGGTTCTGCCGCATGGGAAGTCTTTCCATTCAGCTTTATAATTATACTCTTAACATTTGCTGTGAATTCGTTGTCTTTTACCACAACTCTGTGCATTTCGTAAGAAGGCAGATTGTGAAGCGCATAAACAAAATCGAATGAATGCTTTTGAAATTCAATATCATCCATTACGGCTTGAGCACCCATTCCATCCTCCTCCGCTGGTTGAAATAACAGGCTAACTCTTCCCCTATGAATTGGATTCTCCTTTAACACTTTTGCCAATCCAAGCAAAATAACGGTATGTCCATCGTGACCACACTTATGAGAAACACCCTTGATTAAAGACTTATGCTCAAAATCATTGACTTCCTGTATGGGTAGAGCATCTATATCGCCCCGAATCATGATGGCAGACCCTGGATCATTGCCTTCGAAATGAGCCAAAACCCCCGTTTTTCCAACCGTAGACATTTCTTTAATTCCCAAAGAATCTAAATATTTTAGAATAGTCTTTTGAGTATTAAACTCTAAACCAGAAACCTCCGGGTTTGAGTGGATCTGTTTACGTATGGAAATAAGAGACTGAATAGATTCTGCATTTAGCATTCTAGGAAGTGTTTATCTGAATAGTTAAGAGGGTAAGAATTCCTTTTTAAGTAAATTCTCTTCTGGAATTGCAATTTAGTACTACTTGAAAAGAATGAATTAAAATTGAGGTGAAAAACTCTATTTTTTCATTAATCAGGCAATGTCTAGGCCCCAAAGATCGAATGTTTTAGCAGCATTTCTTTGCTTTCCGGATCAATTAAAACTGAAACTTTTCATATCTAGCTAAATACTATTCTATATTCTAATTGTATAACACAACTGAATTCAAAGTATTCAAAGATTCCGCACCAATTAATTAACTTTGCAGCCCTTTAAATAAGAGGCGTTCTTTGCGGCCCCGTAGTTCAATGGATAGAATAGAAGTTTCCTAAACTTTAGATATGGGTTCGATTCCCCTCGGGGCTACTAACGCACTTATTTTTTGGCTCCGTAGTTTAATGGATAGAATAAGAGATTCCGGTTCTCTAGGTGGGGGTTCGATTCCCTTCGGGGCTACAATTAAGAACGGGGTCAACTATATGACTCCGTTTCTGTTTTTAAATTATGAGTACAGTAAAACCCTATAAAGACGATGCCTCTGCAAAGAAAGAGCAGGTAGCTAAAATGTTTGACAACATTAGCGCCCGTTATGATTTTTTAAATCATCTCCTCTCTTTCGGTATTGACAAAGGATGGCGTAAAAAGGTAGTCCGCTTTGCTTCTGTATCTAAACCTCAGCGCATCTTAGATATTGCAACTGGAACAGGAGATTTAGCCCTAGCTCTATCTTCAACGGGTGCAAAGGAGATTATCGGTCTAGATATTTCAAAAGGTATGTTGGAAGTGGGTAGACAGAAGGTTATCAAAGCCAAACTAGCCCAGAAAATTGACTTGCAATACGGAGACTCAGAAAATATTCCTTTCGATTCAAATTCATTCGATCTGGTTACGGCTGCTTTCGGAGTGCGTAATTTCGAAAACCTAGACAAAGGACTTACCGAAATGCAAAGAGTCCTCAAGCCTGGAGGAAAATTGATTGTTCTTGAGTTTTCTCAACCTGAAAAGGCTCCATTCAAACAAGTCTTTGGATTTTATAGTAAGCGCATTTTACCCACTATCGGAAAAATAGTTTCAAAAGATCAAAGCGCATACAGCTATTTACCTGAAAGTGTAGATGCTTTCCCCTATGGTTCCGCATTTTTATCTCGACTTCAAGACTGTGGTTTTAAGAATTCTCAGGCAGAACAACTTACTTTTGGCGTAGCAAGTATGTACACCGCCGAAAAATAAGAAGAGTCCTGATACGTTGAATTCAAGCATGAGACGCAAATCAATTTATTTATTACTGCTTTGTATAGGATATACCTCTAGTGTATTCTCTCAAAGACGATTAAAAAATCAGCCCAAATACGATACTCAAGGATTGCACTTTGGATTCAGTATAGGCATGAATTACAGTAATTTCAATATTAACACCTATGACTTGGTTCTTATTCCGGGCTTTTATGGTGTGCGAACGGAAGTCAACCCGGGCTATGCTATAAACATAGTTTCCGATTTGCGCCTGAACGACAATTTTTCCCTGCGATTCTTGCCTGGCTACGCTACAACTACCCGCTTTCTATATTTTGATGTCGACGATCCCTTTTCTGGAGAACGTACTGAATTACTCCGAGAGGTAGAGTCTTCTTATATGGAAGCCCCTTTTGAAGTGAAATTCCGAGGCGATAGAATAGACAATTACCGCTGGTATCTTTTAGGTGGATTCAAATACACCTTCGACCTGGCCTCGAAGGAAGACGTTGAGGACGATGAATTCTTTAAGATCGCAAAGGCAGATTATGGCTACGAACTAGGAATAGGGATTGATTTCTATTTTGAATATTTCAAATTCAGCCCTCAATTGCGCGCAACTTTTGGGCTGAAAGATCTTTTAGTTGAAGATGGAACCGTTATGGTTACTGGCATACGCAGTATACGTACCCGCGCAATCATGATCAACTTAACTTTCGAATAAATTAATTTGATCTAAGCAAGAGCCGCTCTTACAGCATTGGCGATGTCCTTGCCATCTGCTTTCCCAGCTAATTCTGAACTGGCCTTGCCCATTACTCTGCCCATATCTCCCATTCCTATTGCTCCCACTTCTTTTACAATTGCTTCTACCTTTTCTTTCAGGGCTTCAGGAGACATTCTTTCGGGCAAGTAGCGATCAATAATTGCAGATTGGGTTTCTTCAACCTCAGCCAAATCCACTCTATTCTGTTTTCTAAAAATGTCTGCGGCATCTACCCTCTGCTTGCGTAGTTTCTGCAAGAGCACTAAGCTATCTTCATCTTTAAATCCCTCTGAACCCGAGTCGGTCTTTGCTATTATTATAGCCGCACGAATAGCACGTATTGACTCAAGAGCTACTTTATCCTTGGCCTTCATAGCCAATTTCATGTCTTGGGTTATTCTTTCTTCGAATGTCATATTAATCTACGTTATCGTGTAAAAATCGATTGTTATTCCGCACGGAAGCTCCCTTCCCATCTCCTTCTATTGTCATTTGACCAACAGACTGTTTATCAGAATACTTATCCTCATCTCCTAAGTCTACTCCTTGTCTTTTATAGGCAGGAACGTTTTCTGCATCCGCTACATTCCGAAGTGAATTCTTGAAATTATAATTAAATACATTCAATCTATTTTTACGCGCTTCAGCCAAATTGGGCGCCATCTCCTTAAGCGGTCGATCGCAAGGATTGACTTCTTGAGACTTAGAAGGCTGAACCTCAACATTGCTGCCGATCGATTTCATCTTTAACTCAATACTAGGTTCCTTCTTCTCTTCAACTTGATTCTCCGTCCTCTTTCCCTTTTTGGATGTGCCGAGAAGACGTTCCTCATGTTCCATGTACTCATTTAATTCAAAGATCTTTTTAACAGGCTCTGCAGGTAATTCTGGCGGAACATCATCCACCTTACTTATAATTTCTTTGGCTTCCTCTTTAGGGATAAAAGTGGAAGTAGCCTGTATTTCCAATTCAATAGGATCAGATTCTTTCTCTTCTTCTTTGTCCATATCGACAAAATTGAAAGCAAAACTTTCCTCTTCTTCGGCAGTACTATAAAATGAGGTAGTACCTTGTATCTTCTCTTTAACCTCCAAGGGAGCTTCAGAGTCCTTCTCTTCCTTCAATTCTTCAACCATATTGTCGAACAACAGATGTTGAACCTTGGCTTTTTCTTCTTGGGGCTGATTCGATGAAGCTTGCTTTGTATCTATGCTAGAAACCGGCTCATTCTTCTTTTTTGAATCTTGTGTCAAAGGAGAATCCATACTAATGGGCTTCCTATGTACTTCAACGGTTATAGCCTGATCATCGGTTAATGGATGGATTACTCTATCTATAGGGCGCTGATTTACAACTCTTTGTTGATCAGATGAAAAACCCGTTGCTATAATAGTTACACGAATGGCACTTTTGAGTTCAACATCCTCCCCTATTCCAAGGATAATATTCGCCGTTCCACCCGCTTCATTCTGCACATATTCATTAATCTCAGCAATCTCATCAATGGTGATCTCTTCCTCGCCTGAAACGATTAATAGGAGTACATTTTTAGAGCCTTTAATATTGTTGTCGTTCAGAAGAGGTGAGCTCAAAGCTTCACGAATTCCATTTAGTGCTCTGCCCTCTCCATCGGAAATTCCAGATCCCATTATGGCTGTTCCGCTATCCGCTAAAACCGTTTTCGCATCGCGTAAATCAATATTGGTTGTATAGTGGTGCGTAATAACCTCCGCTATGCCTCTTGCCGCTGTTGCTAATACTTCATCCGCCTTTTCATAACCCGCTTTAAAGCCTAGGTTACCGTATACTTCCCTCAACTTATTGTTATTGATCACAATAAGGGAGTCTACTACCTGTCGCAATTTCTCTATTCCTTCTTCCGCTTGCTTT
>Ga0208903_1001583_pt1 | contig 12556 bp, 13 predicted proteins | sample AntAceMetag02UKJ_FD_184769 | JGI IMG/M metagenome (GOLD analysis project Ga0208903, IMG submission 184769) | Saline lake microbial communities from Ace Lake, Antarctica - Antarctic Ace Lake Metagenome 02UKJ (SPAdes) (version 2) | ecosystem: Environmental > Aquatic > Non-marine Saline and...
GGTGTACCGCAAGGTACCGGGGGTTCGAATCCCCCTCTCTCCGCTTATCAAACTGACCAAACGCGCTAAGTTGTTGATTTCAATGACTTAGCGTTGTTTTTTGCGCGACATAATAAACCTCCTGGTGCACAGTTGGTGCACACATTGTGCACAGGAGGTTTTGATGAGACGACGCAAGAAGTCTTCACAACGAAAGCGCATCGGACGCGTTTCGTACTATCTTCATCACGGTGCCTGGTTTCTTTACTACCTTGAATATCAAGATGGAGTGAAGGTACAAAAACGTCCCAAGGTGGCTGACACTGAAGAAGAAGCCGCACAGATCGCAGCGCAAGTCAACGCGCAATTGGCTTTGTTCAGTCCGACACCGTTTTCCTTTACGTCCGTCAGTTTTTTAAAACTGCGGCAGGCTTTTCTCAATCACCATGAAACAGTGGTGAAGTCCTCTCCGGCCACGATCAGGCGCTATCGATCGGCAACCCAGCATCTTGAGAACTATTTCAATGAATGCTGTCGATCTGACCTGGCTCATTCCATCGGGGCAGACCATTTCGTGGCCTGGTTGAGGAAACAGAAGATTTCCCCCAACGGCCATCCCAATACGGCCAAACGGACACTTCGTGATAAAGGACTGCGTTTCATTTTGGAAGTTTGCCGGTCGGTCTATATTTACGCCGCCCAGCAACGGTTTCTTCCTCCCACTTTCGAAAACCCGTTCACCAAGCTCAACCTGGAGCGGATGAAAATCGAAGATGCCAAACCCATCTTTGTCTTCGATGCTGAAGATGAACTGAGTTTCTTCCAGAAAGCAGACGACTGGACGTTCCCCATTCACTTTATTCTTGCCAAGACAGGATTAAGGTCGGGCGAACTGATCCATCTGCTGATAGAAAATGTCGACCTGGAAAACGGATGGCTACATGTACGCAATAAACCTGAGTTGCACTGGAAAGTCAAAACCAGACGTGAACGCTCTGTCCCTTTAATTAAGGAAGCAGTCGCTGTCTTACGCAGGATAATTAGGAATCGAACATCGGGTCCTGTGTTTATCCGTCACCAGTTTGACGCATTCAGTTCGCCTTTGGGGAACCTGGATCAGATGGAGCTCCAGGAACTGCTTCAGCAACGGATTGCGCATGCTGACTCAGGGAGTGTGCTCACCTTATCACAGACCATGGAGGAGAAACTCGCCAGATCAGTCTGGCGTGATGCAGGTGTGATTCGATCAGAGCGTGTGCGGACATCATTTATCCGTACCGCCAGCGCGGCAGGCCTGAAACAGTCATCCTGCCCTAAAAGCTGGCGGCATTCTTTTGCCACATTGCTTCAGGACGCCAATGTCGATCCGCTCGTTCGCCAGATCACATTGGGCCATAAACCGAGCGAGGACGCCCGTAGTGGGGGCCTGGGCATGACAGGCATCTATACGCACACCCGTGCCGCGACACAGAGACGAGAAATCGAACGCGCATTGCGCCTTTGGCCCCAGTCTCTCATTTATGCCAGGCAATGGGCCAGTGCTATCAAAGTGTGACTCTAAACATACTGACTTGCTTTGAACATATTTAAAAAAAATTCATTTAATAAAACGGAGTTAATAATGAGTTATAGAGAAGAAGTTCAAATTGTACCACGGAACGGTCATACCCTGATCGTTTTAATCGTTGCCCGAATATCGGGCTGTGCAAACCAAAAAGAACTCAGTCTGGATGATCAGGTCGATCATGCGAGAGAAGTTGTGCAGGATTACTATAAGGGAGAGATCGACTTTAGAATCATCGCAACAACAGCGAAAGGTGAGCGTCTCGACCGCCCAGAGCTGATTGAAATCGAGGAAAGGCTCGAAGCAAATGAATTTGATTTAATGATCTTCGAAGATATCGGTCGTCTGGTACGCGGGGCTGCGTCAGTTGGGCTTTGTGGAATAGCCGTTGATCATGGTGTTAGAGCAATCTCACCGAATGACAACTTTGATACGAATGATCCCGATTGGGAATCCAACGTTATGGATGCGAGCAAGGAGCACATGAAGCATAATGAGCATACATCTCGGCGGATAAAACAGAAAAAAATGAACCGGTTTAAAAAATATGGTGCTGCGACTCCCTGCCAAATCGCTGGTTATAATAAACCAGATGGTGCCGAGACTTTCTCAGACTGGTCTAAAGATGAGGATACTACTGAGTACATCAGAGAAGGGTTACAGATCCTGAGAAGGACACTCAATGGCGAGGCGGTTGCGGAATACTTCAATGAAAATGGATTTTCATCAGGCCCCTATTGCAGAAAGGATCAATGGGACGGACGAATGGTATTACGATTCTACCGTAACCCGATCCTGAAGGGTTTACCCGCACGGGGTACAATGCATACCACCAAGAAGAATAAAACGGGCAGAAGAACTTCTGCTCGCAATCCGAAGGGCCCCATCTACCGTGAGGAACCTCATCTGGCATTCTTCTCACCTGATGAAATTGACCCGGTCCTCGAAGCACTGGAAAAGAAGAATGCCCATTATAAACGTAAGAAAATAACTAACGGCGTAGATTCCAGATATCAAGTTCCCAAGAAACGAACCCGGGCCTTTGGCCAGCATGCCACCTGTTATTACTGTGGTCATCATTATGTCTGGGGGGCCAATGGCATGACTGACAGCCTGATGTGTTCTAATTCGCGATCTTGGCACTGCTGGAATTCCATTGGGTTTAAAGGACCTGAAGCTGCACAGAATCTGCTGGGAGTGATCCTGGGGTGCCTCTCGTCTCTTGATGGTATTGATGCTCAGTATCAGGAGATCTTACAGCAGGCTCAGGCTGGTGGCCCTGAAAATCTCCTTACCCGTGAAAACAAGCTGAACCGGGTCGAGGAAGAAATTGAGCGAGAAGGTGAAAAGATCAAAAAACTGATCAGAGAAGTAGAGAATATTGACGCGGATCTTCTGTATGAAATGATGTCGGAGTTGACTGAACGGAAAAAGAAGCTGTCGCAGGATCGCCTAGCACTTATGTATGCTAAAAATCGTCAGCTTGATCTTCCGAAATCCACTTTGGAGCTCAAGTCAATATTGCAGCATCATCTCAAAGATGTCGATATTCACTCTCATGAGTTCGGTGACTTGATCCGGGAGCTGGTCCCGGAAATCCAGGTCTACCAGGTACGCCTCATTGATGGCGGTCATCTGCAGCCGCGTGCGAAGATCCGCCTCAATCTAGCCGGGAGTATTTCCGACGCTGCCTCGATTCCTGAATTACAGCAGTTACTATCTCAGGAGTTCACCCTGGATCTCTTAGAGCCTCCTCAACGTGAATTGATTCGACCAGAGGCAGCCAGATTGGCTGCCACCGGCTTAGAACAGCGGGAGATCGCCTCTCAACTGGAAGAGAAACCGACCCAAACTGCCGTCTGGAATGCCTTGAAGCTGCATCAGCAGATGCTGGATTTGGGGCTTACCAGTCCGTACGTATTTGTGGAAGAACCGCCTGAAGATTACGGTAAACTTCGCAAGCACAAGAATAAAAAGTATTCCTTTCAGGCGAAGCCCGGTTATCAGCGACCCGCGCTCTGAAAATGAATTGTTATTGTCATTCACTTTACCGACCCCGGCACTATGCCGGGGTTTTTTAATGCGCTATTTGAAAGGAACTATTTTGAAGACCAGGCAACCTAAAACTAAAAAGAGTCAGCAGATTCGGACTGGACCAGTCCTGCCGGGAAGCCCCGTTCATCGACTGTTACAGTTGCTAGCTAAATCGATCGTAAAAAAGTACGAGCCAAACGACACAGAAAGGGATCGCACGAAAAACTAAATCATGGCCCAAATCGTGTCATAATAGATAGGGGAGAGATTAGCTATTGAATAAATGCTTGAACCATAGTTTTTCCTGTTGAACGAGAAAAATTAGTTCATAACGAAAAGGGTTGTGTGGCCCCTTAACATCCGCAATCAGTAATTCGTTCCGCTAATCATCCCCATTGATTTGAAATGACAGCATAATTCCATGAAAGGAGATCGATGTTACAGAGACAAGAAATTATGTTGATCAGAGCCGCTTTGCAGTTCTGGTACGAAGAAATGGATCTCGAAGATGCAAAGATGTTCGCGATCTATGCTGGTGTCCCCAAGATAGTGCCAAATTGGGGAGAGGAAGACATCCAGCGGTTGCGTCAAGAGTTACTGGCAGCGCGACTACGGTATGCTGTGTGCCAGCATGATGCAACTGGCGTAAAAAGTCCCCGCCTGTTTATTACTCCGGAGGCTGCCAACCAGGCGATGGCCGATGCTTCTGACCAACTGGGAGTCGTCCTGGTTACTGAACCAGAGGTCTAAGTTCCCTCAAACCCCATCCATCAGTTCCGACAGGCTGATTCCGAGTGTATCCGCGATCCGCTCGATGTTCCGTAACGAAAGATTGCGTTCTCCCCGTTCGATCCCGCCAACGTAAGTCCGGTCCAGCTCACACGCATAAGCAAAATTCTCCTGAGAGTAGCCTTGCGCTTTGCGCAGTTTGCGGACCTGCTGCCCAAATATTATCAAAATGTCTGCTCGTTTTGCCATACGAGCATTTAACACTTGACAACGACGATAACACCACGGACCATAAGTATCATCATTAAGTGTAAACTTGGACAAATAGAATATAGCTACACAAAAGTATTCTTTACTGAAAGAGGAGAAATCAATGTTACAACCATCGGGTAAAAGAAACTGCGCCATCGAAAGCATCAGTCCGGTGAGTCAAATAATTGCATTTGTATGTGTGTTACCGCTGGCTCTCACACTTTCGGGATGTGGCGGCGACACAACAGCAAGTAACCTCCCTAAATACTCAAACCCCTCCAGTAAACCCTTGCCTGAAGAATATCGAGTGCTTGCTTCTCACCTCAGTATGAAGATGAAAACTGATCCAGATCAATTTCGAAATAATCGCGAGCTAGCGGAAATCATGGCGGAGTTACAGTCCGCGTTATTAGACTTACGTGAGATCAAGTCGAACGATAAAGAGATTATGTATCTTTCCAATCAAGTCCAAGATACGAATACCTTAATCTTGCAATGTATTAACAACTTGAACGCCCTGCCAAAGCCTCCCGATCAGGGAACACTGTTTGTAGGTTCGATGCTTGATGGATTTTTTGGTAATTTTTTGGGTAGCTATCACCGTGGCCTTGATGCAGAGGCGAAGCAAAATGCTTTAAATGTAGAATTACAATCAGCTATTGCCGCGGCCGATAAAATTGATGCAGCGCTACAATTGCTTCCCAAAGTAGCAAAAAAGTATTCGGCAACCTTATGTGACTCGACTGGCCGTATCGTAGTCGATTTTAATGAATCCTGGGGAGACTCCAGACCAGAGGATTGGCTTGTACTTCAGAACCGTGGGGAAACACTTGAAAATTGTACCATTTCGGTGCAATTAACTGGGGCGAGCGGAAAGGTTCGAAAAAACGTACATTTCTTGAAAACATGGCCTAAGGATACCAGCATGTGGGGGCGGTATCAAAGTGGGGAGAAACTCTTGGGACGAACAGTGGATAGAACCACTGTCACGAACGTGCAAAAATTGAACATTACAATCTATTCACCGCAATTCGCAACTCAAATCCATTATGTTTATCAGGGAGCGGAAAAAGACAAGGACATTACTTATATTTGTAAAGACCTGAGTTTTCAAGGTGCGTACCAGTCTTACGAATCTGGGATTCTCTGGGATAGACAGCGTGGTGCTCAATTCACCTTGAAAGGAGTTTCATTTCTTCCCAAGTGTCGCGTTGATGTTACGTTTCGAAAAGGAGACGAATCGAAAAGCTGGCACTGGAATCATGATTCCTGGATGAAAGGAGAAACAAAACAGTTTTCTTCACCGAAGGGAGGTTTGTCATTCGATCCAGACAGGGTTGATTTCGAGGTTTCTTTTCCCGATACGAATTATCAATACAAAACGACTCTCACTGTCGACGTTGAATCTGGGAAATGAATTGAACTCCAAAAAAAACATTTAAGCGATTTTGTAAGAAGTCTGGAATCCACCAGCAGACGTAGTACAAATGGTTTTGTTAATACGGTGGTCTGAGAATGGATAAGTGGGCTCCACGTTTCAGAGCCTTTAGTTTCAGACTGATTACCAAGAACACTTTTCAGATTGTCATTTTAAACCAGTGGAATCACCGGCCACCTAAATTTTGTCGAAAAACGCGTCATAGATGATTTTAAATTTCGTCTCTGTCGCCGTGCCAAATGCCGGTAACTTCAGGTCAACTAAGTAAAGGATAAACTACATACAGTCCAGATGCATGAGGAGAATGAAATCGCAAAGGCCCCAAATGTTTTGAGAAATCATTTCATATAAGGTGAGACCACTATCGACCTAAATTCTGGCGTAAAACGCGTCATAATAAATAAAAATATCAGACAAGAAACCAGAATTTTTGACAAGCTGGAAAAATTAGCTCTCAGGTACTCACAGTGATTCTTGTCACACTATCGGACGAGTCCCAAAACCTAAATTTTGGCCCAAATCGTGTCATAATAGATAGGGGATGGATTAGCTATCGTTGATTGAAACCGATCTCCAATTCAAACTCGTCATCAGTAAAAACGCCCCGCATGGCACAGAAATGCGGGGCGTTTTGCATTTTACACATCTCTTATCGGAAAGGAGCATTACTTGGAAATTATTGTTTTAACGTTCGTCTCTGTCGCCCTGTTGCTGGCAATCATCGCTTTTCTCAAGGAGCGACGACTGCGTCTGGCGCTACAGGGTATTCTCAGACATTTGATTCATCGCTGGAGAGCACATGGAAAAACAGACACTTCGAATGACACTGACGCTGATCCTGCTGACCGGGGCCGGCTGTAGTTCCGACGAAAACAGCCGCGTGGCAGAACTCGCCACCCAGCAACTGGAACGACAGGCGGATCAAAACCGCCGGATGTCGGAACTGCAGCAGGAAGTCGCATCGGGTTCACGCAAACTGGTGGAAGCAGACGCCAATGCCCGACAGGAGATGATCACGCTGCAGCGTGAGATGCAAACCGAGCGAAATGAAATCGGACACCAACGGGACCAACTGGAGGCAGAACGACGCGACATCGCCGACAGCCGACACCGAGATCCGATCATTGCGGCTGCGATCACCAGGGTGGCGTTTGTCGTGGTCAGTCTGCTGCCCCTGTTGGTTTGCTGGTTGTTACTGCAGCAGAAGGTTGAACCGGCGGACAAGAATGAGATCACAGAATTACTGCTGGACGATCTGGTCTCAGCGGAATCACGTCTGATGCCACCTGCCGCATCGAAGCCAGACAAACTCCGATTAACGGATTTACCCCAACCACCTGATACCCCATCAACAGAAAGGGAAACCTAACATGTCACATATTGTCACCATTCAAACAGAGGTCCGCGACGCCGAGGCACTGGGCCTGGCCTGTCGCCGACTCGAACTAGTAGAGCCCGTTCACGAAACCGTTCCGTTGTTCAGCGGGGAAGCCACCGGCTACGCGGTTCGTCTCCCCGACTGGCGGTATCCCGTCGTTTTCGACGTGGACCAAGGCCAGGTTCGATTTGACAACTTTGAAGGTCGCTGGGGCGAACCCGCTCACCTCAACAGACTGCTGCAATATTACGGCGTGGAAAAATGCCGTTTAGAGGCACGCAGCAAGGGACATTCTGTCCTCGAAAACCAACTCAGCGACGGTTCCATCAAACTCACCATTCAAATCGGAGAGGGTCATGCAAATAATTGAAATCATCATTTATACCGAAGGTCAGTCGCGTATCGAAACCCGAGGCTTTACCGGCTCCCGGTGCAAAGACGCCAGTCGGTTTCTGGAAACGGCGCTGGGGAAAGTCTCCTCGGAGCAGCTGACCGCCGAATACCACCAGAGCGTCCAACATCAACCCAACCATTTAACACAGGAGAAGTAGTTTTCGCAAATCAACAGGTTCAGGTCTTACCGGACCCGATTCCCGAAGAGCCACAACCAGTACGAATTGTTGTAGTCGTTGAAGGAACGCACGACATCAAGTTCCTGCGACGGATCTCCACTCTTCTGCACACCGATGATCCTACACTGCCTGATCTGGCCAGTATGGAACGCGACCGGGAACTCATTTTTCTGCCCATCAGCGGTCATCCGCAGGCCTGGATCAGGCGACTGGCGCCTCTGGGAATCCCAGAATTTCATTTGTACGATCGCGAAGAGTCACCGGTCACGGAACAACGCCAGCAAACAGTCGCTACAATCAATCAACGCCCTCGTTGCCGTGCCGTGCTGACGCAGAAACGGAGTCTGGAGAATTATCTGCACCCCCATGCCATTCAAGCCGTTGCCGGTGTCGCATTGGAATATGGAGATTATGAGTGTGTGGCAACTGTCGCAGCACAACAGGTATTCGACAGTGCTCACCACGATTACTCCTGGAAACAGCTCACCCGACGTGCCCGGGTACGACTCACCAATCGAGTCAAGCACTGGCTGAATACCAGTGCCGTCGAACAGATGACGGTATCTCTACTGCAGGAAGTTGATCCTGACGGGGAAATCATTTCCTGGCTGAAGACAATCGGCCAACTGGCGGAAACCACTTAAGAACATTTTACACCTTCTTTTTCTTCAAACCATCAAGGAAAATTCTATGTTACTATCAGAACGTCTGGCGGAGAACGTACGCGCCTGCTTCACCGGCATCTGGATTCAGAGCCATGAACACGATGAAGCTTTGCTGGAGATGGCTCGACTCTGCCACAGTGAAGACTGGCGGTTGCTATCATGGGATATTGACCGGGGCCTACAGGGAACGGAACTTGTCAATGACGGCAACACACCGCTCTCCGATCCGCTTGCGGCCATTCACAGTTTAAATAGTCAGGCCGATCCGGGTCGGCCCACGCTGCTGGTCCTCAAGAATTTCCATCGCTTCATTAATTCTCCGGAGATCATTCAGGCTTTGACACAACAGATCAATCTGGGAAAGCAGGCACGAACATTTATTGTCGTGCTTTCCAGCCTGGTCCAGATTCCCACGGAACTGGAAAAACTGTTTGTCTGCCTGGAGCATGATCTTCCCGACCGCGATCAGCTGCTAGAAATCGCCCGCAGTATTGCTACGGAAACGGGAGAATTACCGGAGGGACCAGAACTGGAGCGTGTCCTGGACGCTGCTTCGGGGTTAACCCGTTATGAAGCAGAAGGCGCCTTCAGTCTTTCCCTGGTACGACATGAGCGTATCGAATCCTCGGTCGTACTGGAGCTGAAATCCCAGACGCTGCTGAAAAGCGGCCTATTATCACTGTACCAGGGATCGGAATCGTTTGCTGAACTGGGTGGCCTAGAATCCCTCAAAGTTTTTTGCCGGCGTGTACTCCGTCCCCGCACCCAGGATGCTACGGTCGTTCGACCAAGAGGCATTTTGTTACTGGGAGTTCCGGGAACCGGTAAGAGTGCATTTGCCAAAGCACTTGGAAAAGAGACCGGACGCCCCACACTGACACTCGACGTCGGAGCTTTGATGGGTTCACTTTTGGGCCAAACTGAGTGCGCCGTTTAACGGCAAGTTGAATCCCACGCTCAGCGTGGACAGGTTTTGGAATTTATGACCTTGTGGGTCACCGGGATTACCTGAAATGAGTCGAAAGACCAAGGGGAAATATAGCACTTCCGGAAAGCGGCTGATGGGTGAAATCGTTTACCCCATGCTCCGCAAGACCCGGTCGGTACGGTTAAAGCTTGATTGCCTGAACTCTAGCTTCCAGGGCGTAATGGCCCCGCAGAGGATACAACGATTGAAATCCTCTTGTCGCTGCATACCTGAATTCTTCGGTTGTTCAGGGAACATTCCAGCACGACACCGAATGCCAACGAGGCATTTTAAGGGAGCGAAAGGAGAACCTAACCCGACCTATTACGTTCAACTTGCACGGAATACGGGATCGCCTAAGGGGCGCGAGCCCTATGGTGACGGAGCCCCCATAGTAGTCCGCGGTCGGGAAAGCCGACTACATGGCGAAGGGGGGCAGGTGTTAGTGGAATTCAACATTGAGGGAGTGCGAGATGCACACAGTTCCTAAAATGCAATGGATTCTACAGGATAGAGGCCGTCGTGGTCTTTGCTTGGAACGGGTCTACCGTTACCTGTATAACCCTGAACTTCATCTTGCCAGCTACGGAAAAATATACCGTAACAATGGTGCGATGACCAAAGGGACAACCCAGGAAACGGTAGATGGCATGTCCTTCCAGAAAATCCAGAGAATCATCGATTGTCTGCGTGACGGTCGTTATCGCTGGACTCCGGTCAGACGAATTTACATTCTCAAGAAGAATGGAAAACAAAGACCGCTTGGACTGCCAACCTGGTCAGACAAACTGGTTCAGGAATCGATACGTACCATTCTCGAATGGTATTACGAGCCTCAGTTCAGCGATTCATCCTGTGGGTTTCGGCCCAGACGCGGTTGTCACACCGCGTTAAATCGAATCGCCAAAACATGGACTGGGGCGAGTTGGTTCATCGAAGGAGATATTTCCGGTTGCTTTGACAATATCAATCATGAGATATTGCTCAACATCCTCCGGGAAAAGATCCATGATGGCCGATTCATTGACCTGATTTCAGGGTTACTTAAATCTGGGTATTTGGAAGATTGGAAATACAATGCCACACTGAGTGGTTCTCCGCAAGGAGGCATTGTCAGTCCGATCCTCGCTAACATCTACCTTGATCGCCTTGATAAGTTTGTCGAACAGGTACTTCTTCCTGACTTCAATCGAGGTAAGGTGAGAAGGACCAATCAAGCTTACCACAATCTTCAGAAAATGGCCGCTCGCCGGAAGAAAGCCGGAGACGTTGAAGGCTATCGAGAATGTATGCGGAAAAAGGGCCTATTGCCGTCGAAAGACTTCAATGATCCAAATTACCGCCGTCTTCGATATGTTCGATACGCCGATGATTTTCTTTTGGGCTTCTGCGGTCCCAAGCAGGAAGCAGAGGAGATCAAGGATCGACTGCGCGACTTCTTACAAGAATCGCTGAAATTGAACTTATCTCCAGAAAAGACACTCATTACCCATGCTCGAACTCAGAAGGCTCGCTTTCTGGGTTACGAAATCTGCGTTTCGCATAACAATTTGCATCGAGCAAATGGAGTGCGAAGGAGCAATGGAAAGGTCTGTCTGCTCATTCCTTCCGATGTCATTAATGACAAGATTAGCTGTTATCTCAAACACGGCAAAATCAGTCACCGTCCTGAACTTTTACCCGATCAACCATTGAGCATCGTGGCAAGATATCAGGCGGAATGGCGTGGTCTGGTTGAATATTACCAGCTTGCCTGGAATATGAATGCCCGACTGGGAAGGTTGTTTTACTTCATGAATGTTTCACTTGCCAAAACCTTAGCGTGCAAATATCAGATTTCGCGCAAGGCTGTCTTTGACAGGTTCAAAAGTGAAGTAGAAACACCGCTTGGTATGCGAAAAGTGTTGCTGATACGTAAGGAACGACCGGATAAACCGGATCTCGTTGCGTACTTTGGCGGCATCAATCTCGCAAGAACGAAGATAATACGGAATTGCGATCCCCCGCTACGAGTACCGTTTAATCCAAAGTGCGAACTGGTCGAACGATTGTTGGCCGATGAATGTGAGCTATGTGGAAGAAAAGGAGCCTGTGAGGTTCATCATATCCGCAAGCTGGCAGATATCGACCAACCCGGTCGTCGAGTGAAGCCTGATTGGGTTAAACGTATGATAGCGCGGCGTCGTAAAACTTTAGTCGTCTGTCTCTCCTGTCATCAAGATATACATAACGGGAGATACGATGGCAAAGCTATCTAACACTGGAGAGCCGTGTGCGATGAAAGTCGCACGCACGGTTCGGGGGAGGACTGTTGGAAAAGTACCGACTCATTTAGTCGGCAACTCGCTGGCAGTCTATCCTACGGAACGCACACGGGAGGCCCTGAAGGTCATTGATGCGATGGCTCCCTGCGTGGCGATGATCGACGAAGTCGAAAAGGCCTTTGCCGGGATGAACGGCAGTGGAGACTCCGGGGTCGCATCGAGAATGTTCGGAACGTTCCTGTCGTGGCTGAACGATCACCAGTCTGACGTCTTTGTGGTCTGCACGGCGAATGACGTTTCCAAGTTGCCTCCGGAGTTCAGTCGGAGTGAACGCTTTGATGGTGTGTTTTTCCTGGATCTTCCCGATCGTGAGGAGAAAGACGCGATCTGGGCACTCTACCTGGATCTGTTCGAGATCGACGCGGGCCAGTCTGCCCCCGATGACAGCAACTGGACTGGTGCAGAGATTAAGTCCTGTTGTCGCCTGGCAGCCTTGCTTGATCTGCCTCTGCGTCAGGCCGCTCAGAACGTGGTTCCCGTCGCAGTCACCGCTGCGGAGTCAGTGGGCCGCTTGCGGACCTGGGCCAGCGGGCGGTGTCTGTCGGCCAGTCAGTCCGGCATTTACCGCCAAGCAGGTGGATCGTCTCGTTCTCGTCGCCGTGTGAATCGTGAGCCCTCGAACAACTGATCTGCCAAATATTTAAAATCCGGAAT
>Ga0208903_1001589_pt1 | contig 12531 bp, 6 predicted proteins | sample AntAceMetag02UKJ_FD_184769 | JGI IMG/M metagenome (GOLD analysis project Ga0208903, IMG submission 184769) | Saline lake microbial communities from Ace Lake, Antarctica - Antarctic Ace Lake Metagenome 02UKJ (SPAdes) (version 2) | ecosystem: Environmental > Aquatic > Non-marine Saline and Alkaline...
ACGAACAATCGCAGCATGCCTCCTCTGGGTAAAACAAAGCTAAAGAAAACTGGAAAATTGCTTGCACTTTAAGATAGTACCTATCCGCTGTATCTTTTTCTCGCCCTCGAAGGGGCAAAAAAAGGATGCCGCTGCAATCCCTAACGCGAGGGCCGCATCAAACCCTGTGCGTAAGGGCGTTCCGCGGAACGCCCCAACAGATTAGTAGAGACGCGATTTATCGCGTCTGAATTAAAGAGACCCTTCTTCCTTCAACTCTGTCCGTCCGTTCAGGCGGGGAAACAGCAAATTAGCAGCACCTTCTACAAAGGTTGCTATAGGTAAGAGTATCCATAGCCAGTAGTTGGTGTGATTTATTTGGCAACGTACTCATCAATTTCCGTATCTCTGAAATCTAATGCTTAACCATCTCGAAGGACTCATAGATAATCGGAATCGACAGCTATTTATGGACTTGAGTGACAGTCATCAAATACGAGTGGCATTCGAAACCTGCTCCGACTACAGCTGTTACTCCAAGGGTGACGAATCAATAATTTCAGTCCCAATTTCGAAAAGAAATACGGCCTCATTTACTCACGAATTACTACACATATACTTACGGGTTAATGGTGTATTCATAGGCGCCAGTTTCAGCGACTCTATTCGGAACAAAATCGGACTCAAAAGTTACTTTGACGAAAACCTACTTGAGCACATTGGGAATACCCTCGACCACATCAAGATGCTTCCGTTGTTTATAGAAATGGGGTTTGACAAATCAGAATTCATTGCCGATTACGACACAGACAAGCTTACTGAAAGTCGAACCATTCGTTTAAAACTGGAATCAAAGTGGTTTTTCAAGACTCGTAATTTCAAAATGGCGGTCAAATTGTTTTTGGGTAAATATTTCGCTGTAAAGGCTTGTCCAAATCAAGGTTTCAACTACGGAGACAAATTATCGCGACTAGAAATCCTTTACCCAGCGCTTTACTTTGCTTGTGAGTCATTCTTGGATAATTGGTCCGGTTTTGAAATCCCCAGTTCTGATCTAATAGCTGGTAGCTATTACGATTTTTTAAATGACTTTGTTTTAGAGCTTGAGGCTCTTTTACATTCTAATGGAAAATAAACTACACAAAACATCACTAACACAAACTAGAGGAATCCGCCTAAGGCGGACTATTGTTCGTAGGGAGAAAAGCGTTGTGTGTCATTCTCAAATCGTAGGATTCAATATTTTTCTGAATCAAATTAAACCACTCCATATATCTGCTGTCAGAAGTGCTCAAAATATGAAGTCACATGAAAACTGACTTTGTAATGCCAATTGAAAAAAAATCCTAACCGAAGGAATTATTGAATAAAAGCGTCCAATTACTTATTCACTAGTAAATAATGAAAAAATGAAAAGAAGATTTATGAAACGGACAAGCATTATCGCATTGCTTTTTGCAGCAACCATAACCAATGCGCAGGTAACCACTCAATGGGGACCAGATGGTTTTGTGAAAATTGAAAATGGGTCAGGAGGTTTTATTGCAAGCGTATCCGCTGCAGACAGATTTAGTAGAGACCACGACCAAGCAGGCGACATAAATGGAGATGGAATAATTGACCTTGTAGTTGGTGCTCGTTCAGATGATGATGGCGCAACAGATGCAGGTGCAGTTTATATCCTGTTTATGAATAATGATGGAACGGTTCAATCCAATCAAAAAATATCCATGTTAGATGGTGGATTTACAGAGACTTTAAATGCCGGTAATTTTTTCGGCTATGGCGTAGCAGGTATTGGAGATTACGATGGAGATGATATTCCAGACATAGCAGTTTCAGCGCCCGTTCCGCCTAATAGGGCGCTTTACATCATACATCTAAATGCAAATGGAACAGTAAAAGACTTTGTAAAGAACAACAACATTACTGCACAAGGTTTATCTGCCGTAGGAGATTTGAATAATGATGGAAGAATTGACCTAGTGGCTTGCGACCCAGGCTCAGATATTGGTGGTACAAACATTGGAGCAATAAGTATTCTTTTTCTAGATGCCACCTCAAACGTTATACCTAGTCAAACAGTGCTTATAAACCCATTAAGTGGAGGCTTGGGTACTGGATTGATTGCAGGAGATCAATTTGGTGGAAGAGAAGTTGCCATGCTTGGAGATTTAGATAGTGATGGAACACTAGAAATGGCCGTAGGTGCGTTTATGTCTGATGGCGGTAAAGGAGCAATTTGGATGTTGTCTTTGGACAATACAACCTTTAATGTGGTATCTAAACTTAAAATCACCGAAGGCCTCAATGGGTTTTCGGACACGTTAACAACTGGTGCTAACCCGAATGGAACAGAAGGTGCAAGTTTTGGTCATGCATTGTGTAAAGTTGGAGATTTGAATGGAGACGGAGTTCCCGATTTAATGACGGGTGCCAATCAACAAAACGAAGGGTGGGGTTATATTTTGTATTTAAATGCGGATAAAACCGTAAAGACTTTTACCAGAATAGATAATACCGATGGTGGTTTTGGATTAGTGTTAGACCCAATTGAAAGATTCTCACGTTCCATTTCATTCATAGGCGATTTAAGAGGCGATGGAACCATTGCGGTAAACTATGGTGGTGGAGCAGCCGGTACGGCAGGAGGTACTTTATATCTTTTGTTTTTCAAGCCATGTGATTTTACTCAAGAAGCAGGATACAACCGTTGGAGCGATGGAACGATACTGTTTTCCAATTGGGATCATCTTACTCAATCACTTACAAGCGATTCGCTCACTTTTGAGCAGTGTACGTTCAAGGCATTTGAAACTGATGCCGCTTATATGACTTACAATTTTAATGACGGAAGATGTATTTGCATGGATTCCATCGCTACGTTAGTGGCAAGTACAGAGTTGAGCACTGCGTTTACCAATGAATGTTACAGCGGTCTTCTGTCGACAGGTCTGAATGAACAAACCGTTGAAAATCAGACTATTGTTTATCCGAATCCCACGACCTCCGACATTATTGTAAAGACCCCTGCGAGTTCATTTTCAAAACAAGATAGAATAGAACTTTATTCGATAATGGGCGAATTACTGTACACTTCACTCATAACCTCAACACAAACTAAAATAGACCTGTCTTCTTACGCTCAGGGCAATTATGTTTTGGTTACTGAAACGCATGGCTTACGCGAAACGTTCAGAATTACAAAAAAATAGAACGAACACACAACAACAGCAGCACAAACTAGGACGATTCGCCTGAGGCGGACAGTCGGTTATATCACGTTCTGTACAGACGCCATGCATCGCGTCTGTACAGCATCTGGCGAAAGAGCTTTGTTTGAAGCTAGTTTGCCCTTATTTTTTATCGAAGGGCAGGAGTTAAAACCCTAATTTTCATAGCAGTAAGCCGCAATAACTATTCAGAAAACCTAAGCTAACCACTCGGGTTTTTTTGTGCTTTTTAATTTGTCGAATTGGCTTGAATTGAACCAGAAGCTAATTCCGTTTGTTTCTATATCACAAGACAAGATTTGCGATGCTGACAAGATTTTATACCTTATCAGCAGTAACGACCACAAAAACAATTTGAAATATGGGCGCATTCGATATAGATATGATTAAAGAAGTGTACGCTAAATTCCCCGAGCGTATAGCCGCAGCAAGAAAAGCAGTAGGAAAACCCTTAACCCTATCGGAGAAAATTCTCTACGCCCACCTTTGGGATGGAGAAGCAACTGAAGCTCACGAAAGAGGAACCTCTTACGTTGATTTTGCTCCAGATAGAGTAGCTATGCAAGATGCAACGGCTCAAATGGCTTTGCTGCAGTTTATGCAGGCAGGGAAAAAGAAAGTTGCTGTGCCTTCTACCGTGCATTGCGATCACTTGATTCAAGCGCGTGTTGGTGCAACTGCCGACCTTCAGGAAGCAATGAACAAGAGTTCTGAGGTTTTCAATTTCCTAGAAAGCGTTTCTGATAAATACGGTATCGGTTTCTGGAAACCAGGGGCAGGTATTATTCACCAAGTTGTATTGGAGAACTACGCATTCCCGGGTGGAATGATGATTGGAACCGACAGCCACACTGTAAATGCAGGTGGTTTGGGAATGGTTGCCATCGGAGTTGGTGGTGCAGATGCTGTTGATGTGATGGCAGGAATGCCTTGGGAGCTGAAATTCCCAAAACTGATTGGTGTTAAATTGACAGGAAAATTGAGCGGTTGGACGGCTCCTAAAGATGTGATTCTGAAAGTTGCAGGAATTCTTACTGTGAAAGGTGGAACCGGTGCAATCGTTGAATACTTCGGAGAAGGTGCAAACAGCATGTCTTGTACCGGAAAAGGAACCATTTGTAATATGGGAGCGGAGATTGGTGCAACCACTTCAACCTTCGGGTATGACGAAAGCATGGAGCGTTATTTACGTGCTACAGACCGTGCTGATATTGCTGATTTAGCAAACGGAGTAAAAGAACATTTGACCGGAGATGCTGAGGTTTATGCTACCCCAGAGCAGTATTTCGATCAAGTAATTGAAATCAATCTTTCTACACTTACTCCACACATCAACGGACCTTTTACGCCAGATTTGGCTACACCTGTTGCTGATATGAAAACGGCTTCAGCGAAAGCTGGCTGGCCAACCAAAATTGAGTGGGGATTGATTGGGTCTTGTACCAACTCTTCTTACGAAGATATTTCAAGAGCATGCTCCATTGCAGAAGATGCATTGGCAAAAGGCTTGAGACCAAAGGCTGAGTTTGGCATCAACCCAGGTTCTGAGCAAGTTCGTTTCACCATTGAGCGTGACGGATTTATCAACACGTTCGAAAAACTTGGAGCGACAATATTCACCAATGCTTGTGGACCATGTATTGGTCAGTGGGACAGAGCTGGAGCGGATAAAGGCGAGAAGAACACAATCGTTCACTCGTTCAATAGAAACTTCAGCAAGCGAGCTGATGGAAATGCAAACACACATGCATTTGTGACTTCGCCAGAAATGGTAGCCGCATTGGCAATCTCTGGAGACTTGAACTTCAACCCGCTTACAGACACGCTTACCAACGACAAAGGTGAGCAGGTGAAATTGGCTGAACCAACAGGATTTGAACTTCCGCCAAAAGGATTTGATGTAGAGGATAACGGTTATCTCGAACCTGCAGAAGATGGCGGTAGAATTGAAGTGAAAGTAAACCCTGATAGCGAAAGAATTCAGCTACTGGCTGGTTTCGCTCCATGGAATGGACAGAACATCACAGGTATAAAACTCCTTATTAAGGCGGAAGGAAAATGTACTACTGACCATATTTCAATGGCTGGTCCTTGGTTGCGTTACAGAGGTCACCTAGACAACATCTCAAACAACACCTTAATTGGTGCAGTAAATGCATTTGGCGGAGAAACCAATAAAGTTAAAAACCAATTGGATGGTTCTTTCGGAGAAGTTCCTGCGGTAGCAAGAGCTTACAAAGGGGCAGGAATTCCGACTATCGTTGTGGGAGACAGTAACTACGGAGAAGGTTCATCCAGAGAGCACGCGGCAATGCAGCCACGTTTCTTGGGTGTTTGTGCGGTATTGGTGAAATCATTCGCCCGTATTCATGAAACAAACTTGAAGAAACAAGGAATGTTGGCTCTCACGTTTGATAATGAAGCAGACTACGACAAGATTCAGGAAGATGACACTATCAACTTCACAGATCTAACTTCATTTGCGGCTGGTAAGCCACTAACGTTGGAGTTTGTTCATGCTGATGGATCTAAGGATTCTATTCTTGCAAACCACACATACAACGAAGCGCAGATTGACTGGTTTAAAGCTGGTTCTGCGTTGAACATGATTAAAGCAGAAGCCGCGGCTAACGCTTAAATCGCACTTTCATTGCAAATGAAAAGGGCGGCCAATTGGCTGCCCTTTTTTTTGTGTTGGGAATTAGATGTTACCCTGTAAATAATACAGTTTCATTGAAAATTAACCCTGTAATTATCGCGAAAACAAATACAATTAACCCTGTAAATGTTACATTTGAATCATGTATCAACGCAATATTCAATACAAATTTCGGGAATGGACAGAGTCTGACAAACGCAAACCGCTTGTTTTGCGTGGTGCCAGACAAGTAGGCAAAACATCTGCGGTTATTCAGTTCGGGAGTACATTTAAACAGTTTATCCATCTCAATTTAGAGCGACCAGAACATCGAGGGTTGTTCTCTGAGAATAGACCAATCGAAGAATTGGTCAACGCTATTTTCTTTCAAGCGAAGAAAGACTTGAAGAAAGAATCGGAAACACTTCTGTTTATCGATGAAATTCAGGCGGAACCTAATGCATTTCCAGTATTACGCTACTTATTTGAGGATTACCCACAACTCAGGGTAATTGCCGCTGGTTCATTGCTCGAAACGCTTTTTGATGTTGAAAGAAGTTTTCCAGTTGGTCGGGTTGAGTATTTGATAATGCGGCCCGTTAGTTTTTCGGAGTTTTTGGGGGCGTTAGGCGAAGAGCAAGCACAAAAAGCATTGGAAATCATTCCTGTTCCGAGTTTTGCTCATCAAGAACTAACACGTCTTTTTCATATTTACGCCATGATTGGAGGAATGCCTGAAGTTGTTGCCAGCTATGCAAAACACCGAGACCTTACGAGAGTTTCAAAATTGTATGCATCCCTATTACAAGGTTACGTTGAAGATGTAGAGAAATACGCCAAGAATGACACCCAGCGACAGGTTATTCGGCACGTAATTAATACAGCATTTCTAGAAGCAGGAACCCGTATTAAATTTCAAGGATTTGGGAATTCCAATTATGGTTCACGGGACATGGGTGAAGCTTTTCGTGCTTTAGAGCAAGCCATGGTGCTACAATTAATTCGTCCCGTAACTGGTTTCCATTTACCTCAAATCCCTAACCAAAAGCGGTCTCCAAAATTACAAGTGCTAGATACAGGGATGTTCAATCATATTTCTGGCGTTCAGCAGGAAATGATACTACTAAAAGATTTATATCCAGTTCACCAAGGTAGGTTAATGGAGCATTTAGTGATGCAGGAATTTCTCACATCGCAAACTGACCCGCTATTCAAGCCGAATTTCTGGGTTCGCGAAAAAGTGAATAGTAGTGCGGAAGTAGATATGGTTTTTGCGTATGGCGTAGATTTAATTCCAGTTGAAGTAAAGGCAGGTAAGGATGGTAAACTCCGTTCGTTGCACCAGTTTATGAATGAGGCAACACACACAATGGCTGTTCGAGTTCATGGTGGAAACTTCAGTATTGAAGAAGTTAAAACCATTTCAGAAAAGGAATTTCACTTGATGAATGTACCGCATTATGGAGCAAGCCAATTATCGGAGTATGTAAAGTACATGGCTAATCAAACTCAAAGCTGAAACTGAACAACTGGACATATAGACTAGGCATCAAAATCAAGTTTAGCAACCTCACTAGTAACGCTATTCAAAGCCAGATAAAAAGCCACAATCGAATTTCGATTGTGGCTTTTAGCACGTGTAATAAGGGTTGATTTAACTCTTGATGTATCTAACGGTAACCGTGCTCTCAGCAGCTGAAATGCGTAAGAAGTAAACTCCATTTGCAAACCCACTGATATTTACCGGTTGGTTAAAATCATTTGTATCTGAAATTCTAATCGTTGGCTGAAGTGCTTGTCCGAGCATATTCGTCACCTCTATAGTTACATCCTCCGTAGTTGGAAGTAAACCTCTAACAGTAAACTCTCCTTTACCCGGATTTGGATAAACATCAAGTGCATCAAATATGCTGTACTCCTCTACTCCTACTTGAACCGTAAACTCAAGCAAAGGAGTAGATGTAGGACATCCGTTCGGGCCTATATATTCTACATGGTAATTTCCACTCTGAATAGCTGTATAATCAATACCCGTTGCACCAGGAATTGGGTCTCCGTTTAAGAACCACTGATAGCCTGTTCCGGGAGGGTCAACAGTAAGATCGTTACCACTATCTAAGATGATTGCATCATCCATTGGCGTAACATCTACCGAAATCATATTCGATACGCCCTCACAACCAAATTGGTTAGTAACGGTAACAAAATAGTTTCCAGATTCCTGAACCACCGTACTTGGGTTTGTTCCTCCAGTAATATCCCATAAGTAAGCTCCTTGGTTGGATGCTGTTGTTAACGTAATAGTTTCTCCCTCGCAGAAAAGCAACGGGCCGTTAGCTGTAATTACTGGTGATGGAGTAGATTGAACAGTAACGTTGGCAATAACACTTGTGCCTTCACAACCGTTTGCATCCGTTACAGTAACAGAATATTGCCCACTACTACTAACCGTGATGAACTCATCCGTATCACTCGTATTCCATACGTAAGAATCAAACCCTGTTGTAGCGGTCAAATCGATGGTTTCTCCATCGCAAACTTCAAGCGCTCCATTGTTGCTAGAGGTAATTGTAACTGCTGGAGCATCTCCTACTTCAATGTTAAGCTGTGCCGTATTCTCACATCCCAACGCGTTTTGATATACATAAGTAACTATGTGTGTTCCTCCTCCTACAAGCGCAGGGTCAAACATTCCGCTATTAACACCAGCTCCTGAGAATGTGCCTCCTGCTGGTAATCCTGCAAGCGCAATTGGAGTGCTTTGTTCACACAAAGATGCTACCGAACTTATACTTACAACTGGTAGCGCATTTGCCAATGCAAATGCTGGTAACGTAAAATCTGTCCAAGCCGGATTAGTTATTGTGCTGTAACCTCCACTGGTTCCAACAATTTCATTCGTCATATCCTCCCATCGCGGTGTTCCTTGCCAGTGCGCGCCAATAAACCAATCCCCGTCATTAGCTGGCTCGTAATACTGAGTCACATCAGCTGCATCGGCTCCCGATAATTGATTTACCAGGTGATAGAATTGATTATTTACAGCACAAAGGTCTGTTGAAACTAACGAAACATCATAACCTTCTGCAGTTGCATCAACATTTGCCAGTCTTGCAGCAAATGTGTTTGCAGAAATGCCTGCTGGTGTAATTGCTACTGGTCTTATACGCTGCGTTCCAACGGTGCTTCCTAAAGGGAATACGTATGTATCTGTACTGTTGGTTGCCCAAGATAGTCGCCCTGCTCCCAGACTACTCACAAACCCACCGTTTTCAGTTACTGCAGATGATGATGGATTAAGCAACCTTAGTGTATTTACATCGGTTGCTAACTCTAGGTTATTCAATTGAAGAACTCCTTCAACGTGGGCATCTAAAGCAAGGCTTTTAATACCACTACCTAGAACATTCAAGTTGTAAAAACTAGATAGAAAAGTTCCACCAATTTGTTGGTTACCACCATTCAGGTTAACCAAAGATTGAGCTGCTGTAAATGAGCCATTGTTAATCCAATCTCCAGAAACACTGAAAATACCAGTATTGGTACCAGCGCCCGTTAGAATATCACCATTGGTAACCGTTCCTTCAACAGTAATACGACCGGCATTATCAAGTGTACCGGCATCGTTGTTCAAGTCTCCAGTAACAATTGAAACAATGCAACCTGAAGTTACAGACACATCTGCCCCATTGTTGTGGACAACAAACTGGGCATTTACTGTTGTTGATTGGAGCATTAATAAACAAGCACCCATAACCGGTAGAATACCTCCTAAAACAAAACTCTTAAGGTTAAAATCCATATTGCTCATTTGTAGTTAATGTTTGATTTCACTAAAGTGAACGATTAGTCTTGGTTATTCTGGAGAGCCTCAATCTCTAGTTTCATTTCTTCAATGATGTGTTGTTGCTCTTTAATTGCTTCAACTAACACTGGAATTACACCTGTGTAGTTGACCATTTTGAAAGTTTCATTGGTGTTTTCTTCCATTGAGGCGTCTGCGCTTGCTTTTCGAGCTCCACCAGTTGGAAGAGATTTTTGCTGAACTAATTCTGGTAGAACTGCTTCTAACTCCTGAGCAATAAACCCATACTGCATCTTATCTCCCAATCCCATTGTTGGATACTTTTCTAAATCGTGCTCGTAGTTTACACCATTTATGGACATCACTTTATCCAAAGCACTTTCGATTGGACGAATACCCTTCTTGATTTTTCTATCCGATGCATTAAACAAACCACCAGTATAACCCAAATCGTTAATAAAAAGTCCACCCCAACCGACATCAGCACCGCCATCATTGAATCTCGCACCATAAACCCCGGTTCCCTCATAAGTATTCGATAACCCATGAACTCCCCTTGATGGAGTACCAGTTCCTGTTGCAAATGAACCAGCTCTAATACCTGTAGCGATTAAAGCAGTGCCCGTGTAGTCTACTGTTACATTAGCTGCGAAAGACCCATTAGTAGTTGAAGTATTTGCAATCCAAACGTTGGCATCTGCAGCTCCAGTAAGTTCGAATTTTGAGACATAAAGTGCTCCGTTTGCACTTGTTCTTGTATGATGAAAATAGTGCGCTGGAACACCTGTTCCAATACCAATTCTAATACCATTATCAAAAATCTGACTACAAGTAGCGATGCTACCATTTGATTTCACAATATAATTAGCTGAATTACAACCAACCGGTCCTGCTGGGCCTGTTGCTCCGTCTAAACCATTGGTTCCGTTCGTGCCATCTACTCCTGCTGAACCAGTTGCTCCGTCTAAACCATTGGTTCCGTTCGTGCCATCTGCTCCTGCTGGACCAGTTGCTCCGTCTAAACCGTTAGTTCCGTTTGTGCCATCTGCTCCTGCTAAACCAGTTGCTCCGTCTAAACCGTTTGTTCCGTTTGTGCCATCTGCTCCTGCTAAACCAGTTGCTCCGTCTAAACCATTAGTTCCGTTTGTGCCATCTGCTCCTGCTGGACCAGTTGCTCCGTCTAAACCATTTGTTCCATCTGCTCCTGCTAAACCAGTTGCTCCATCTAAACCGTTTGTACCGTTTGTGCCATCCGCTCCTGCTGGACCAGTTGCTCCGTCTAAACCGTTTGTACCGTTTGTGCCATCTGCTCCTGCTAAACCAGTTGCTCCGTCTAAACCATTCGTTCCGTTTGTGCCATCTGCTCCTGCTGGGCCAGTTGCTCCGTCTAAACCATTAGTTCCATTTGTGCCATCTGCTCCTGCTAAACCTGTTGCTCCGTCTAAACCATTTGTTCCGTTTGTACCATCTGCTCCTGCTGAACCAGTTGCTCCATCTGAACCATTTGTTCCGTTTGTGCCATCTGCTCCTGCTGTACCAGTTGCTCCATCTAAACCGTTAGTTCCGTTTGTGCCATCTGCTCCTGCTGGACCAGTTGCTCCATCTAAACCATTTGTACCATTAGTTCCGTTTGTGCCGTCTGCTCCGTCAAGACCATCTGTTCCGTTCGTGCCGTCCGTTCCTGCTACTCCTTGGATGCCTTGTGCACCTGTTGCGCCAGTTACTCCGTCTAAACCGTTAGTTCCGTTTGTGCCATCTGCTCCTGCTGAACCAGTTGCTCCGTCTAAACCATTTGTTCCGTTTGTGCCATCCGCTCCTGCTGGACCAGTTGCTCCGTCTAAACCGTTAGTTCCGTTTGTGCCATCTGCTCCTGCTGGGCCAGTTGCTCCGTCTAAACCATTTGTTCCATCTGCTCCTGCTAAACCAGTTGCTCCGTCTAAACCATTAGTTCCGTTTGTGCCATCTGCTCCTGCTAAACCAGTTGCTCCGTCTAAACCATTAGTTCCGTTTGTGCCATCTGCTCCTGCTAAACCAGTTGCTCCGTCTAAACCATTTGTTCCGTTAGTTCCATCCGCTCCTGCTGGACCAGTTGCTCCGTCTAAACCGTTTGTACCGTTTGTGCCATCTGCTCCTGCTGGGCCAGTTGCTCCATCTAAACCGTTAGTTCCGTTAGTTCCATCAGCTCCTACTGAACCTGTTGCTCCGTCTAAACCGTTCGTTCCGTTTGTGCCATCTGTTCCTGCTGGACCAGTTGCTCCGTCTAAACCATTTGTTCCGTTTGTGCCATCTGCTCCTGCTAAACCAGTTGCTCCGTCTAAACCATTCGTTCCATTTGTGCCATCTGCTCCTGCTGGGCCAGTTGCTCCGTCTAAACCGTTAGTTCCGTTTGTGCCATCTGCTCCTGCTAAACCAGTTGCTCCGTCTAAACCGTTAGTTCCGTTTGTGCCATCTGCTCCTGCTGGACCAGTTGCTCCATCTAAACCATTCGTTCCGTTTGTGCCATCTGCTCCTGCTGGACCAGTTGCTCCGTCTAAACCATTCGTTCCATTTGTGCCATCTGCTCCTGCTGGACCAGTTGCTCCGTCTAAACCATTTGTTCCATCTGCTCCTGCTAAACCAGTTGCTCCATCTAAACCGTTTGTACCGTTTGTGCCATCTGCTCCTGCTGAACCAGTTGCTCCGTCTAAACCATTTGTTCCGTTTGTGCCATCCGCTCCTGCTGAACCAGTTGCTCCGTCTAAACCATTTGTTCCGTTTGTGCCATCCGCTCCTGCTAAACCAGTTGCTCCGTCTAAACCGTTAGTTCCGTTTGTGCCATCTGCTCCTGCTGGGCCAGTTGCTCCGTCTAAACCATTTGTTCCATCTGCTCCTGCTAA
>Ga0208903_1001596_pt1 | contig 12500 bp, 8 predicted proteins | sample AntAceMetag02UKJ_FD_184769 | JGI IMG/M metagenome (GOLD analysis project Ga0208903, IMG submission 184769) | Saline lake microbial communities from Ace Lake, Antarctica - Antarctic Ace Lake Metagenome 02UKJ (SPAdes) (version 2) | ecosystem: Environmental > Aquatic > Non-marine Saline and Alkaline...
CCAGCACCAGTGGAGCGAGTCATGTAAGAAGAAACTGATACATAGAGGGCATTGACTTTTAAATCAATGCCCTTTTTGCAACCTTTCCAAGGCCACACACATCTACTAAACGAAAAGCTCAAGCAACCTTGAATATTACCTGCATATTTTCATTAATGCAGGGCATTTCCCAATACAAATTATGAAAAAACTATTCCTACTGATTAGCCTTAGCTCTACCCAACTTTTAGCTCAAAAAGAATTTAAAAAAACCTACGATGTTAAAAGCTTCGATGCCATAGATGTGGCCGGCACCTTTCAGGTGAAAGTAAAACAAGGAGACCAGTATCAGGTGGTTTTTGTAGCTCAAAAAGAAAAATACCTCTAAGATTTAGACGTTGACGTAAGCTCTGGTGAGTTAAATATTGGCTTTGAAAGTGACTGGAGTTTTTTTTGGAAATTCAAAAAGCCGAGGATCTATACATGTTTACATCACTATACCTCATCTAAAGTCTTTAGACATTTCCGGAGTATCCACGCTAAAAGTGTACCCATTCAAAAAAATAGATAAACTAGAAATAGAGATTTCAGGAGCAGCAAAAGCCAATCTTGCCATTGATGCTAAAGACGTGGAAGTAGATGCTTCTGGAGCCTCCAAAGTAGAAATATCAGGATGGGTGAGTCGTTTAAAGTTAGACATTTCTGGAGCCAGTCATTTTTCGGCTGAAAAAGCAGAAGTAGACCGTGCAGATGTAGAAGCCAGCGGTGCTAGCCATGCCTCCTTCGGTAAAGTAGGAAGCCTTCAATCTGAAACCAGTGGTGCCAGCCACGTAAGCAAATCACAGAGTTAATTTAATCAGCGAACTAGAATTGGTGCCTAATAGTGTTAATTTGAAATAAAAAACAGTTTGACACTTTCTACTATTATTATCTTTCTTGGCTGGCTAGCCTATGGATTATTCCATAGTTTATTGGCCAGCAGTCAATTCAAGGGAATTATTGAGGCTAAGTATTCCAAATTGTTTTCTAATTATCGTCTTTTATTTGTAGTCTCGGCTCTCATAAGTCCACTTCCCCTACTCTATTACCACTTTACGACTACCAGCTCCGAAGTCTGGAACAATTACAGAGAAATAAGACTCTTTGGAGGAATCATCGCTGGAATAGGATTGGCTGTTCTGAGGAAGGCTTTTGGCAGCTATGATAGCAAGCTATTCTTTGGCCTTAGTAAGGCACCAGAAAGCTCCGAGGCCTTTAAAAGTGATGGCATTTTAGCCAAAGTAAGGCATCCTCTTTATACCGCTACACTGATGTTATTCTGGGGCTGGTTCTTGTTCAGTAATTCATACCATAATTTGGCATTTTGCCTTGCTAATACGCTCTATATTATTGTAGGTATTCAATGGGAAGAAAAGAAACTAGTCCAGCAATACGGACAAAAATACCTAGACTATAAATCTAATGTGCCTATGCTTATTCCGAAGTTTTGGAAAGGCAAATGATTATCCCTTTATAACACGGACAAGCAAAACCTCCATCAGAAGGAAGGCCAAAGCTGCGTACAGAAAACACTTCCAAAGCTGCTTTCCAAAGTTCTGTTCTGCAAAGGAGTCTATGAAATCGTTATCTCGAATATTTTCGAAAACAGTAACATTTGACTGACCTTCAAAAAATGCCCTTAGCTCTTCAGGGTTGTAATTTCCCATTCTAGACTCTTCTGAGTCATGATTTAAGCCCAAAACAGCCTGCGTTTTGCCATCTATCTGTAAATCGTAAAAACCAGATTCAATTTCCTGATTATCTGATAAATCTGCAGATGAAGGCAATTCAAGCAAAAGTTTATTATCTCGAACTCTCTGGATGGGCAAAATCTCAATATCCCCATTTTTTAAACTGTAAATAGCATTTTTAGGTGCATTAGCAAAGGGAATGTTCAATGTGCCTTCATTAAAGTTATAAAACAGTTTCTGAGGTTTCATACTCATAGCAGCCACTTTGAAAAAGGTAGGAACAAAAAGAGCGTGCTCTGCAAAGTTTCCATATTTCTTATCCAGTGGGGCACCCAATAAATATAACGCACCGTTTCTAAAAGGAGTTTTGGTCAAAAGTGACTTTCCATTTTTTAAGGTTAGCAATTTATCACCAATCCCAGACCAAGTCCAAACCATCTGGGCACTTGGCAAATTAAGAATATCTTTAGTAGAAATAGATTGCTCAAAAACATCTTCAAAAAACGGCTGACTCCTATCTGGTACTTCTAGTTCTATCCTGTTCTGTGGAGGCACATAATCTATAGCGAAAGAACTGATGCCGGCATTGCCCAAGAAGTTTTGATACGAAGTAATGTCTGTACTGGAACCTGGAACTAAAAAAACACTTCCGCCCTCACTCATAAAATCATTAAGGCCTTCGGCCATACTGGCTTCTATAAACTTTGCTCCCTCTAAAATAACCAAATTCGCGGCACCAAGCCTCTCTAAATTGAAGTTTCGGATGTTAAACTGCGTAAAATTAAACAGGCTATCATTCGCATAAAGCTTGGCCAGATAGTCTGAGCTACTCCTTTCCTCGTATAAATGAAGAATATTGACCGATGGAGAAACATTCAAGACAAAGTACTTCTCATTATCAAACGTAATAGGCTGATCATCAAAACTAATGGATCCTCGGTGAACACCTTTATCTCTCACCGTAAAGTTAAAACTAACGGTGCTATATGACTCTGGTGAAACGGAGACTGAAGAAGTAGAAGTCTGAACGCCATCCATAAAAAGCTTGATAGGCATTTTTTCAACTGGCTGATTTCCAGAGTTAAATACCTTAACGTAGAGCACGGCATTTTGCATTTCCCTAACAAAGGGTGAAGAAAGCCATATAGAGTCCACAAATATATTTCGCGAGACTTCTCCCTGTACTGGTACTAAATAAATCTTATCTGTACTGTCAAACTCCAAACTTGCTAAATCTCCAGCGGTGCTTTTTTGAAAGTCCGAGAACCAAAAAAAGTTATTTCCTGTGCCCGAAGTTTCTTTTTTAGCCATACTAGACTGTCGCTTATAAACGGCACTCAGCGTTCTAGCTTTAGATGAAAACCGTACATCTGTAAGCCTATCTTTTACCTTACTGGCACTATTGGCAAATTGGTCTTCCCCTGAAAAATCATTACTAGTAAGCTGAATGTTCTTTTGGTTTTTAAAAAGCGAAAGTAATTCGTCAATTTTAATAACAGCCAAGTCTATAAATCGCTTATTATCTGTTGTATTAGACATACTCAATGAATTGTCTAGATACAGCCCATTGATACCCTTTGCGGTGGCATTACTATCTACTCCATTTTTAGAAGGAATAAAGGGTTGAGCAAAAGCTAGTACTAAAGCAGCAATAAAAAGTAAACGGCTCAGTAAAATAAGCCATTGTTTTAACTTTCTAAAAGAAGAGGTTTCTGTCTCCACTTTCTTCAAAAAGGCCACATTGGTAAAATATACCTTCCTTGTCCTTCTGAAGTTAAAAAGATGTATAATTATGGGAACAGCCAAGGCCAACAAACCCCACAAAATACCTGGATGTAAAAACTGCATTAGTTATTTCGTGAATAATTTTTAAGACTTTTTCATGTAATCCCCTCTTGAGAAGTACTTTTCAATAAAGCAATACATCAAAATAAAGAAATAACGGCTGCCCATTTCCTTAATTTTCAGTTTAGATTCTCCGTATTTTCTATTTGTCCAGCTGTTAGGCACCACAGCATACGAGTACCCTCTAACCATTGCTTTTAGTGGCAGCTCTATGGTCAAATTAAAATGAGGTGACATAAAAGGTTTTAAACCTTCCATGGTTTCTCTTTTATAGAGTTTAAAAGCATTGGTGGTATCATTATAATCTATCCTCATGAGGACTTTGACTATGAAATTTGCCACACGGTTTATTACTCTTTTATGTTTTGGGTAGTCCACCACTTTACCCCCTTTTATCCATCTACTACCAAAGACACAATCCACATCTTTGGATTGCATAGTTCTGTAATACTTTACTAAATCTTCTGGATCATCAGACATATCTGCCATAAAAACGGCTACACAATCTCCTGAAAACCGTTCTAAACCATATCTTACGGCATAGCCAAACCCATTCGGGCCTTTATTGGTCTCGAAAGTAAGTGTAGGGATATCCTTTTGCAAAGCATTGAGCACCTCAACTGTATTATCCTTAGAGTTATCATTAGTCACCCAGATCTCATGCTCTATGCCATGCATGGTCAATGTATCATATAAGGAGTGAAGTGTTTCTGGAATAGATTCTGCCTCATTATAGGCCGGAATAACTACGCTTAATTTCATACAGCAAAAATGCCTAGAAAACCTGATGAAGACAACAAAATATGAAAGTTGGTCTGGATTGATAATACCATCAAAAAATCATGGGAATATTATTTTGCCGAATTAAATAGAATTATTTGTTATCAGTACTCAGGTCAATCTAAACGATATACCATTATAGTTTAGCAATTGAATGATCAATTTGCCGATGTATAAGTGCTAACAGGCAAGTTGTTTCGAGTAAAAAACAATGTTAAAGTATTATTTTCAGATTTGAAACAATGAATATCTTTTACCTCCCCTGAAATATTCAGGCCACTTTCTTCTGGCTTGAGAGCAGTAAACTTGCCATTACCATTCCCGATTAGAACTAGTCCTCTATTGGCGTCATACCTGCCATATTTAACTCTTGTCCCATAAAAGTTTCCTGCCAATATCATATCTAATTTTTTGTCCTTATTGATATCTTTAATCATAACAGCATGAATAGGGGCTAACTGTGCTATCGAGGGCAAGTTTGATAATTTGAATTTATTATTTCCTAAATTCTCTAAATAGGCAGATGCAAAAGTTTTAGCCTTTAGGATAATTGCACCGTCCAATTCTTGTATAGTGAAAATATCAGTAATTTCTTTATCGGCATAGTCAGCATAGTCGACATATTTGGACCTTATAAAATCAAGCTGTCTACTGAGGTCATCCTTAGAGAATACTGGATAGTTTTTCCCAGAACTATACGTTGACAAAATAGGATCAATAGTGCCATTTCCATCGAAGTCTTTGGCAAATAAAGTTATAGGCTCTTCTAAACTAGTTTTGAGTTGTGAATTTAGACCAAAATTCCCTAAAATATAGTCCATATCCCCGTCGCCATCAAAATCTCCTTCTCTTATAGTATTCCACCATCCCTCTGAATCTTTCAAACCTGAATCTGAGGGAATTTCTTTCAATTTCCCATTTTTGTTTTCAAATGCCCTAATGGCCATATACTCTCCTATCACAATCAAATCTAACTTACCATCTACATTGAAATCACTCCAAATTGCATCAGTAACCATCCCTAGACAATTAAATCCATTACTGATTGTTGAGGTTACATCTTTAAAGTTGCCTTTACCATCATTTTCTAAAATATAACTATTTGATGCCCTTGGATATCTTCCAGGTTCTAATCGACCGCCTACAAACAAATCTAAATCACCATCTGAATCAAAATCTCCTGCTTTCACACAAGAACCGCTAATTGGCAATTGAGGTAGGGATTCTTTCTTTTTCTTAAAGCCACCTTTGCCATCATTTATATACAATCGATCTTGAATTTCCGGAGAATTGATCTCTGTTTCATTACCACCGCTTATGACATACAAGTCTATAGCGTTATCACCATTAGCATCGAAAAAAAGTACTCCTATATCTTCGCAGTTACTATCTTCCATAAAGGGAGTGTCAGCTTGTTTTAAGAAACTTCCACTTTTTGATTGATAGAACAGCATACCAGCCTGCCCTTTAGCCCCACCAATAAAGACGTCTACTAAATTATCATTGTTGACATCAGCTAGGTCCATTTTCGGGCCTTGAGTTGAAAGTTTATGAGGTAATAGCACTTCTCTGTTAAAGTCTATATATTCATTCTCTTGGTGCTTGTAAGAATCAAACTCCGCCTTTGCTATCTCTTTAAATAAAGGTTTTGGAGAATTAAATGATCTACTTTCTTGATTTATAGCATCTGCTTGATTGAGAATTATAGTTTGATTGGCTTTTTGATTTTTTAAACTTTGCTTACGTCCGTCAGGCCAAGTTATCGTTAGCTCCTTTACTCTATTTTTAACTCCGATACCAAATACTAAATGGAAAGATACCGAGGATTGAAAACCCCTTGTTGGCATGAGTTCTTGATAAAGTCTTTTATCTCCTAAATTTAGCTCAACTCTAGAACCAATACCAAAGGTGTTATCGCCTTCTCCAAGGAGTTTGATTTTGATGTAATTATTTTCGGTTAATTTCTCACTGTTATTTCGAAAAATAAACGCTTTGGAATCTATATTATTTACGATTAAGTCTAAATCCCCATCGTTATCTAAGTCAGCATATGCGGCTCCGTTCGATAACGATTTTTTATTTAAACCCCAATCCATATTCACTTTAGAAAAAGTAAGATCTCCATTATTGTGGTACGTATAATTCTCTTCAATAGAAGACGGTATGTTTTCCATGAGCTTATCAATTGACATTGGAATTCCAGTCTCGTTCTCATTGATTTTTTCCTGGACCGCAAAATTCATAAAGTCCATATTCGTATAATCTTTTTTTACGCCATTTGTGATATAGATATCCTTGAAACCATCATTATCCAAATCGCAAAATAGTGTTGACCAACTCCAATCGGTTCCTTCTACTCCTGCAAATTGACCGATCTCAGAAAAAGACAAACCATTATTATTCAAATGGAGCATATTCCTCATACTTTGCTCATAAAATCCGTTTTTGACAAGCATTAAGTATTTGTCATAATTATCTGGCCCAGATATCATTTTTTGACGGATATTTCCTTCTGGCCACATATCTAATGTCATGATGTCGGTAAAGCCGTCATTATTGATATCTGCAATATCGGACCCCATAGAAAAGTGAGAGGTGTGTCCAATATAGTTTTCTAGATTTTCAGTAAATGTTCCATTTTTATTGTTGAGGTATAAGTAATCCTGTTCGTTAAAGTCATTTGAAATGTAGATATCTAACCATCCATCATTATTAACATCGGATATCGAAATGCCTAAGCCAAAGCCCAATACATTTGATGTGAGTCCTGCCTTTTGACCGACTTCAACAAACTTTCCATTTTCATTTTTATATAATTTGTCTTCGAAGAATGGATCTCTTCTCGATTTTAATCCATTGCTTACAGATTTAAAACTCGCAAATTCCTGAATCGAATGATTGAGCACATAAAGGTCGAGATCGCCATCTTTATCGTAATCAAAAAAAGCTCCTTGTGTAGAATAGCCTTCATCAGCAATACCATACTCCTCGGCTTTCTCGGTAAATGTCAGATTACCATTATTGATGAATAACAAGTTTTTTCTCTTATAACTGTCTTTCGCTGCTGATCTGCAAACATAAATATCCAGTAATCCATCACCGTTGACATCGGCCATAGTTGTCCCCGTATTCCAAAATCCTGCGGCAAATACGCCAGCTTTTTGAGCTATTTCTTCAAACTCAAAATTCCCTTTATTCAAATAAAGCCTACTTCCCACCATACTCCCTGTGAAATAGATATCTTCTAAACCGTCATTGTTGATATCCCCTACAGAAACACCTCCACCATTATACAAATAGCCATATGTGAAAATATTGAACTCCGGAGTTTCCTGAATTAAATTTTTGAAATTAATCCCCGTAAGGCTACTAGGGAGGAGTGAAAACATTTTAGAATCGTCAACTTGATTGCAAGAAACAAGCAAGAAATTGATTGAAACAAAAAAGAGTATTGTAAATCTGTTTAGGGTGTTTTTCACTTAAATCGAAGCTTTATACAGTGTTATTTATTTTCAGGCTGAAATCGTAACAAACTATGCATCATTGAATAAAAAATGACACAAAGAAAAAAGCATGTGTTTTTATTACACATGCTTTTTAAAAAGGTTCCTAAATAAATTTAGAAATTGGGTCCGCCAGTATCCCACCATAAGCGAGTCCCAATTTCATCGGGACCTTTTAATTTGGCGGTTGCATCAGCCACACCCTCAGGATTGCCATTTCTTTCTGCATTTACGAAAGGCATCCTTCTAAGAATTTCGCCAGAGGGAATTGACCCCCAATCAGCATTACTACTATTTTGATAAACCGGAGCTAGTTTTGGATAGCCCGTTCTTCTGTGATCCATCCAAGATTCCATTTCGTTTGTGAAACAGGCAATCCATTTTTGAGTAATTATTTTCTCAAGCTTTCCTTCTCTTGATGCTGTCTCATCCCAAGCAATCGTATTGGTTATTTGGTTTTTAAACGCATTTACACCAGCAGGAGCTTTAGGATCAACGTAATCAATAGGAAGACTTTCTTTATCAGCCAAGTAAGCATCTACTCCTCCAGCTCCCCACAACTGAAATGAAGCTCTTACACCTGATTCATAATTCGACTGTGCATCTCCTGCACCAGCCCATCCCCTCAAAGCTGCTTCCGCTTTTAAGAAATAGACCTCATCCGCACTTAGTACTTTTCGCTTGGTTACTTTGGCAGGATCATTAAAGGAAATATCAAGAGTAGAGAAGCCTAACCTATCATCTTTGGCTACCATTTCTGCTCCATTTCGAATTCCTTTATAAGGCCAATCTGGGTGATCACTAACCAAGGACATATCTGCCACAGGATCAAAATACTTCTCAATTCTATTGTCTTTGTACCCAATTAGAATGGACTCCATAGTAGCACTCATACGAGTATCTCCCCACTCGAAACAGATTTGTGCTGGATGAAATTTAGACCCATATCCAGAAATGTTGAAATTGTCAGCATTTGTCTGCATAAGGCCAGCTGGATCTGCTAATGCTTTTTCACCTTCTTTTCTTGCTAAGGCTGGGTCTACTTTTGAAACCCTCATTGCCAACTGCAGTCTCAAAGAGTTAGCATAACGAGCCCACTTTGTTACATCTCCACCATAACTAGCATCAAAATTATTGAGGCCTACGTAATCTTTATTATTATTAAACTCAAGAATAATTCTATCCAAATCACTAAAAAAGGCTTTATATAACACCTCCTCGCTGTCATATTTTACACTTCCCGTTGTACCATAATTTGTATAAATGATAGGTCCCTGATAAAGCGTAACCCTAGACATTGAAATAATTTTGATCAGGTTGGCCCATTCAACGAATACAGTATAACCATCTTTTTCAGCAATTTCTATTACTTGCTTTGCTGGAGCCATCACATTATTATACTCACGTCCCCAATATCCATTCCAACGAATGTAATAGGTCGTATTATTGACTCCGCCAACAAAAGGCGTTGGTGTTGCCAAGTGTTGAGAATAAGTGACATTAGTCAAGTTATGGTCAATTTGATTTCCGAAAATTTGACCAAGCATAGAAGGATAGAAAGACCCTACGTGATTAAAGTCTTGCTTTAAAGATTCTGTTGAGATCTGGTAAGGATTTGTATTGATCTCTTCAAAACTATCGGTGCAGCTTGCAAACGCAAAAGCTGAGGCAATTAGATATATAAACTTCTTCATTTTTTCTTATTTAGAAAGTTAATTTTAGGTTTAAACCATATGTTCTTGTTGAAGGCAAATTAAAGTTATCTAACCCTTGTGCATTCTGATTGGTACTCATTGCTAATTCAGGATCGAATGGTGCTACTTTATATAGAAATAATAAGTTATTTCCTATAAATGAAAGGTTTGCCGATTTCACAGGGAGTTTGATTTTTGCAAGATTTAAGTCATAGCCAATATTTAATTGACCAAGTCTTACATTCGTTCTGTCATATACGTATGCTTCGCCAATTCCGTTTCTATCACCAATAGCTCTATACCAAGTTTCTGAATCGACCGTGGTAATTGCAGCATCTGTAGCTTTATCAACTCCATTGACCGTCACACCACCAGCATCCCTTGCATTAGCAGTTCTAAGAGAAACACCTGCACCGTCAAGCATAGATTCTGTTTGACTAAAAACATTTCCACCAAATATACCATTGATAAGTATTCCAGCATTAAACCTTTTATAAGTAAAATTGTTGTTCCAACCAAGAGACCAATTCGGATTTAGATTACCTATTAGTTCTGTTGTCGCAGTTCTAAGTGGTTTTCCTCCATCAAAAATAATTCGATCTTGAGCATCGCGTTGAAACTTCAGCACGTATAAATCATTGAAACTACCACCTACAACCAATTTAGAGTCAAATCCTTCTGAGCTTCCTAATTGGATAGTTTTCTTAGCATCTGGCCCTATATCTACAATTTTGTTTCTGTTTCTAGTAAAGTTTAATGCAGTCACCCACTCAAAATCATTTGTTCTATATGGTGTAGCACTTACTGTAAGCTCGATTCCTTTGTTTGAAATCTCGCCAGCATTTATAAACTCCGTAGTATATCCACCTTCTCCAGAAACGGTAGGGACTTGAATAAATTGATCTTTACTAGCTATATCGTAGTAGGTGAAATCAATTCCAAATCGATTATGAAAGAATCTCCAGTCAGCACCAAATTCTAAGCTTGTAATAATCTCAGGCTTAGCATTCAAGAATGGCTTCACAGTATTTCTAACTACGCCGCCACTAGCATTGATGCTGTTTTGTGGAAAAATTCTATTGAATGGCACTTCGTTACCCACTTGCGTATACGAAGCTCTTAACTTACCAAATGTAACAAAAGAAGGCATTTGGAACATTTCACTAATGATACCCGCAAGGCCAACTGATGGATAGAAATAAGAATCATTTCCTGTTAATGCCAAGGTAGATGCCCAGTCGTTTCTTCCTGAAAGATCTAAAAATAGGTAGTCTTTAAGTCCGAACTGTAAATTCCCAAATAGCCCCTGCTTTACAACAGAACCGTTAGTTAAAGATGAAACTTGAACATTTGTAGGTAAATTTTGGAAATAAAACTCATTTGGATATAACAGACCAACGGTACCAGTGCTTACTCCTACACCAACACCGTAGATAGTCTTTTGATAGCTACTTCCTGCGACTACGTTAAGACTCAAGTCTTTGGTTATGTCCGTATTGTAGGTCAAAATCGCATCTACATAAGCCAGCTGATCGTCATAGTTATTATAATTCCAAGCTCCATTAGGATGAACATTTGTGGCGTTCGAAGTTGCCGCATGTTGCTGCTCAAACTGCTTCGCCGTGTAGTCATAATTACCCCTAACTTGTAGTGTCAAATTATCAAGAATGTTATAGGCAACACTCATACTACCAATTACTCTTTTCGAATTATTAGTTTTTGGCTGATTATTTATAATCCAATAAGGATTTGACTGATGGTGATCAGAAACAAACCAATTTTGCTGATTTAAATTACGATTTGTATTAAAGGTTTGATAGTTATCTTTTAGATCGTTAAAATCCCTTTCTCTAGGGAACATATATAAACCAGTAAGCGGGTTTAAATAATATCCTGCAGGAAGCCTATTTTCTGTATTTTCTATTGCCAGAATTATATTTGAGCTAACTGTGATTTTATCATTTAGCAATTTAGTAGACTGCTTGAACGAAAAGTTATTCTTCCCATAATTATTATTGGGTGTAATGCCATTCGCTTTGGTATTGGCATAAGAGAAATAAGCTTTTGTTCTATCGGTTCCACCACTTATAGTAAGTGCATTGTACGTATTACTTCCAGTTTGAAAGAAGTTCTTTACAAAACTATCATCGTATTTCCCTGGCGTTGTCGACCAGCTTTCCTTGGCATTACCCTTTGCTCCATACTTATATTGTAGTTCAGGTAAATCAATAACTTGCTCGTTTGTAAATCCAGTGTTAAGTGTAACCTTTGCTTTTCCTGAAACTCCAGATTTTGTTGTTATCAGTACAACTCCGTTTGCCCCTTGGCTACCATAAAGTACGGCGGCATTTGAGCCCCTCAATATACTAATGCTTTCAATATCTTCAGGGTTAATGGCCGAAAGTCCATCTCCTCCATCGGTTCCACCCCACATTCCAGGTTGACTTCCTCTATTGTTTGCCATTGGAATACCATCTATCACAAAAAGTGGCGAACTATCACCACTTAGTGACTTATTTCCTCTTAGCACAACTTTAGTAGAACCTCCAGCTCCAGAGCTACTCCTTTTGATTTCAACTCCAGCAGCTTTACCTGCAAGGCTGTTCATAAAGTTAGGGTCTCTCGTTTTTACCAGTTCTTCTGAACTAACAGTTTGCTGGGCATACGTAAGTGTCTTTTCCTCTCTTTTGATACCTAAGGCAGTTACAACTATTGCATTCAATTGGTTTGCATCCGCCAATAGAATTACATTAAGGATAACCCGTAGTGCATTTAGGTAATAACGGTTTTTAGGTTGTTAATTTTCTTGCCCTGTCGGAAATTTATTAGCTGAATAATAGTGAGGGAGGTCAATTTAGTTAATAATCTACTTTTAAATCCATCGAAAGATTTTGCATAATTTCGACGTATTGAAAATTGGTCGCAAAGTTGACTAAATAGTGTTTCTATTCTCTTTCTTGTTTTTCTGA
>Ga0208903_1001599_pt1 | contig 12496 bp, 4 predicted proteins | sample AntAceMetag02UKJ_FD_184769 | JGI IMG/M metagenome (GOLD analysis project Ga0208903, IMG submission 184769) | Saline lake microbial communities from Ace Lake, Antarctica - Antarctic Ace Lake Metagenome 02UKJ (SPAdes) (version 2) | ecosystem: Environmental > Aquatic > Non-marine Saline and Alkaline...
AGCACTTGGCTGAGGCGATCCAGTATAGGAGTCTGGACAGGGGGAATTGGGCCGGATAGATGACAATCTGTCGCTCGTCATAACAGGAACGCCACCGCAGGGCCAGCCATTTATGTCTGGCCGTCCTATTGCAACAATTTGGCTCTGTGATTTTGGTAATTCAACATCTCAATCAATGTTATTATAAGCCCTTTGAAATGGCCGGACATAAATGGCCGACCCTACGAGCTCATCTTCCTCATCCATGAATACAGACAAACCGCATCCACATCTTTACTTACCGAATTCTAAATGAGAGCTACCGCAGAATAAACTTGGTCAGTTGTTTGATTTAAAAATCACCTATCTTAGATAATACCCACTTAACCGGGGTTTAACTAAACGTACTTAATCAAACCAGAGCATTTCTCCCTATAGATGCTCAATAATCATCTCTGCTATGAAACACTTTAACCCTCTTTCAGTGATGGTCATCTTCCTGATGACTTTACTGTTTACACCTAGCGAAACGTTCGCGATGGTCGACTGTGGCGGCTGTGTCGACCCCGACGCCTGTAACTTTAATCCCGCGGCAACTGAAGACGATGGATCGTGTGTTTATACCCCTGAATGCTTTCTTTGGGCAGCAAACGACATTCTATGCGTGACTGAAGGTGAGTTTATTGATTACAATGTTCTTTGCAATGATGGAGTCCTTGATTTTCCCATTATCATTGAATCTCAAGGAGACGATTGCTTTTCCATTTCTCAGGATGGTCAAGTAATTCAGAACGTTCTTCAAGAGATTGATTGTTGTGGTGAACATATTATCCCTTATCTCATCTTTATAGAAGGAGCAGACGGAACACAGATCCCACTCCAAGCTACATTAACCATTACTGTTAAATGCGGAAAGCCCGACTGCTCGATTATTGATTTAGAATCGATGCTCGGTGACCTAAATGGAACTGGAACCTTAGCAGTCGTGAACTGTTTTGACGTTTGTGAAAACTCAGTTGCTACGCTTCAATTCCCTTTCAATCCATTGTTCGGATACAACTGGGTAAATGTTGTTGGAGGTGTCGGAAACCCTGGCGCAAATCCAGCAGAACTTATAGTAAGCTGGAATTCTTTAGGAACTGGATTTGTGACACTCGATGTTTACGATGCAAATGGGGTACCAACTACTTATAACTTCTGTGTAAATATTTTGGAAGGACCAACGGCAGCTTGTACATCTCCAGGTTACGTTTGTTTGAACTCTCCAATCTGCTTTACGAATCTAAGTACGAATGCCGATGGGTACCATTGGGATTTTGGTGATGGGAATACTTCTACCATGTCTGACCCTTGTCACACGTATGCAACTGCAGGAACCTATACGGTTACATTAACTGCTACAAAGGCAAACTTCGACGCAGAAGGGAACCCTTTATGCTGTTGTACTGATATCAAAACTGCAACAGTTGAAGTAGATGATCTTCCTGGACCTAACATCTATTGGGTTTCTACTTTATGTGAAGGCGATAACTCTGATTATTGGACTGATGCCATGAATTGCGGATCGTATTTTTGGACTGTTTTGGACGCCAATGGCAACCCTGTAATATTCACAGGACAAGGGACAGCAAACATCAACGTTACTTGGGGCTTAGGTCCAGTTGGAACGGTAACACTTGCTGTTATAGGATGCGATACCTCTTATTGTTCTAATCCAACATCTGTGATTGTTCCTATTATTCCTATTAATGGAGTTGTTGACGGTCCAACCATTGTTTGTGAATTCTCAACTGAAACGTATTGCTTACCGAAATGGCAAAGCACAACCTATGACTGGACCGTCACTGGAGGAACGATTACCTCCGGTACCAATGGAAATTGTGTAACTGTAACCTGGGGTCCAATGGGCGTTGGGGTTCTTCAAGTTAATTATTGGAGTGATTTCCTCGCTGGGTTACCAAATCATACCGCTGGGGACTGCACAGGTTCAGCAAATTTGGCAGTTACCATTGTGCCTGCATATGATGTGATAAACTTTGGATTTCCAACAGTTTGTGTCGGCGATTTTTCGACCGTACAAGCATCTTCTACTCCGAATCCAAACTGCACATGGACCATCACACCGGCTCACCCTTTTACAGGAGATGGTACTGATCAAATTAATATCAATTGGACTGCTGGAGGAACTTATGTTATTGAAGCATTTCCTATCAACCCAATGGATTATTGCAATGGACCTGAGTCAATCATTATTCAAGTTCAAGACATTCCTGCGCCAACAGCAATCGATGGGGCTATTTCAGTTTGTCCTAATTCGACGCACTATTACAGTATCCCTTCACCGGATCCAAGCGTGACCTACTATTGGACAGCATTAAACGGAAACTTGCTTTCACCTACTGGAACTTCAGTAGGAGTAGATTGGCTAAACATGCCTGGTCCTTTTGCTTTAACTGTTTATGCGCAATCAAATGGCATTGCAGCATGCAAATCAGCAGATTTCACAATCACTATTGATGATAAGGAAATCTTTGGTCCGCTAGCAATTTCACCTGGCATTGCTTGTTCCAACACAACTAGCTCACACACGTTAACACCCGGACAGGATGTAGATGCGATCATCACTTGGTCAGTATCTCCAGTTATTGCGGGAAGTGTCTTGATGCAAAACGATGCAAACACACAGATCCAATGGAATGACTGGTCAGGAACAGCGCAACTCCAAGTTGAAGTTGAACTTTGCGGCAACATTGTAACACATTTTATCAATGTTCCTGTTAATCAGCCAATTGAGCCTGTTATTATTCAAACAGGCATACTTTGCCCAGGCGTAAACGCAACTTTATCTACGACCGTTCCCTTTGCATCGTATGCTTGGTCAACGAGTGACAATACCCCAACAACATTGATCTCAAGTCAGGGAAATTATTCTGTGACTACGGTTGACTTCAATGGTTGTTCTGCAACAGCAAGTTTCGATGCGAATGAGGTACCTGGTCCTACAGCGGCCATTTCAACGGGGAATTCAACAACGATTTGTCTTTCGAGCCCTCATACGGTTACAATGATCGCACAATTCAATGCGAACAACACATATCAATGGTGGTGTGGTGGATGGCTGGTACCGGGAGCAACGAATACAACGTTCGATCACCCTTTTCAAGGTGTAGCGGGAAGCTATTCTTATTGGGTGGTGGTTACTGATACCAATACCGGGTGTATAAGCACATCTGACCCGATTATAGTCAGTGAATCAACATGTCCTCCTCTGCCATGTGATCCTGAGCCACATTCATTCATCATAACCAATGCACAAAATCAATTCCCAAATTGCAATGTGATTGATTTTGAAACGACAATGTCAAATGCGACGTTTAGTTTTTGGGATTTTGGTGATACCAATACCTCTGGATCAAATCCAACTTCACACACCTACACTACTGCAGGATGCTATTACGTAGTAGCTAGCGGGGTGGTTCCAGACATTAATGGAAACGGAAATTGCTCAGTTTTTGATGCAAGGACTGTTTGTGTCCCTGTTGCTGCTGAATTTGACTTTGCATTTCTAAGTTGTACTAACGTACAGTTCAATGAATTCGCAACCAACATCAACACGGATCCAGCAAACAACATCGTTTCCTATTCTTGGGATTTCGATGGCTTTGGAACATCAACTTCCATGAATCCAAGCTTTGATTTTGCCCTTCCGATTCCTCCAGGAAATCACCCCGTAACATTAACAGTTACAACTCTTGGTGGATGTCAAGCAACGATTACTCACAATGTCTTTGTTGATGCTGTTGGTGCAACGAGCATTTCAATAGCGGCTGGTCCAACCTGCGTAGGTGACCCAATCAATATGAGTGCATTTGCAACGGGCGCTAGTCAATACAACTGGGACTTCGGAGATCTTGCAAGCTTTTTAGGTGCGAGCACTGCCCACACCTATACGACTGCTGGATCCTATGTAATCACTGTGGTTTCTTCCAATGCAGCGGGATGTTTTTCAACCACTTCGGTTCCGATCACCATCTTCCCTGCTGTCCCAGACTTAGCCATTTCGGCAAATCCAGGATTGGCTGTATGTCAAGGCGAAACTACAATTCTAACAGCCCCTCCAGGCTATTCATATACCTGGTCAAATGGACTGAACACTCAATCTATAACGGTTGGTGCAGGTTTCTACGATGTATTAATTGTAGATGGAAATGGATGTGAATCTTTACTTGCAGAAGTAGAAGTGGTTGAATTGCCTCTTCCAAATGCGACCATTTCTGGAAATCCATTTATTTGTGATGCAGGATGTACTGTGTTAAGCGTTCCTTTTGGAGTTGGACTAATGTACCAATGGTATGATCAATTCGGAAACCCAATTAGTACAAGCAACCAAATATCAGTTTGTACTCCTTTAAGTTCAAATCAGTTTTTCGTTGAAGTGACAGATCAAAATGGATGTAAAAGTGTTTCGCCTCCATTTGATGTCTTCTTGGTGATCTCACCATTCTTCACCGTTTCTGTAGCTCCCAATGGATGTGCTGGTGAATTAAATACACTAGCAGTAAATCCAATTCAACCTGGAGTATCATACGTTTGGAGTGATGGAACGGTTGGTCCAGTTATGACCACTACGCAAGCTGGGACGTATTATGTAACTGGTACAGATGACAACACCGGGTGCAGCTATACTTCACAAGGAACCGTTAATCCTCAACCAAATCTATGTTTAGCTCCTGTAGGGTGTTATACAGCATGCGACCCTGAAGAGTTATGTGCTCCTCCTGGATATATAACATACCAATGGAACAAAGACGGATCATCAATTCTTGGTGCTACGTTACCTTGTTACACTGCAACAACTAGTGGAACGTATACCGTGACTGTGATGAACAGCTTCGGATGTTCTGACACTTCGGGGCTTTTAATATTAGAAATCATCCCTTGCAATGACTGTGATAGTCTTTCGATTGATTTCACCCCAGTAGTGGAGAACAATGTCCCGAGCCCTTGTTGTTTTGATCTTCATTACAATAACGGATTTAGCGGTCCGCTCCAAGGGATGTCAATCTACACCTCTGATGCTGACTTAGCATTTAATCCTATCTCAATTAATTCGCTGTTGAGTTTAGTTGGAAGCACTTCTAATTCTGTGGATTTAGCTTCGAACATGTTAGGAGGCCCAATTCCAATAGGCGTATTAAACAACGTGATTACCCTTTGTTTGGAAAATGTGGTTAACAGCCCGCAAACTGTTTACATCGACTGGTACGACTTCAACAACGACGTAGTTTGTCAAGATTCATTAATCTTCGAATGTCCTGTTGAACCAGACTGTCTATACCTCCAAGATGATGAAATCTATTGCGAAGACGGTCAGACGGTATACAACTTTACAGTTTGCAACCCGCACGATGCAGATTTCTCAGTAGGCTACTTCACGATGGACAATATCACTCCAGGTGGATTAGTAGTTACGCCAACAGGATTCACACCTGCTCCAGCAATTGCTCCTGGAAGTTGCCAAAGTTTTACGGCTTTCTTATCAGGTCCTAGTATTGGTGGTGATGTATTCTGTTACAACTTAGTTGCGCATGATTTTGATCCTTTACAGGTCGACACTGCACTATGCTGTAGTTTGGATACGCTGTATTGCATTGATATCCCTCCATGTGACCCTTGTGAAGACGTAGGCATCAGTGATGTATCGTCAACTGACATTGATGATTGCTGTATAAGCGTGAATTTGTTCAATAACTATTCAGCTACTTTCTTCGATGAGATTGCGGTCTGCGCTATTTCACCATCAACCACGCTTACAGTGAGTAACTTCATTGGATCAGGTTGGGTGACTAACAATTATACGGGAACATCATTTAGCTTGATTCCAAATGCGATGTTTGGCAACTTCGTTCCAGGTGGAGTCTTTGCGCTTCCTGAGATTTGCACGCAAACGGATGTTGCACCACCTCAATTGATGGAAATCAAATGGATGGTCGCTGGCGAGGTCGTTTGTCGCGATACTGTTTTCACTTACTGTGAACCAGATTGTGGCTACTTTACGGATGAAACAATCACTTGTAATCAAAACACTTGGGATTGGTCAGCAACCTTAAAGAACACCTCAAACTTTGTTGTATCTGAAGCTGTTGTCACTTTCAATGACCCAGCACTATCAGCATACAACCAAACCATAAGCACAGGAACATTGCTCCCTGGTGGATTCTTTGGCCCAGTGAATGTGTCAATTGGGTTTCCAGCACTTGCAGGTCAGACCATCTGTTTCACAGTTACACTTCATGAAGTAGGACCAAACGGTCAATACTTAAGCTGTTGTAATTTCGAACATTGCATCACGCTTCCAGATTGTGGTTTCAATCTTGAATGTTTTTGTAGTAACGACTTCTACGATGCGGTACAACAAGGGTTTACCTCAGTGCCTTCAGGAGGAACAAACTCACTAGGGTTCTCAATGACGAATTCAGCATTCTTTGGTGAGTGTGATATCATCTACTGGAATTTCAGTGATGGAAGTCCGTATGAGATCACAACTGGGTTGCAGTCAATTCTTCATACGTTCCCAAGTGCAGGTGTGTATACGGTCTGTATTAAAGTCTTTAGAACAGCCACAGATGGGACCGAATGCTCTGACTCTTTCTGCTCAGAAGTGATTGTACTCGCAAGCGGCTTTGCTTTAGAAGATATCCTCTATGTTTATCCAAACCCGAACAATGGGGATTTCAAAATTGCAATCAACCAACCACTAGAAGAAGCGTTAAACGTAGACATCTATGATGGAACTCAAAGATTGGTGCAATCGAGAACCTTATCAACTTCCGAAGACGGTCAAATTTCAGACTTCGATCTAAGACAGTTTGAAAATGGAATCTATTACATCCATTTCCGAAAAGGAGATGAGTTACATGTAGAGAAAGTGATCATTTTCTAATACGAACTATACATTAAAATAAAAAGACGAGGGTCAGCATTTTGCTGACCCTTTTCTTATTGGTTTTTTTACAAAAGAGACGCGGGAAGCGAAAGCGACTGGGTGCATTGGATAGACCCTTGACATCACCCTCGATTACACGATTTCGATTTCGTCATTAATAAAAGGTGTAATCATTTTTGAAAGAATAAACGTCAAGGTTCTTTCTAGTTTAGACCCCTATTAGTTCGGAGTGCTGTTTTTAATTTAGGACTAAAGTCCAAAAAATGATTTAGAGCACGTCACCAGTTTATTACTAAAAGCTAAGTGCTCGACTCTTGACATTAATCTCGATTCACCATTCAAAAACAACAATCCTAACCCTATAAGCTAAGCGCTAAATGCTAACCCCTATTTCTCTAAACCGGAATCACCACCTTCACTGTTGAAGATTCCGCTAGCAATTCGAACTTCAACTTGCCATTCAGCTGCTCAAGGCGAGCCGCTGCAGACTGGAAACGAAGCTGCAGCGAGTCAAGCACCTCATCAACTTCTACTTGGAAAAGAAGATCACTTTTCTTCAATTGGAGCTCAACCTGAACATTAGTCGTATTCATTCTAGAAAAGACTTCAACCAGAATGTTTTCAATGACACGGTAGTAGATTAAGCGGTCTTGCTTATCTATCTCTATGTCTTCTAGCTCACGCGTAATCAAGATTCCCTTCCCTTTAGAAAGCACAGTAATCAAGTTGTCAACCGCATTGGTCAATCCGAGTTGGAGGTATGGATTGAATTGCTGGTTGCTTAAGAAGCGCGCAGCCGCGATGGCCCCAGGAATGGTGTGCTCTGGAAGCTCTTGGCCGGGGAAGGTGAGTTTTCCGCCTTTGGTTGAGCTTCCAATTTCGCTCCATAGCAAATCTGTAATGCGTTTGTTTTCGTCTTCTCTTGTTTGAAGAATGGCTTGGGTACGGGCCTTTTGGATGGCCTTTCGCCTTTTATATTCGCCGTATATCACAAGCAATACAATCACAAACAAGGCCGCTATCGCTATGACCCAACGCTGCCAAGTGATAGTTTCGAGCTCTGCTTCTTTGAGGGAAAGTTTTTCTTTTGCTAGGGCGTATTCTTGTTCTAGCTGAGCTATCGAAAGGGCTGTTGAAGAGCTATACAACGAATCTTTTAGAGTATAATATTCCTCGTAATAATCACATGATTCCTTAAAGCGTTTAAAATTGTAATGCAGATCACCCAAGTTTGACAAAGACATCATTTCATACTCCGCATAATCATACTCTATAGCAAGTTCAATTGCTTTCAGCAAGTAAGCCTCGGATAATAAAAAACTATCTAAATTAAGATACGCAACGCCAATGTTCAGGTTTGTAACTGCTTCTGTTTGTGGATGGAGCTCGGTGCTTTTATTTAGAAATGATGATTTGTAATATTCGATTCCCTTCTCAGCCATCCCTTCCTGAATCATCATGGAAATCACATTTAATTCAATAATGCTAAGTCGTTTAAAATCTCCTAGAGTAGCGAAAACATCTGCGGTGCGTGCGAAATAATAAGATGCAGAATCAAAATGCTCATTTTTAAAAAAACTGCACCCTAAATTATTATAAGCATCGCCAACAGCAGCGCTATCGGAATGTCTTTCGCCTATCCTTAGAGCTTGGTGAAAAAGGCTTCTTGCTTCTACGTTTTGGCCAAGCATATCCTTTATAGTACCTTGTTTGTTGATTATTCTGCCTCGCTCAAAGGGCTCTAACAAATCACTTTCGATTTTCAACTTCTGAAGCCAGGAATATGCTTCAAGTAGTCTTCCTTCCTCAATCAATGAATCAGCTTCATGCAAAAGAGAAGTCGTGGCGCTATTTGCAGCACCACGACTTAAGTTCATTGAAAAAACAAGAATTGAAAAGAGAAAAACAGCTTTAAGCGGCTTTTTGAACGGCACCAGAATAGACAACAACTGTCTGCCCCTTCTTTTTCCTTCCTTTCTTAACGGTAACGGTAACTTCAGTTTCACCTGCCTCACGTCTAATAATTTCGGTGGAAGTTACAATATGATTTTGTTGGAATGAAGAATCTGCAATTACTTCTACTTCAATTCTTCGGTCACCCGAAACAATGGTCTCAGACCCGTTCCTCCCTGTCTCAAAAGCGGGGTAATAAATCTCTGTTTTCAATTCCCATTTCTTTGTTGCTGAATCAAGCAACGTCAAAGTTAATACCGGTTCATAAAATGTCATAAGGGTTTGTTTTGTTTGTCTCTTGTACCCTCGTGCCAAAAAAATGTTTGTCGGTCGCTGAACGTTAACCATGTCAGTAACCCCCTATAAAAAAAGGAGGGCCATCTTGATGCCTAGTTTAGCCCCCAATGAGTTCGGAGTGCCTTTTTAAATTTAGGAGTGAAACCGAAAAAGTGATTTAGAGCACGTCTCCAGTTTATCACTAAAAACTAAGTGCTAAGTGCTTGAAATCACCCCGATTTCGATTTCGACATTAATAAAAAATGAAAATCCAGCTTGATTCCCAGCTTTTAAAAACGAAGAGCATCAGAAACCTTTTTTTTTCCAGAGTCATTCCCAACTCTTGACCCAGTGAAGCAGTGTCATATAATCGTAAAAAAAGGAAGACAAGCATCAAGCTCATCTTCCTTTTCTGAAATGGGTTATTTAATAGAAGCTTACGGACAAGTGTTTCCGAAATCTCCCAGGAATCCCAATAAATCTGAAGCGTTTACAACTCCATCACCGTTAAAATCAGAAGGGCAATCAGACATGAAGTTCATGCAAGAACCATCATCTGTATTTGCAGAAGCTGAGTAGTTATCAAATACTGGATCTGTACAGCCTAGGAACTCACATGTTCCATCATCTAAGTTGGCTGAAGCGTCAAAGTTAGCAGCGGTTGGATAAGTACATCCCAGACAAACAAATAAACAAGACCCGTCATCGCATCCAGCTAAAGGATCAAAGTTACAAGCCAATGAATCATTACATCCAGGGAAGGTACATGTGTTGTTATCGCAAGTTGCTAGAGCATCAAAGTTGCAGGCCAAAGGATCAGTACATCCTGTTGTGCAGCAGTCTTCATAAGCATCTTGACATAGCTGATCCCAATCTGTATCAATACAAAATGTATCAAAAACGATTACAGTCTGGATGCAATCTTGATTACCGGCTAAAACATATCCAGCAGGCGCTGAACAAGCAAATACCGCTGGTTCTGTGCCTGAAGCATTAAAGTCAATTGGTAAGTACCAAAGGCCCAAGTCACAGGTTCCATTGTCACAAGTTGCCAGGGCATCAAAGTTACATGCAGCCGGGTCAGTACAGCCTGGTGTGCAACAAGCGAGGTAGGCATTCTGACATATCTGGTCCCAATCAGTTACATTGCAATAAGGATCAACTGCAATGATATTTTCAATACACGTTTGATCTTCTGCCAATTCATATCCTGCAGGCGCTGAACATGCTTGAACCGCTGGCTCTTCAATTGATGACGTGTAATCAAGTGGCAAGTACCACAGACCTAAATCACATGATCCATCGTCTACATTTGCTAGCGGATTGAAGTTACATGCCTCAGGGTTTGTACAACCAGGACAGAACACAACACCCAATCCATAAGTTCCTTCTTCACCGTTGAAACCATCTACCTCAATAAATAGAATGTCTCCCGGATTCAATCCAGAAAGACTCACTTGAGACATCAAGTCACCTCCAACAGCATCAATGTCGTCATTGCAAGCAAGCGCAACCAACGTTCCGTTGCAAGTATTATCAGACGAACTATACACTTGAAGTTGTGTGTTCGTCAATGTTCCAGTAGCATATGTTTGAATATCTAACACACCATCAGCTGGTACTTCAACAGAAAACCATTCACTGTGTTGTGACGCATCACCACCTTCCCAGCATGCACCATTGGTGCTAGCCGAAGGGTTCGTTCCTGTATTGTCACCAGAAACAGTTGGTGTCACATCACATTGTGTAGCAGTTACAGAAGTTGCTGTGCAAATGTCTCCATAATCAATTGCAAAGCTGCAATCAAATGTTACGGTCTGCATACACGAAGATGAGTTCCCAGTCCCATCAGATACCGTCCAGGTAACAATGGTAGAACCCACAGGGTACAATAATGGGGCATCATTGCCTATCGAAGTTGAACAGATATCTGTAACCATAGGAAGACCAATAGATAAAATCTCAATTGGCTCACAAGGGCCATCAGTGTCTACAATCACAACATCTGCAGGACAATCAATCACCGGTGCATCTGCATCAGCAGTTACTGTTACAGTTAACATTTCGTCATCTGTTTGGTTGCAAACCCCTTCACGACGAACATAATACGTTGCCGTTGCTGTGGGTGTAATTACAATGTTCGAACCGTTTCCAATCAGCGCACCCGATCCGTTTGGTCCCGAATACCAATTCGTTAACGCTCCAGTCCCATCTGTACCTCCAGTAGCAATTAGGTTAATTTGTTCGTTCGGACAAACGACAGCATCAGGAGTAGATGTTGCATTTGTGTATGGAGTAGATTCTGTCAAAACAGTAACGGTCACATTTACACAAGGACCACTTGCAGCGCAGCCACATTCATCAATTCCTTGAACTGTGTAAGTAGTTGTCACTGAAGGATTAACAGCAACACTCCCTGTTCCTTGAGCTACGAATGTGCCACCACATCCACCAGTGTATACAGCCCAATGAGTTCCATCATTCAAAGCACCTGACACATTCAATACCGGACTCGCAGCAGGACAAGAATTGTTCGCCGTTATTGTAACACTAGGCGTTCCTGCCGGTAAATAAATTGGAGTAGTATAGACTACATCATCAAAATTGAAGGTGTTATTCGGGTTTCCCGTTCCTGGATCAATTAGCTGAAGAGTAAAAGAGGTAATCTTTTCCCAGTTAAGCACAATTGGATTAGGTGATGAAGGAATCATGAAATCAACTTGATCTCCCTTGTTACTTGATGCACGCCAAGTCCCACCTCCAGGAGGGTTATTTCCACTCCAAGCGTAAGGATTAAAGCTTGTAATATCCCAGCAGCCTGAATTTTTGCTAATGACCATTGCGCTATTCACATTGGGAGACGATGGAAACAGCAAATCAAGACCACCATCATAGCCGAAACCAGAAAAAGAAAATCCAGGTTCAGAGATCCCTGTATCAAAAGTCATCGTTTGAGCATTCGTTGTTGCTGTAAAGCCAATTGACAGCAGCACGAGAAAAGTAATTCTAAATAAATTTTTCAAATTAAAAGAGATTTGGTTTATAAAAACCTAGAAACCAATTTAATACGGATTAACACTAGTTTCTAGCCTATTAAAGATATCTAATTTAGGTGTTCTCATTGCAGAACAGCATGAAGCCCAATGAAGATTAAGAAAGCGATTTCAGCATGTTTATTGTACTTGAAAAACGTAAAATTTAACCCACACGATTAACCTAGTTTAGCCCCCAATGAGTTCGGAGTGCCTTTTTAAATTTAGGAGTGAAACCGAAAAAGTGATTTAGAGCACGTCTCCAGTTTATCACTAAAAACTAAGTGCTAAGTGCTTGAAATCACCCCGA